>Ga0209635_10001373_pt1 | contig 17994 bp, 19 predicted proteins | sample DeeMarSWOR230_32_FD_187463 | JGI IMG/M metagenome (GOLD analysis project Ga0209635, IMG submission 187463) | Marine sediment microbial communities from White Oak River estuary, North Carolina - WOR-2-30_32 (SPAdes) (version 2) | ecosystem: Environmental > Aquatic > Marine > Intertidal zone >... | reverse complement strand
GGAATATCGAAAAAGCCCTGAATCTGAGCGGCATGCAGGTCCATGGTTAACACTCGGTTGGCTCCAGAGACCGAGAGAAGGTCGGCCACAAGCTTAGCGGTGATGGGCACTCGAGGCTGATCTTTTCTGTCTTGGCGAGCATATCCAAAGTACGGGATGACCGCTGTAATCCTACGGGCTGAGGCACGTTTGGCCGCATCCAGCATAATCAGAAGCTCCAGCAAGTGCTCGGCGGGGGCGTGGGTGGACTGAATGATGAAGATATCCGTGCCCCGTACGTTTTCCTCGATTTTCACAGAGATCTCTCCGTCGGAAAACCGAGATACATCGGCTCGAGAGAGGGGCACCTTGAGATAGGCGCTGATTCTCTCTGCCAGTGGGCGGTTGGAATTGCCGCAGAATAGTTTCAGCTCATCCTTCATGGGATGTCTCCAATAAAGGTCCACCCAGCTCAGCACTGGGTGGAATTGTCTCGCACCTCTTCTCTCAGCGAGGGGATTTTCAACTGTAGACTGCGGCTCAGAATCTCAGCCAGTGATCTCTCTTTTTCCCCATCCCTACGTGGCTGGGGCGGGAGGATTCGAACCTCCGATGCAGGATCCAAAGTCCTGAGTCTTACCACTTGACGACGCCCCAACTCCTCACGTCTCCTTTTTGGGCTCCAGTCCCTCTTCCTCTGCTTCCTCTTCTAGAGCTTCCTCCGTTGTCTCCTCTGGGGCTTCTTCTTCGGCTTCCTCAACGGTCTCCTCTGGTTCCTTAGTCGGCGCAGCCTTATCCTGAAGAGAGGCGCTGGCTTGCCGCTCGTTTTCATAGGCGCCGAGCACGGCGTCCTCAATCATTCGTCTCATCTCATTGTTGATGGGATGAGCGATGTCTTGATAGGTGCCGTCCGGCCGTTTTCTGCTGGGCATGGAAACGAAGTAACCATTGGTACCATTGATAACTTTTAATCCGCGCACCACAAAGGCGTCGTCAAACGTCACATTGGCGAAGGCCTTCAGTTTCTCTTCGTCTCTCAGTGTGATTCTAACCTCGGTGATCTCCACTCTAGGTCCTCCTTTACAAAATGATGTGGTGAAACGCCCCTGAAAAGCATGTGCTCGCTTTTGCTCGAGAGCACCGATTTTCGATGATCAAGTTACCCCAGACCTTCACACCTCCTTACAGGCCGAACGACGAAAATTTGCCATTTGGGACGACTCATGCCCTCGGCCAACCTCTCAGCGGCCATTTTGGTTTTCACCAAACCGAACACCGCCGAGCCGCTCCCCGACATAGTCGCCCCCATGGCGCCCTTTGATAAAAGCTCAGCTTTAATATTGGCAATGGAGGGATAAACTTCCCCTACTGCCTTTTCCAAGTCGTTGTCCAAGAAACTGAGGAGCTGCTCTAAGTTTGATATTTCTTGTAAGCCTTCTAATTTAACATCTAAAGAATTTGATGTCAAGGGAATTTTGACTTGTCGATACGCCCATTCCGTGGCGATGGAGAGCTCGGGTTTGATCAAAACCATCCAAAAATCTGGAATGAGTCGCAGGGGAATCAGCTGCTCTCCTCGTCCTCTTGCCAGGGCTGTTCCGCCTTGTATGAAGAAGGGCACATCCGATCCCAATTTTGCCGACAGGGACAAGATCCTCTTGGTGGGAAGTTTCAACTTCCACAAGCTATTGAGTCCCAACAATGTAGTCGCAGCGTTGCTGCTGCCACCTCCGAGTCCTGCGCCGGGCGGAATTCTCTTGTTGATCTCAATGCGGCAACCTCGCCGAACCTCGCACTCCTCTTGGAGCAATTGAGCAGCCTTATAGGCCAGGTTCTCTGGACCTGATGGCACGTCCTGATGGTCGCACTGAAGCAGGATCTTCCCGTCCTGGACAGGCGATATAGTTACTGTATCCCGAAGATCGATGGTCTGCAGAACTGTCTCGATGTCGTGGAACCCATCGGACCGTTTACGCAGAATGCGCAGCCCGAAATTTACCTTTGCATAGGATATGAAAGAAGAAGTTTCCACGGGGGGCCTTGCGGTGGCTTCGAGAAAGAGAGCTTTTCGTAATGTGGGGGCTCAGGCCTGGTATGGGGCCCAGAGGTAGGGTCTCTCGAAAAAGCCCGGTGGACATGTCAGGTCCTGAACGCGCTTGATGACCTTTGCGGGATTGCCCACCACAACGGCATCGTTGGGAACGTCCTCCACCACTACGGATCCGGCTCCAACCAGGGCGTTTCTGCCAATGATCACGCCAGGTAGGATTGTCACGTTGGCTCCGATACGGGCTAGATCTTCCACCACCGCGCCCCCCAAGCACTGCTTGTAGTGTGGGCAATTCATGGGATGGGGGTCATCGGTAAAGACGGCATTAGGGCCTATGAAAACGTTGTCTCCCAACGTGACCATTTCTAAAAAGCAACCGCTATGAACACGCACGTTATTGCCGATTTTGTTGTCGAACTCAAGGATGGCGTTGGTGCCGATGCTGACTCCATCTCCCAGCACATTTTTTTCCCGAATAGAAGTTCCCTGGCCGGTTTGGAAATCCTTGCCAATCTGGTTGCCGGCATAAATGGTGGTGAAAGGGCGAACCACAGCTCCTTCGCCGATGACCACCGGCAGCTCGCCAGCTTTTTTACCCCGAGGAGGTTGACCGATAATGGATGGCCCATAGATGACGGAACCCCGCCCGATCTTCACGTTAGGAAAGATGCGGCAGCCCTCATCGATTTGCACTTCGGGGAATTCTTCGTGTATTCTCACTCTATTCTCTCCACGTGTCCGTTGTTTTCCAGCGATTTCTGAGTGGCCTCCAGAGCTTGGACTACCCGTAAGCCGCTATACCCATCTGTTCTCGGCTTTTTCCCGTTCCTGATGCAGTCGAAGAAATGGGCCACTTCTACACCCAAAGGCTCGTAACTATCTAACTTGGGGGAGACGATGTCACCAGCTCGATAGCTCAGTTGAAATTCCCCAAAGGAATACGGTTCTTTGTAATCCACTCCCTTGTCGTAAATTTTGACCTTTTCCATGACCTCGGTGTCGTCGTATACCAGCATCTTCTCACTACCGATAACCGCTGTCCGGCGCAACTTGCTGGGTGCCAACCAACTCACCTCAACGTGAGCGACGCAACCCGATGGGAACTCCATGTTGATGAAAGCCACATCCGGAATGCCGCGTTGGACATAATCCTTGCCCAGGGCGGATATTCTTAGTGGGGCTGCTTTGAGCCAGTAAAAGAGGATGGCGAAGTCATGGGAAGCTAAATCCCATATTACACTGACATCCTTTCGGTGCAGACCCAGGTTTACCCGTGAGGAGCTGATGAAGTAGATTTCGCCCAACGCCCCTTGAGAAATGAGCTCTCCGATCTTCACAACTGGAGGGCTATATTCAAAGGTGTGGCCTACCATGAGGGTTAATCCTTCCTTCTCTGCCAGCTGGATGAGCTCAAGAGCCTCGGCAGTACTAGCGGTAAAGGGTTTTTCCACAAAAACGTGCTTGCCCGCCTTGAGAGCATCTCGAGTGAGATTGAAATGGGTATTCACAGGGGTTGCGATGGCCACGGCGTCGACCTCGTTTGAATCCATGAGATCCTCATAATGTGATGTGACCTTCAGGGAAGGGTACCGCCACTGAATGCGATCCAATTTGGACTTGTCCAGATCGCAAGCGATAACTTGCTGGCACGTTTTGTTGTTCAGAAAGTTTCTGATCAGATTAGGCCCCCAGTACCCACATCCCACGACGCCCACGGCGATCTTTTCCTTTGTTTTGTACATATCACCCTCACAGTGCGCCTTTCCCCGAGAGTGCTACGGGGATGGTTTTTAATAAGAGTTGAAGGTCGAAAAGCAGAGACCAATGCTCGACGTAGTACAAATCCAGCATCACCATGTCGTCGAAGCCCACCGCACTCCGAGCGCTGACCTGCCATAAGCCGGTGATGCCCGGTTTCACCTGGAGGCGCTTGGTATGCCAGTCCTTATACAGCTTCACCTCATAAGGCAGTGGTGGACGAGGTCCCACCAAGCTCATCTCTCCTCGGATGACGTTGATGAGTTGGGGAAGCTCGTCCAGACTCAGCCTGCGTAGAAATTTTCCCACTCTGGTGATGCGAGGGTCGTTGGCCAGCTTAAACAACTTCTCTCCCTGTTTGTTTTCCCCCGCCGTTTGGCTATTTGAGATGAAATCTTTTAGATATTTACGGTGGACGGCGTCACCCGGGTCACTGACCATAGTGCGTAGCTTATAAATGGTAAAAGGATGCCCATTTTTACCGAGCCTGGTCTGCTTAAAGAAAACCGGTCCCGGCGAACTTACCTTAATCACTATACCTGTGAGGACTAAAACCGGTAAGGCTGTGAGCAATCCCAGGCTGGACAGGATTAAGTCCATAACACGCTTGATGAATTGGCCCACCTCCAAAAACCTGTTAGGTTGAATGGTAACAGCTGGAATGCCGTTGATCTTATCTACGGAGGAGTACTGACTCACCACATTTAGAAGTTCGGAGGTTAAGGTCAGCGGAAGTTGGGTGGCTTTGCATTTATCGATGAGAGTCAGCAACTCTGCATAGCTCAGCGAGGGGATACCTAGGAAGATCTCCCCCACGTCGTACTTTTGAACTACCTCTGTGATGTCCGAGGTTGTGCCCAAAACAGCCAAATTACCCACTTTGGCGCCAGGCAGGGCCAATTTGTCGTCGACGAAACCGACGATGTCCAGACCAAGAGAGGGGCATTCTGTGATATATCTTGCCAGATGGCAGCCCCGTTGTCCCGCCCCAACGATGAGAGCTCTTCTGCCAGCCCCTTTCTTTCCAAGCAGTCCACAAACAAGCTTGCTGAATAGGAAACCGCGCCACAAGAAGAGAAATACCAAACTGGTGAGAAAGCTGAAACCCACGAAGAGTCGGCTTTGAAGGTGCGAATCGGCCTTGAGCAGAAAGGTCAAGACCAATAGAAGGATGGTACCTGCCACCACTGCTTTAAACAATCGGAAAAGCTGGTCCAGGACCGGAAAAAAGTTTCTTTCCCGATACAGCCCCAAGATTGCAAAGAGGACCAGCCATCCCGCTGAGATAGCCAGCAAGAAGAACACGTTCTGGCCGCGCAAGCCAGCAGCTTCCCCAAAAAGTCCAGAGCCGAAGCGCAACCACTGTGCGAAGAGAAAGGAAGACAAGATGGCGACGAAATCGGCTACTGCCAGCAAGGTCACCATGGTGTTTCGCTTCTCATAATGTTCCCTGTTCACCGCAGCCATACAAGCTCACCGATTTTCCAAAGTTCGGAAAATGCTGGTCAGAGATTCTTCATTGTTTATTTACACGAACTTCTTGATCCCTTGAATCACATGCTGAATTTGCTCTTCGCTTAATTCGGCAAACATAGGCAGAGATAGAACCTGAGCAGCACACTGCTCGGCGACGGGGAATGCGCCTGGCTGAAATCCCAAGTGAGCATATGCCTCTTGAAGATGGAGTGCGATGGGGTAATGAAACCCCACAGCTACCCCATGGGCCTGCAGGTGTTCTGCCAGCGCGTCACGATCTTTCAGTCGGATAATATATAGATGAAAAACGTGTTTCGCAAATTTTTTTTCGATAGGGGTGATAATATCTACATCCTGGAGTAACTCACTATAACGCTGAGCGTTGTTGCGCCGCCGGCGTGTCCAATCCTCCAAATGCCTGAGTTTTACGGTGAGAACAGCGGCCTGAATGCCATCTAATCGGTAGTTGAAGCCCTCACGAGTGTGTTTGTTTTTCTCCGCCTGGCCATGATTACATAGAATTCGGATCTTATCAGCCAACTGGGAGTCATTGGTCAGCACCATACCCCCATCTCCGTAAGCGCCCAGGTTTTTCCCTGGGTAAAAACTTATACAGCCCACCCTGCCGAGGGCTCCCACCTTCCTCCCCTTATACTCCGCCCCATGAGCCTGGCAGGCATCCTCGATGACGGTGAGGCCGTGGCGGCTGGCGATCTCCAGGATGGGGTCCATGTCCGCTGGTTGACCATAAAGATGGACCGGCATGATGGCCTTTGTCCTGGGAGTAATAGCCCCCTCTATCTTGGAGACGTCGATGTTGTAACTTTCTAGGTCCACGTCCACAAAGACCGGGCTGGCACCGGATAAGGTGATGGCTTCGGTTGTAGCGATAAATGTGTTGGGAACGGTGATCACTTCATCGCCGGGTCCGATGTCGCAGGCCACAAGGCTGACGTGAAGGGCAGCGGTCCCGGAGCTGACTCCAATGGCGTGTTTTGCCTCACAAAAAGCGGCAAATTTGTCTTCAAATACCTTTAGGTGGGGCCCACCTACGAAACTGCACTTGTCGATGACCTCCTGAATGGCGAGGTTGATCTCATCGCGAATCTGTGGAAGCTGGGCCTTCAGGTCTACGAAGGGTACGTTCATTGAAGATCCTTTCTAGTGTTGTAGTCTTTACCCGTGCAGATAAAAATCAAGTTGCGATCGTGTGCAACGGTAAAAATATGCTTCGGTGTGGATGAAAAAACTTACTTCGTCAATATGTTTTGGATCTTTACAAACGCTGATAAAACAGCATTTTCCTCCCTGCTGTAGCAAGATTTCAAAATCTCCGAGTAAAACAGACGACATCATGTGCTGCTTTTACGGTCATAAATTGATAGATCAGCTTCTTCCAACTCTCGGTGAATGCACCGTATAGGCACCCAAAGCTTTCTTAAACACTGTGATCATATTTGATATGTTTATATCCATTGTATAAAACTGTTCATACCTCCTCCTTCCGGTTAACCCCATTTTCCTTCGGAGCTCTGGATGTTCTATGAGCCTCTTTAATGCTCTGGCAAGTTCTTCCACATTTTCTTTTTCCACCAAGATTCCCGTTTCACCATGAATGACCGTTTCAGGGATGGCTGCATGCCAGGTGGAGATAACCGGGCATCCCGCAGCCATTGCTTCGATAATGCTGTGTGGATGAGCTTCAACTGGATAGAAGGTAGGCAATACAAATATATCTGTTTCTTTTAATAATTCTTCCTTCGTTTTGCCCGCCACAATTCCAGCGAAACGAACGACTTCTCTCAATGAGCTTTGATTGATAAAGCCCTCAACCTTTTTTTTAACTTCCAGACCACTCGATGTCCAAGCTCCTGCGATTGTTAATTGAAAAGGTTGAGTATGATCAAAGATGTTTTTTATAGCTTCTAATAAAATCAACACCCCTTTTGTAGGATCAATATTGCTCATATAAGTTAATTGTACTGGATTATTGTGATCAAAGGATTTTATAACCTTTCCTCCGGGATAAGGATCAAATGCTGTGCCGTTTGGAATAACATCGACTCTGTCCACTGGAAACCAAGGTTCTACCATTGGTCGTAAGCACTCCCCTAGGACAATCGCTCGGTTCGTCCTTTTGAGAAAAAAATCGATAAAGCGCCTATAAATCCACTTGCTATGATAATAAAAGTTCTTAAAATAACTTGTGCGGAAATGGCTAATAATAATAGAGTTGCCCAGGAGTTTTGTCAGAATAATAAACAGACCCTCTCTCAAACATGACCCTGTATTTGTACCTGGAAGGACGTAGATGGCATCGGGTTTTTTGAAAATACAAGTAAAGGCAAGTTGCAGCAAATTTTTTAAAGCCAGTGATATATTTATTAAATCAAATTTTCCTAGATTTTTAAAATCTCTGTGATCTGAAGTATCTAAATGGAGGAGATCAAATTCCTCCTTTATACGTGAGTTCAATAAATTCTGTATCGCAATTGTGCAGCCGTGGTAGGGAGGAGGTATAGAACCGATAATCATTATTTTAGGCTTACGCTTTGCCGAGGATTCTTTTAACATCGATCATACTCTTGATATGAAAATCGTTTTAGAAGAAAACCAACTCTTCAATAATTTAATATTCGAATACAATACAAACCAAATACGCGAAACAGTGTTCACTGCACGCTGGCATTTCTCGCTTTTTCCATGGACCTTTTCACAATCAGTGCAGCCAGTATGAGCAGATATGCCCCGCTCACGTGGGTGTAGTCAAATACATGTGATACAAAAGACCAAGAAAATAGAGCGACTGTAAATCCACAAAGTGATAAGCCAAGACTCTTCAAAATTTCGTCGTCAGAATTTCTGAATTTCCAGCCCAACCTAAATAAAGACAGCCACATAAATAAGTATAGAGCAAATCCTAAATACCCTGTTTCGATGAGATATTGCAGCATGTCATTGTGTAGTTCATTATACTCACCAAAGGCCGTTTTTAGATAAACTGGTGTTGTTCCAAAGCCCTCGCCCAAAAGAGATTGCTGAAGCTCCCGAGCAACCTGCCACAGTTCCAGCCTTCCCTTAAATCGCACCAAATGCAGCGCTGAGCCAATATCCCCCTGGAATAGATGCGTAAAAAATTGACTTGGCCCGTATGTGGATTTGAACATGCTTTCTTGAAACCCTGTCGTATAGAAAAGAACATATATTCCCAGGATAACAAGTCCTAATGACAATATTCCCTTAGCAACCATGGAGAGAGAAATCTTTTTAATTGATAGCAGAACAACTGAAAGACCACCTAACACCAGAGCGAGTATGGCCGCCCGTTGCACTATAAACAAGAGGATGATGAAGCTATGAATCATAATGAAAATAGGTAGTTTTTTTGTTTTATTTACCAACCACAAACTCAATGCAAGAAGAGCCACAAAGACTATGTAGAACTTTGAAGGGTGTCGTCCTGAATAGCCTTCAAAATAAAGCGTTGAAGTTCCTGGCCAAAGAGTTTGCGCAAAAGGAGCTGCAATAGTTGAAACTATTAAAAAGATTATAGCTCCAATTATGAGCATTTTAACACATCGTTCGGAGGAAATACGATTGTCCAACATCAGAGATAGCGCTAAAAATGCTGCCATAAGAAACTTTGGATAGTACCTCATAGAATCCATGGGCGAGATAGCCCAAATAATGGTTATTCCTAGATAGCCTATCCATGGGAATATGCCGAGCAGCAACCTCCTCCCCTCCCAGGTCTTAGCGACGGCATGCATATTTTTTACCAAAAACAAACTATACAACAAGTAAATAACAGCTAAGAAGGTCGTTCTTGCCCAATTTAAAGTGACTAACCCTCCTAGGCGGTCCAAGGCTCCAGGAAAAGTTAATGCGCCGAGAACAAGATAATAATATAGCACATACTCAGTACGAGATATCAAGATCGCCAATACGATGGAACAGAATAGGACCATAACGAGCACTGAGTAATAGCCCCATCCGGCTATTAAGCCTACGACACATGAGAAAAGTGCTATAAACAGAACGGGAATAATGTTGGGAGATTTTAAATATGCTATTGAGTTACGGTAGTTTGTCACTTCTTTTGTCCAGCTTGGCGGTTTTCAAATTTCGGCGATGCGATAGATATATGCAACGTGTAAAGTTAAAAACCTCTGAACTGAGGGAGTTTGAAATGAAATCACATAAGTATTGACCAATGGTAGAGTAGAATCTGTGCATCTATGGTTATACGTGAACTCAGGTACTTTAAGCTAAACGAAAAGGGTTCCTGGCAGAGATATCGTGAAGCTATAGCGACGGCTCCTTATACCTGCTTTAAGGGCTCTCAAGATCGCTGGTGAAACTCAACTCCCCACCGTCCAGGATGCCAATTCGTATGTGGCGGGTTTGGTCATTTTTCCCGATTATATTCCTTTCTCGGCGACCACGGACAAAAAAGGTTCCGACTAAGAAGAACAACTAGGGGATAAAGTACCCCACCATGGAGCAAAGGAGGCCGCCATTGGAGTTCGATATAATTTAGATTTTTTCCCCAATGCAGTAAATTGAAGGTCTTAAACTTGGCAGTAGAATATGCGAAATATATATGCCATATAAACCCATGGTTATTGGAGTAAAAAGACCGTGTTTACAATTACGATACCTATTAAGAGCACGCGTCTTCGAATGTTCTAGAGACATTATTGTCTGAATATGTTTAAAGCCAGAGAGCTCGAGGAGCCTGCGGTACTCCTTCCGGTTGTATTCTCGATAGTGTGAATAATACTTATCTGCAATCCAAAGATCAAACGGTATATAAGGATGTTTACCGAAAAACAATTTAACTTTCTTAACTAGAGATACTGAATTTGGGCCACCGAGAATGAGTTTACCATTGTGTTTTAGAACTCGCCCAATTTCTCTGAGTAACCTTAATGGATGCCCTGGCAGATGCTCGATAACCGCGAAGATAGTAACAACATCAAAAAAATCTGATTTGAATGGTAACTTTGCGTTAAGCCAAAAGTCTTGAGTAATAACAGAAATCTTCGCTTCACCCATGAGTTTCAAGCCCCTATCACTTGGCCCCATCCTGTTCTCTTCCGTGTATTCTTCGAATCTGTCTACTAGGTGAAGTTTAAGATCTTGGTTTACTAGTCTTTGAATACAGAGGAGATTTACACCCATCCCTCCTCCTACATCGAGTATCCGCGTTCCATCTTCAAGATTTTTAAGGATTAATTGTATTTCAAACAAGTATTTTCCATAGTTCTCAAATAAGATTTTGTTTTTTGCTGGTAGCCCAAAAGCTTCAGCTACTTCAAGTAGCCTGGCTGCAATATTATTGGCTGTAAATTTAAACTTATTCATTTTGTTTATTTGATTCTTCAAATATATATTCTCAAAACATTACGTGAAACGAATTGCTACTTTTATATCTAAATCTTGCCGAAGGATGTTAACCTCCCTTTTCCCAATTAAAGGGACTTTGTTGTTTTCACAAACAATGACTTCCGATGTTGCGGTATCCTAGTAAAGATAGATAGTTGACTACAGTCTGGCAAGAAATCTCAGAGACCAAACGGAAAATTCATAGAAGAAATGCCGAAATACTTGATAAAGACTCCTTTTGCCCATCCTCTAAGATCATCAGGATCGTCTACTCAAACTCAGCCTTTCGTACCATGGTACAGAAGCTTGGACACTTAGCTGCCGGACCGCAGTTTCGATTCATTTTGGTTCTACCACAGACTGGAACTCAACGGCCTCAATTCCATCTTGTGGGGAGCTTCAGGATTTAATTCTGTGAACGACGAATAGTATGCAACTAATCGTAATTAACTTACGGACCGGATTGTGAGGAATCCGCATCCGAACGGTGATTTTCCCCTCATGAAGAAAATAAAACACCTCTTCGCAAGCCAACTGCTTCAAGGTCATAATTGCTAACTAGGAATTATAACTCATTAAAATCGATAAAGACACGCCTCGATTTCTTCATAGCAGGTGTTGTGGATTTACTCCAATGCAGGATGTCTAGGTGCCAAAGCATACCTATATCTCATCAGTAATGGCCAAGTAATCAGTGTAGTTAAAATCTTATATCGTAATTTCAACTGAGAGTGCCATTCTGTATCTGGAAGAATCTGAATTTTCCCTTGATGAAAACGTGTCGGATTTCCGGAAAAAGCGTGAGCATGCGCTAGATCAACATGGTTTTTAGAAATGAAGGGGAGGTCCGAAGGACTCTCGCCGACAAATCTAACGATGTTTTCTATAATAACCTTAGGTTGGGTAACAAAATCCTGGTAGTGAACTTGCATGTATTTAGCGCTTTGGTCGGAATTATTCCACAAAAGTTCAATAATTACATTCCAAGCTAACCATGATAAGGAGCTTTTTAAAGGACTTAATGTGGGCATGAATATCCCAGTGCCAGGATCGAACTTTTTTCGCTGCCACGAATAGGTAATCGCTCGGGGATCCCGGATGAGGTGAATAACATATAGGTCGATGACAGATAACATTTTAAGTAGATACGCATGTGAGGGAAATTTTGAAGAGTCGATGATAATCTTGCTACCGGTTATAGATTGAACTGCTTGATACAGCCGCTGAAATTCATTGGGGTATTTTCCCAATCGGGCAGATAGAAATCGCTTTCCCCGGGGCAACAAACCTAGCAGAGTGTGACGCGTACGAATCTTCTCCCTAAAGGCTTGCATCTTCTGGGCGTCAATTCGATCCAAGGCGCCAAATGCTTCACATAACACCTCTTTCCACATTTTGCATTCTCTAAATGGCACACCGCATGCACAAACTCTGTTTTCTATTAAGCCTCGATCCCATATATAGTTCATCTCACCTACTGAGAAGAAGCCATCAATTTCGCCTAGGATTTTGTCTAGAATTGTACTTCCACTTCGACCCAAGCCAGCAATATATAAAACCTTGATTTTTTTGCTCATTTCCACTCCTGGATCAAAGTTGTTTAAAGGCTAGCATGATTGCAGTCGATGTAGTTGAGGTCCAAACACCATCATCAGGTGTTTGTTTCACCCCAGCACTTCTTGTATTTTCCATGACCCTTTTTACGACAAGCGCCGCCAATATAAACATGTAAGCTCCACTCATGTGAGAATAATCAAACACGTGTTCCACGAAAGACCAAGAAAACAGAGCTACTGTATACCCACACAGTGCTAAACAAAGGATTCTTAAAATTTTATCGTCTGAATGCCTGAATTTCCAGCCTAAGCTAAATATAGATATCCACATAAATAAGTAGAGCACAAATCCTATATACCCTGTTTCAATGCGATATTGAAGGACGTCATTGTGCAGTTCAAAGTATTGACCTGAAATCCTTTTTATATAAACTGGCGTAGTTCCAAAACCCTTACCCAGAAAAGATTCTTGTAACTCCTTGGCAACTTCCCACTGCTCAAATCGACCCTTAAAATCGATTGAATGTACCGCTGAGCTTACATCGCCTTTGAGCATATACCCAAAGAATTGATTCGGACCGTAGTGAGGTTTGAACATGCTTTCTTGGAAGCTCGGTGTGTAGAAAAGTACATATATCCCTAGGATGATGAGACCCAAAGAAAGCATGCCCTTAGTTATCAAGGAGAAAGGCGCTTTTCTGATTGTTAATAAAAAGACCGTAAGTCCACCGAGAACGAGGGCGAGAATAGCTCCCCTTTGTAATATCCAAATGAGCATGATGAAACTGTAAATTAACATAAATATTGAAAGTTTTTTTCTTTTGTTCACTAGCCACATGCTTAATGCCAGAATAGCGATAAAAAGAACATAAAACTTAGATGCATGCCGTCCTGAATATCCTCTGAAGTAATCCGGTGGATTGCCTGGCCAGAGAGCTTTCGCAAAAGGAATTGCAATAGTCGAAACCACCAAGAAAATTATGGCTCCAATTATGAGCATCTTGAAACACTTTGTAGATGGAATACGCCTGTCCAGCAGCAGAGATAGTGCTAAAAATGCCGCCATGAGTAATTTTGGATAGTACCTCATTGAATCAACCGGTGAGATGGCCCATAAAATGGTTATTCCTAAATAGCCTATCCATGGAAATATGGCCAAAAGGAATCTTTTGGATTCTCGAGATTTGACGACCTCGCGTATATTTTGAGCGAAAACCAAGCTATATAGTAAATAAAGGATCGCCAAAAAAGCCGTCCTCACCCAATTTAAAGTGACTAAACCTCCTATGCGGTCCAAAGCTCCAGGAAAAGTTAATGCCCCCAGAACGAGATAATAGTACAACAGGTACTCAGCCCGAAACATGAAGATAGCAAATACGATTGAACAAAATAGGAGAATAACAAGTATTGAATAGTAGCCCAATCCAGTTATCAAGCCTATTGCACAAGTGAAGAGCATTATTAATAGGATTAGAGTAACTTTAGAGGATTTTATATTATCTATTGGAGTACGATAACTAATCACTGTCTCCACTCTATGGCAGCGGTTATGACAATTATCTACTATGCTGCAAATATTTAGCAATTTCCTGACACATAAGAGATCGCGTCATGAAATCCTGTTATCATTTTTTCAAGAGAACAGTCTTTGACCGCTGTCTCAAAAGCGGCTTTAGACATACTGATATGTACTGCCTCATCCCCCAACAGTTTTTTTATTGATGTCGAAATAGACTCGACAGATGGATCGCATAGAAGTCCATTTTTTCCGTGCTTTAAATATTCAATCTCCGGGCCATGAAAGGGGCCTTGCGGCGTTGCTGGGCAAGTAATCACTGGTGTCGCAAAACAAAAAGCATGAACGATAGATAAGCCGATATGACCTGGATTTATAAAGAGATCTGACGCATACAGATATTTACCAGTCACCTTGCTATCAAAAATTGCTCCGTGGTAATATAACGACGGAAGTTTATGACAATGCTCTTTAATAACTTCGACTTCAGGACCTGTTCCAATGACATGCAAGGCTATATCAAACTTCGACTGCAATTTTTCAAACACAGATAGCAGAAGGTCAATTCTTTTTCCCTTTACAAGGCGTCCTATGAATATGAGATGATACCGTTCCTTAAACTGTAATTGGCTCCGAATTTTTTCTCTGCCTATCTTTAGAAATCTATGATATAAGGGAATCAATTCAGAGGTGTCCATCGTATTTTGTGCCACGAATAATTTGGCATCATCGCCCAAGAACTTTGAAACTAACTGTTTCCGAAAATAAGAGTAAAGTATCACGCCGTCTAATTTTTTGTAGCACATGAGCAGTATCTTGGTTTTGATTGAGAAGGCAGGGTTTATGAATTCTTTGTTGCTGAATCCATGTGTCCAGGCAACGAATTTGTATCTAAAGAGCGATTTCAAAAAAAACAGAGCCCAAAAGGACAGGTAGCCTAAGGAAAATTCGGAAATCACAATTTCAGGTTTTTTTTTGAGCAAAGGATTCAGCACGTTTTGAATTACAAGGTTTTCCTTTTTAGGAAAATAAATTCTGTTCATACAAAAATTTGGATAATCCATCATTTTATAATTTGATGCCAGGTTAGATCGGAACTTCTCTTTACTGTGGCAGACGATAACACCGTATTTCTTAAATAGCTTCCGGAATATCGGAACGCGATAATGCGGGACAATTCGCTGATAAAGGAGAATATTCATACACTTTAGCAGGTTCTGAAAACAGGTTCTTACATAGAATATTGCTCTTTCACAATGATGTTTTCTTCAATACTATGGTATATCCATCTGGCTGCCAGTATTTCTTGGCGCCAAGAGCGTACAAGATGTCAGATAATACTGTAAAAGCAAATCTCACTTTTGCCTTGCACATTAAAACTGACCTTGGAATAAGCGGTCGGTACAGTCTGGCATACCGAAAGAAGAATTCAATTACTTCGTAGTTGCTCGAAATTTTTTGAAATGTATGCTGATGGCTATCGATACCAGTGAGATGAGTAATCAAAATGTTTGGTGGATACGCTCGTTGGTGTGTAAAATCATCATAAAAATGGTCCGACAACAGGGGAGATTGAAAAATAAGTGTTCCTCCAAATTTCAACACGCGGTCTAACTCAATGAGCAGCTTGTATGCTGCAGCAGGTTGAAAATGCTCAATAAGATGTGCACAAAAAATTGCGTCGTATGCTGTATCTCTGAAGGGGAGTCGAAGTGCATCGGCTTGAACTACTTTCCCCCCTTTGTCCATGGCAATCCGTAAATGCTCCATGTTTAGATCGATACCGATGACCTTTTGATCAAAGGGTGTCATGGAATTTTGTTTGCTAATCTCAATAAATGTACCGGCTCCGCATGGAACATCAAGGATTACTCTGCGTTCTCTCAAGAATCGATGATAGATTTTGGAGTAGTCCTGCCGCGATAAAAAGAATTTTCGATATATATCGACGTATTTCATGGTTAGTCAACAGAGAAGCTGCACAGATGATTCTCTTGCAGTGTTCATTTGACAAAGTTACGGTTTCTTCTGGGGCTCTGCGCAGAGCATTTCCATCATCTGCAACGATAAGCAAAACTAGACTCAAGGTATGTAACCGAATAAGATGTGAGTAAGTCACGCGTTGTTTACAGATCTTCGGGATAAAAGTATTCCAGCAACTTCTCCAGTGGAGTCATGTTCCCGATGGATTTATGAGGCTTGACTGTGTTATAGTAGTTCACGAAGCGTTTGAGTTCCGTCTGGCGATGAGCTGAAGAGTTGAACTTGGTCTTCTGGTGCCACATGTGCATGATCGTCTTCAGCACTCGTTCGGCTTTGCCATTGGTCTTGGGATTGCGCACCTTGGTGAAGCGCTGCTCAATGTGATGGTCTTGGCACAACAGCATAAAGGCATGATGCTCAGGATCGCCCTTGTACTCCTTGCCATTGTCGGTGTAATACTGCTCGATGGTGTAGGGACATTCATCCAGGACCTGCTCTAAGAACTGCTTGGCGGCGTATTGGGTCTTATTGGGCAGGATGGCAGCATACAGCTCCCGGGAGAAATCGTCAAGGGCCACGAACAGATACTCGTGGCGATCTAAGGACGATTGACCCTGGATCACCGGCAGCCGTTTGGTATCGCCATGCAGCATCTGGCCAGGATAGTCCTTGTTATAGCGCTTGGCCTGACGCTTGCGCTGTTCTTCTAAAGCCCGCTCGATCTTGGCCAGACGCTTGAGACCATGCTTCACACAGCGATACCGCTTATTGGTGCTGTTGTGAATCGAGAAGTCCCGATCCCGACCACGCTGAATGATCTTATAGATCGTCGGCCGACTGACATGGTACTCCCGGGCCAGATCGGTGAGCCGACAACTCTCTTGATAGTACCGTCGATAGATCTCTTTTCGCTGGAGCGGGGTCAACCGCGTCCTCTTGTGAATGACCATCTGGGATCTCCTTTTCTGAAAAACCACCTTCTGTTAAATCTAGTATAGGAAATCCCAAAACTGTAAACAACGCTAATATAAATCACAAATAAGAACTTTAAGAATGCCTGTGATAACAAACCAGCGTGGACTGTTAGATGGCTTCAAAATAACGCTAGAGAAATCTGGCCTGTGAACGGGAGGACATACGGATCACCTTTTCTTGTAAAGAGTCCCAAAGTTTAGGTCCGCCCAAGTTCGAGCCACCCAGTTCGGTATAAGATGAAATTAATTTACTGTTTAACCTCGATGGTGAAAACACCCTCAGAAATGGAAATGACTTTAGAGGTAAATGTCTGGATATAGGGATTTGATATGTGAAACAATGCATGAGCAGGCCAATTTGTTCAAACAACAATCTTCTTGCATAAGTAGAATATTTGAGAATTATTATATGCATACAACCACTCTTTTTGAATATCAAAATATCGTGTTATATTCCGCCTTATTCTTCGCTTTGAGAAACCCCTCTTACCTGGTTCCCAATAATGTCCGCCGGTAACAACATGAGATTTCCAAAACAAAGGCAACCTCTTGATGATGTTTAGCTGTCGTTCACCATACTTGCTTAGGTAAAGATGGACCTTAAACGTAAGGCCCGCGTATGGTAAAGACATAATTAAATAGCTACGCGTAATTGCTGCAATATTTTGTAAAGCATTGCCAAAGTCACTAAACTTCAAATGTTCCAGGACTTCATAGCATAAAACAAGATCAAACTGTTGTTTCACTTTTCGCCGTAATTCTGTAACAGAACAGACGATATCAGGATTTAATTTGGGATTATAATCTATCGTGACAGGATAAAAGCCAAAATTTCTCAATAACGATGACGTCACCACATTTCCTATGCCGATCTCTGCGATCGTGTTAATGGGCTCAGCTCTAGCCAATTCCAAGACCGACATCAGTTGTTCACGATAGGTTAAAAATCGGCTAATTCCCAAGTAGGCGTCAGTAAAATATATGCCGGAATCCACTCGGGGCTTGTAAATATGTTTTCTCATGCTGATCGTCGCTAAGAGCCAGGCTATTTTTTAATACAATATTGGGGATTGTTCAAATAACCATGCTTAGGCTGGGAAATCAAACGTGTCAAATTCTCACAGGAGCGGCTGAAGTTTACGTTTTCTCCTCCATACTTTTGGAATAATCCTGTTATTTCAGTGCTCTGTGGCGGTTAAAATTTCCTTGAGAATTACGTCGATGATCCTCTTATTGCTCTGAGGTGACGGAAGACATACCTCTCTCTTTCGCGGAACGATGTGTTGAACATCTGCAATCGATTGGAGGAAATGC
>Ga0209635_10001368_pt1 | contig 18043 bp, 18 predicted proteins | sample DeeMarSWOR230_32_FD_187463 | JGI IMG/M metagenome (GOLD analysis project Ga0209635, IMG submission 187463) | Marine sediment microbial communities from White Oak River estuary, North Carolina - WOR-2-30_32 (SPAdes) (version 2) | ecosystem: Environmental > Aquatic > Marine > Intertidal zone >... | reverse complement strand
GTCTCTGCGAGTCTAGTTGGGTTTCAAGGTTATCCAAGCGCTGTTCAAATTCACCAATACTGGTTGTTTTGCTTTGAATCTCGTTTGCAAGTCTTGCACACATGTCTTCTATATTTGCGACTTTTGTTCGGAACTCAGCCTCCTTTTTCAATAATTCTTCTGTTTGTTTCCTTAATTGTTCTAAGCTCTGTAGTTTAGCAGATGCGGCTTGTAACGCCGTTTCCGCCTCTTGAAACCTCTTATTTAAGTCTAAGATTTCGTTTTCAAGAACCGTAAATTCTTCAACAGCCCCATGGTAGTCTGCTTCAAGCTTTTCTATTCCAACAACATCAAAATCCTTCTCATAAGCCTTCTTTTCACCCTCATATTCCCTTTGAACCCCACGAACGTTGTTCCACGCAACTTCATAGTCACTTAATCCAAACAACTGGTCTAACCGTCTTTGCCGCTCTCTAGGAGTAATATCTAATAATTCTTTAAGATGCTCTTGCCTAACCCATACAACTTCACGAAAAATTTCCTTATCCAACCCTGTTATAGTTCTCAACTGTTCCTCCACAGCTTCATTTTTCATACTGGCGATTAGTTCGTCTTCCTCATAAAAATTCAAATTTTCCACATCTTGACCTATCCCCTTTCCATGTCTCTTCAGCCCTCTTTCAATGCGGTAAACTTTTCCATTCAACAGAAACTCAACTGTTACCTTTGCCGAGTCTTCTCCCTCGCGTAAAAGATAGTGATAGCTTCTAGTCAAAGGATCACCAAAAAGAGCAAAATCGATGGCGTAAAGTATGCTAGACTTGCCAGTGCCTAAGCCCCCAACAAGACAGTTAAACCCTCTCTCGACATCTATTCTAGAGTTCTTATGGGAGCGAACGTTTTCCAAAGTTATTGTTTTAATTCGCACTCAGGTATTTCTCCAATCTCTCTTTTACTTTTTCCTCATCTTTCTGAGCTAGGGGTTCGATGAGGTTTACAGAAAGCCTTGCAATTCTTTCAGCTTCTTCTCTTGGATAACGCTCGGAAAATATCTGGAGAAAATACTCAAAAGCCTTGGTTTTCAAGTCCTTAAGTTCACCTTCAAATATTGAGCGAACAACCTCTTCTGGTACTTCTGTCTCCCTTAACCGAAGGATCGGATGGACTAAAAGCGCCTTTTCAGCAGCATTTCTAATCTTAGCTATGTCGATTTCGCTTCGATTGGCTTCGGCAGGCAAGACTCCTCGTAAAACGGGAACAAGAATTACACCTTCTTCATCGTTTTCTTTAATTTGGCGAACAACAGACTCACTAATCTTCACCGGGGTCTTACCGCTATAATCGTTCTCCAAAATAACAAAACGACGAGGGCTTTCCAGTTTTATTTGTTGAAAATCAACTTTCCCCTTCTCACTTACGTCCAAATAATAGAAACCCTTCTTAAGCCTTGCGTCATCATAGTAAACAGTTTCTATGGAGCCACTGTAGGCTAAAACACCGGTCTTGAAGCTTCCTGTTGAGGGCTTGTGGATATGCCCGCCAGCATAATAGTTAAAACCTTCCGGCAACAATTCGGGCGGCGCTTCGGCTTCCATCTGGGGCGGCTTGACCCTCGGCAAATCTAAGGCCATGTGGAAAACAAATATATTAAACAACTCAGGATCAGGTGACGGCTTATTTTTTTCATAGAAAATCGGCAGTTGTTCTTCCGTTTTTCGCCTAGTCCTATAATTTGGGACGCCGTAAACGTAGCATTTCTCGTTTTTCCAACAAGCTCCTTCATGACGAGGCAAATAATACAACAATCCCGCTGCGTCTAAGGGATTAAGAATAGTGCTTGTGATCACGTTCGGTGCAGCATCGTGAGATCCATCGACAACCAAAACTGGAATATTCGCATCTCGAAGCTGGCTGAAGTTTTTAATTGCAGCCTCTAATGTGACGTTGCTAGGCCTTGCATGATGGAAAAGGTCTCCGGCGATTATCATAAAGTCCGGTTTCAACTCTATAGTCTTGTCAACAACTTCTTTGAAAGCTCTAGTGAAGTCTTTACGTCGCACTTCGAGATTATATTGGGTATAACCCAAGTGGATGTCCGCTACATGAACGAAACTTAGAGGCTTCAGCTTCAGTCTCCTCCTCCCTTTGCTTTTAGTAACGTTTTCTCTTTTAAGTGTGAGAGGAAAGTGAAAATATTTTCCTTGTACAACCGTTATGTTTTACCGTGTCTTACCAAATACTTAAATTTCTTCTAAGCAACTTTAAATTCAAGTCTAGCGAGAATAATCGAGGGAAAATTGTATGGTACAACGTCTATTCAGGAGAAAGAAGAAAGAAGAAAAATTGGAGGAGCAAGGTCAAAAAGTGGAAAGGACAAAGTTGGAGCAAATTTGCGGCAACAACAAAGAGGTATGTGAAGCTTTATGGCACACAATGTTTTATGACCCGACAAAGATTAAAACAACAATGGAGGAAGCTGCTAAAACAGCAGCGAACTTTGAAAAAAATGGGGAGAGTAGGCGGGCAAGAGTGTATTATCATATTGCTGGTGGACTAGCCCTGTGGAAAGGAGACGCATCGAAGGTGAAGCAGTATTTTGGCAAATGTGAAAAGTTGGCCCCTGATATGGATTATGGATTGATTACTAAGATTCCTGAAAAAGCAGTAGAGAAGGCGCAGGAGTTTTATAAGGAGTTTCTGAAGCAGAATTGAAGTTTTTCAGTAATTAGGTTTATTAGTTTTTGTTTCTGCTTCTTTTTATTGCCGGGGTGGCCGAACGGTTCAGGCGGCAGCCTGCAGAGCTGCTCTATGTGGGTTCAATTCCCATCCCCGGCTTCCAAAGTAAGTCTCTTACAAACGCCATAGATAGCTCTCTATGAGAAAACCAGAGCAAATAGGATAAACAGAGGTAAAAATATTACAATAGCGGGCACACTGGCGCTTCGAAATGATAAATTTTCTGAGGTTTGAAGGGCAAAGGTTGACAGCAAGAGAGGCCACAAGACTAATGTGAAGATAAAGCCTAAAGTCAAGAAAACCAAGTTTAGTGCAAGCGAGTTTTTAATTGGATAGAATACTGCCTCAAAAAAGTCAACGATAATTGTTATTACAGAAGGTAAAAATGCGAAGCCTAAAAGAGATGCTGCATCGGAGTAACCACCGTTCCCTCCAAGTCGTTTTCCTGCGACATGAACTGACACAGATACAACCAACCAGAGAAGAATCATAGCAGGAACAATTAACACAGTTTTAGAAACAAGCTCCAATGATTCACCTAAGATGAGAGGAATAAACAGCCAACGTACAGGAACAAAATCAGTCGCAGATAGGGCAACAGTTCGAACAATCCACGCAAGAGAAACTAAAGTGACAGCGACTAAAGAAAATAGGATTGACCGACGATGACAAATTTCTTCGAATGTACTTCGCGGATGAAAGAACGTCCCACGGAGAAATTGGATGAAATTTCTCCAAGAGAAAGCACTTAGACGCCCACTTAAGTAAAGATCGATGAAAATCATGAAAAAGTAGGGTACAGACAAATATTCTAAGGCAACCACTGGGGACAGGCTAAGAAAAGCGGCTTCAGAATTGCGTCATTAAGAGGTTGAAAAGCTGTGTCATTTAGTATTGTTATAAGGAGAAGCATGAGTCCAAAGGTTACGCTGAAGCCGAATTGAATTATGAAGCTTTTCTTTTTTAGAAAAACTGCGGGAATCTGCGAACCGCCTAAGAAACTCACGATGGCAAGACCGTAAATGAAAACTATTATTTGCTGTATGTTGTCGTCTGAAGGCACGAATCCCGAAAGATCAATAATGCTTTCTGCAGCACTGGTGAGAAGGATGGAATAGCATACAAGCAGCACCCAGGCAACTGCAATGCATAAGTATCTTTTTGAAGACTGCAAAGCGATATCAATTCTCCCTTTTGGAGAAGAAATGAAATAAATGTCTTTAGCCGCTTAGCGACATGTCAACTGTCAATTGGCCTGAGAGTCCTAGATTTTTCCTTGTGCTTGAATTTTTCGAAGAGCACCCAAATAGGCAAATGCTCCTACAATGGCGAAAGGAACGCTTGTGAGAAGAATTCGCAAGAGAAGGTCTAATTCTATAGGTATACCTAAAAAGGTGTATTGGCGAAGGGCTTCAGCTGCCAAGCTTAAGGGGTTCGAAGTAACTATAGGAAGTATGAAAGAGGGCAAATAATTCTGAATCTTGTCGAGGGGGTAGTATACTGTGCTTAGAGTTAGGAGGGATACTTGGACGATATTTTGGAAGGCAAAGAAAAATTCTCCATGTGTCGAGGCAATTGCCGAAAGTGTTGCGGCGATGCCTGCGAGTCCCATAGCCAAAACGAAAAGAAATGGTAGCAACATCAAAGCACTCAAAATCGCACTTGCTTGAAGTACAATCATTGCAATCGTCAGAAGTGAGCTTGCATACACTAGAGCAGCTGCGCCTCCAGCAAGCAAGTATGCTATGACAAGACCTTGAGTGCTTACTGGGAGAGATAGTTCGTATTGGATAACGCCTTCCCGAAGAGCTAACCAGATTCGTCTGCCAGTATCCAAAGACGCGGCAAAGAGTCCCATGACAACGACTGCGGGAACGAAATAGTTGAAGTATTCAAAGGTCATCATATTCCCATAAACAAGCGCCACCACAAGCATGTCTGAGAGGTTGAGGCTAAGAAGTATGGCCATGAGCCATTTTGTCCGGAAAAAATAGGAGAAGTCATTGCGGGCTATGGCGAGAATGACGCGGATTTCGCTCATGCGCTTTTGACCCCTTCTACAAGTCTTTGAGCAAGGAATATACCTAAGCCTAAAGTGCTGACTGCTAAGCCTGCTAGCACTGCCACTGCATAATAGGGATTTAGAAGAATGGTTGGATCAAATCCTAAGATGAAACGGACTAAATCTGAGCCATATGTGAGTGGGCTGAAGGCTGCCGCTGAGGCGTATTGTGAGGGCAATACTATGAAGGGGTATAATACTGTACTGAATCGGATTATGACAGCGCTCAAGCCTGTGACCATGGCGGTGTAGAGGTCGGAGGATTTGAAGGCGATAAATGATAACCCCAGCATCAGACCTGCTACGCCAAAACCTAGGAAGAACAGTGCTAATATACATGCTACAACGGAGACCCATGTTAGATTGCCTATAATTAGCAAGGTAACTATCAATGGAACTGAAAGCATTAAAGCAAGCTCTGTTGCCCCCTGTAACGCAATTGTTAAGAATAGCTTTGATCGTGAAATTGGAAGACTGAGCAAATAGGGCAGTCGCCCTTCATGAGCGTGTTCAACAAAGTGGCGACCTGTGTGGGATGCCATGTCAAAAGTTATCATAATAACTAAGCCTACCGCATAGAACTGTTTGTAGTCGCCTATTACGGGGTTTGTGACCAGTTGAGAAATTATCGCACCGTATATACCAACTTGGACTAGGAAGACGACCCATTCCATGACTATCCACACTGGTGGACTGAGCTCTGGTTTTAGGTCGAACCAAACGAGGCGAATTACGTTTCTCATTTGTTGTTCTCTCTCAAGGTTCGACCTGTGAAGTGGAGGAAAACATCGTCTAAGGATGGTTCAGTTATTCTGATTGAATGGATTCGCGCCTTGTTTTGATAGCAAATTTCTGTCATTTTCGGTACCCATGACTCTGCCATGGATACATAGGCTTTGAATCTATTCTCTCTTGCATTAGTTATTTTCACAGTCCCATCTATTTGATTGAGAGCTTCCTCCAAAGTTTTGGGTTCGGATGTGTCTATTTCGAGTTCGACTATGTCGCCGCCTGTAATGCTATCTTTCAGCTTCCTGACCGAATCGCAAACGACAAATTTTCCAAGGTCTAGCACAGTTACACGGTCAGCTAGGTATTCGGCTTCGCGAACCTCGTTTGTAGCGACTAAAATAGTTGATCCTTCTTCTCGAAGTTTAAGGATTTGTTCCCAGATTTGCCTCTTTCCACGGAGGTCCACTTGACTAGTAGGTTCATCCAGTATGGCAAATTTTGGACGCTGAACCAGGACTTTAGAGACCTCCAACCGTTTTGCCTGCCCACCTGAGAGATGCATGAAAAGCTTATTTCTAGCATCCCAAAGCTCCAAGTCTTTGAAAAAGGTTTCAATCAAAGAATCAGCTTTTGCTTTCGGAACACCGCAAACGCTCGCATGAAAGCGTAAGATGTCTGCAGGTTTGTGACGCCAGAAGCCTCTTGCGTCCTGAAACGCTATTCCCAGTAATCTGCGTACTTGTGTAGGTTGGGCAGCTACATCTAACCCCATCACTTTTGCGTTTCCTGAGGTTGGTTTAAGCACTGTGGCGAGAATGAGGAGAAGAGTTGTTTTTCCTGAGCCGTTGGGTCCGAGGAGCACCATGATTTCGTTTTCGTCGATGGTGAAGTCTAGGTTTTCAAGGGCATACGTTTTGCCATATCGCTTTGTTAGATTCTCGGTTTCAACGGCGTACATTTATATCTTCCAACATCAAGGCTGTTTTGAAAGGCTAAAACCGTAGTGTGAATCTGGAAAATAAATGTAGTGGTTTCTAGACTATTCGTTTGTGTATGGTTTCGCGTGCATTCGTTAAAATGTTAGGATTCGTGAGTCAAAGCTTAAGTAAATTTCTCTCCAGATTTATATTGTGCTATCAATGCATCTTCATCCGAGGAAATCCTCCAAAGTGAGAAAAACCTTCTTATCAATTATGAAGGTTTTTTCCATTGCAGGATTGACTACGTTCCTCTTGATGATAATTGCCACTACCGATGGAGTCGGTTACGAGGTATCAAGCGATTTGATATCTAGAACCTATCTCGAAGAGAGCGACCCCGTACGTGCACAGTGGGCGGTTCTGTATGTTGTTGAGCTCAATCTCTCATGTAACCAATTTCTGTATCCTATTAGTTATGTGACCGAAACGGGGCAAATTTCAGGTACTTTTAAGATAGTTTATTATCCTCGTATGTTGGTCCAAAACGCTCCCTTCATTCCTTCGTCGGCAGATATAGAGAAACAAATTGCCGGAAAATTGGCATTTCTAGAGATGCAAAAGAATCTTCCATATTTTTTCATTGTCGGTTTGATTATTGGGTATGCAGTGGCGAAAACAGCACTGATTATACGGAGAAAAGTAGTGGACACCTATCTTCTGGATAGGCCAGAGATGAGATAGACTAGCACAAGTTCCTTTTTATAGAAGGTCTTGCTCAAGATATTTAAATGAAAATTCTTTGATTACACCTTCGTCTGTAACCATTAAGAAGCTTTGAATGTCCTCTAAATATTTTGCCCAATCGCTTCGAAATTGGCTGAGTTTTTGAGCATAATCTCTGTAGCTTCTATGTAAAGACATTATCACTCCTGTCATGCCTAATCCTTGTCCACGGCTAGCGAAGAATACGTTGGGAAACTGTGCTGCATATTCTTGCAGTTTTTGAAATAGTTCTTCAGTGACGACTTCTGGGTGCATCTTAACAAAGGTTACAACTAGTAATTCACAGCCTAATTTTTTCCAATCGGGGATGATTGTATAACTTCTGATTAAGCCCTCTTGTTCAAGTTTTCTGCGATTTCTAGTTATGGTTGGTTGTGAAACTCCGAGCTTCTTGGCTAGTTTTCTGTCGCTTTGTTTGGAGTCTTTCAGTAATTCTATTAATAAGTTGTTAAACAGTTTTTTTCGCATAATTGAGGATATATAAGGCTGTTGGATATACATTTTTTGGTTAAAAGAGCGTTGACCCGTTGTTGCAGAAGCTTAGAAATCCAAGTTTAGTTGTTGGAATACGAAACTGCAATTGCATCAACGTTTGTGACGGTGATAGTATCACCTATAACGGTGTCTATTCACTATGGTGATTTGAGTTTAGTATTTGCGACAACTAGACCCAGACTGTTGCAGCGTCTGACGATTTCTTTCAAAAAAGTCTCTAAAAGTTGTAGTTAAGTCGTATTTTTCCACTTCATTTAAAGGAACCCATTGCGCATGGAGCGCATCGCTTCCAGCATGGAGGTTGCCTCCTTTCAAGCGCGCAAAAAAGTCAAGAATAACGAAGTGATAACGCCATCTCCCTTTTTCATCTGACACTAGATTATCCACAACATCGATTAAGTTATGGACTTCTACGTCAAGGCTTGTCTCTTCTTTTACTTCTCGAACTATGGTGTTGTGCACCTTTTCACCAAGTTCAACTAACCCACCTGGAATACTCCACTTATTTCTTCCTGGTTCAGAACCCCTCTTAACCAAGAGAATTTTACCATTGCACATGATGACTGCCCCAACTCCTATAATGGGCTTAGTTGGATATTTACGTTTCAAACAAATCCTATCCTAACAGTGCGTTTTAGTCTTCAGTTGTAGTTCTTATTTTAGAGGAGGGAACTAAATATGGTGGGCCCGAAGGGATTTGAACCCTTGACCAACAGGTTTCTCTTCCATGTGATTATGAGCCTGTCGCTCTAACCGTGCTGAGCTACGGGCCCTCTTTTCTATGTGTAGTGTGGTAGCAAAATTAAGGTTTTCCAGTTTCTATTTTGTGGTACTATCACCTGGACTCAAAGTAGCTAATTCTTATATGAAGAGAGTGAAGAAAAAGGCCAGTGTATTACATGTAGTGCATAGGTTTAAAATAGTATCTTGGCCATTGCGGCCACTCGTCTGTCGCCTGTTCCGTATCGAAATCAACAGTTAAATCCATTCCCACCTTGACCTTGTCTAAGGCAATGCCTTTTATTGTTCCCGGCAATTGTGCGCCTTCTTCTAACTCGACTATTCCAACTGCATAAGGTGTCAACGCTTGGAATTGTTTAGGAGAAACATGAATGATGGTGTAGGTTAGCAGTTTTCCATTTTTTGGGAGTTCTTTCCATGATAAGTCTTTTGAGAAGCACTCGGGGCACATGGGTTTGGGGGGCACTAGTAGTTCGCCACATTTGTTGCATTTGGCGCCCATGAGTTTTCTCTCTTTTATGAAATTGTAGAAACTTTCAATTGTAAAGGGCCTCGGTTCTTCTACCATCTTTTCATCCTCTCCTGTATATGTTTACTACGCCTGTTGCACCTAGCCCTCCAACGTTGTGGGTTAAGCCTATTTTTGCTCCATCGACTTGTCTTTTTCCTGCTTGTCCCGTTAGCTGTAGATATATTTCATAGGCTTGAGCTGTGCCTGTTGCACCTACCGGATGTCCCTTTGATTTCAATCCTCCGCTAGTACATACGGCTACTTTGCCGCCAATTTGACTCTGCCCATTCTCTATGAAACGTCCGCCTTTTCCAAGTTCGCAAAAGCCGAGGTCTTCATAAGCCACAATTTCTGCGATAGTGAAGCAGTCATGCACTTCCGCCACGTCTATGTCAGATGGGGCGACTCCAGCCATTTTGTATGCTTCCTGCCCTGCAAGCTTGCCAACTTTGAGAGTTGTGAACTCTTTTCTTTCGTATAGTCCAATAGTGTCGCTTGCTTGCCCCGAACCAATTATGTGCACCGGAGTGTCGGTGAATTTTTTGGCAAGTTCTGGTTTGGTTAAGATTATGCAGCTAGCCCCGTCGGTTATTAATGAGCAGTCATAAAGTTTGAGGGGCCATGCGATTACCCGTGAAGACATAGCCTTTTCTAGTGATATTTCTTTTTGCATGTGGGCTTTAGGGTTCATAGCACCGTGGTGGTGATTTTTTACTGCGACAAGAGCCATCTGCTCCTCTGTTGTGCCATACTTGTACATATGCGCCGTGGCGACCATGGCGAAGAGTCCAGGGAAAGTTAACCCGTTCCACTGTTCAAAAGGAAAGTCGCATGCCATGGCAAGGTATTCTGTAACGTCGGCAGTTGCTCTGTGAGTCATTTTCTCAACGCCGCCAACCATGACAACATCTGCAAAGCCTGACAGAACGGCAAAGATTCCGCAGCGTATAGCAGTGGCAGATGAGCCGCAGGCTCCTTCCGTTCTAAAGGCTTGAGTAGGCAGCAAGCCTACCCAGTCAAGGGCAGTGGGTCCGGTGTGACCTTGATGTTCAAAGGATTCACCCATCATACCTATGAAGGCTGCTTTGATGTCTTTTTTGGGGTCGAGGTTGGGGCATCTTTCGAAGGCTTCGCTTGCCGCTTCTGCAAAGAGCTCTCTGCCGTACAGTCCTTCTCGTTTCCCAAATTTTGACATGCCTGCAGACACTATAGAAACCAACGGTTTTCTAGTCAAATATTTCGTCTCCAATTGAGTAAACATTTGATTTTGAGAGCCAATAGTATAGTTTAAACAAATATATAAACCGCATTTTCTAGCAAATTAACGGAGCAAAAAAAGGAAGAAGAGAGATGTTTTTGTTTGCTATACGAACTTGCCGAAGTTTGAAGCTATCATTACTATGTCTTTCATAGACACCCTGTTGTCGCGGTCTACATCAGCTTCAGGATTCCATCTTGGATGACCAGGAAATGAACCAAAAGCCAAGGCAGCTATGCCTATGTCTTTAATGTCTATTTTTCCATCACCGGTTAAGTCGCCTATCCGTTCTGCATAAATTGTTATTATCTGCCACGTTGTGTCTGAAAATCCTTCATCGTCAGCTACACTTAAAGTCACATTGAAGTCTCCCGCAGAAGTGTAAATATGCGTTATCGTCGGAATTGATACTGAAGTGATGTTTCCATCTCCAAAGTCCCAACTATAGTTTCCTATAGCTCCGCCGTTCGGTGTTGAGCCAGAGGCATCGAATGTCACGGTTTCATTAACTAATGGTGACATAGGTGAATAGGTAAACGAGGCAGTCGGTGGCTTTGGAACAGGTCCCAGATACTCGTAATTGCCACTGGTTTTGGTTACTGGGATTTCGTCTAGTGTGTCGTAGTCTAGCAGGAACGTGTCTGCGTTGTTTACGTCTAGGTCGCAGGAGACGCTTCCTGTTGTTGGTGCGTAGATTATTTCGAACTCTATGATGGCTAGTTTGCGATCGCCTGTGGCCGGTGTCCCCATAAGCAACGTGTCAGCAATCAGAACACCTTCAAAGACTCCGTTGACATTGTTGTCGCGAAAAGCTGGAACCGGCTGCACTGTTGCTTGTCCATAGAAGACATAGTCCACGTCCCAAGTGGGAAGCCAAGCATCAGTAATGTTGAGCAAAGTGTCGTCAACGTTCAAGAGAACTTGAAAGGCAAAGATTGCCGGGACATCGTAACCCCACACAGTAGCATTGAATCGGGTGCCTACTGGCGTTGTGTCAGTGTAAAATGTGAAGTTGATGTCTCCTGTATCGGGATTTATCACAGAAATGCTTGTAGCCTGTGCTTCTACAGGTGCAATCACATGTAACGTCATGCTCATTATCAACAGCAATGCTAGAGTCATTGGCAACTTGTTTTTCATTGTCAGCTCTAATCTCCTTTCTATACGTGAGCCAGTTCATGCATGTAGACGCATTTATAGTTTGTGAAATAATCTTCTCTATAGCTGGCAAGGTCTTCGCTAGCGAGATTTTTGGCTATAGCTTAGTCCATAACACCGTGATGATTATTCACTGTTTATGTGCTTTCCCTTTCAGCTCTGAAAACAAATAGAATGGGAGTTGTTAGTTCTTTGCTGGTCACATTTCGCGGTTAACTGGCTGTGGATAGTAGTAGACAAGGTTGGGAGCGTCCGTGTGTCGAGTGTTAATTGGTTCTTCTGGAGGCTCTATTTTGGAGATGCACTTTTTAAGTGCGGCTTCAAGTTTGGGCAGGAAACGGGATTCCCCGAGGTTTTTCCGATGGATAGGTTCCTCTTCAATGGTTGAGATGAGCCCCTTTGCTAGTTTTATCATAACCTGGGCTTGCTTTTGTGATAATTCTTCTGGCTTGTTATACTCAAGTTCCGTTATGTACTCCTCAAGGACTTCTATAGCATCCTCTCCTTTCAAAACGACAACTTTGGGTTTGTAATAGTGCTGCATTTCCACCACCTTAAGGAGAACTATAGAATCTTTTTCTAGAATAAAAATCGGATTCTTAAGGAGGAATATGTCGATTTTCGATACGTAAAAAACGCATCAATCATTCAGTTTTTTCACATATCTTTCATTTGACCTGTTAGATTGATTGCATCATAAACAACGATTAGTTCTGGCTTGAATCCTCTGTGACGAGACATCTTTGATTCCGAATAACATATCTTTTCAGGTTTGTCCAATGTCACGCTTTGTATCTAAAAGTTTTATTATTTAACCTATTCATAGTAGTGCGAAGGTTTTGACATGAAAGAATACGATTTGATTTCAATAGGTACAGGCTCTGCAATGAGTATTGTGGAAGCTGTGATTCGTGAGAACCCGCAGATGAAGGTTGCGGTTATAGATAAGGATGAACCAGGGGGTATTTGCTTGACTAGAGGCTGCATACCATCGAAGATTCTGCTTTACTCTGCAGAGTTGGTAAGAGCAATTGAAAACACTGGGAAGTTCGGCGTAGATGTTGAAATCAAGAAAATACATTTTGAAAAAGTCATGGAAAGAATGAGGAACCTTATCAACAAGGACATAGACATGATACGTCAAGGATTAGCCTATTCTAAAAAAGTAGATTACTATCCAACCGCAGCCGAATTCATTAAACCCTACACAATGAAAGCTGGTGACGAGACCATAAAATCAAAGATGATATTTCTATGCACAGGGTCAAAACCTGCAGTACCTCCGATAAAAGGACTGGAAAAGGTGCGTTATCTTACAAGTGACACAGTTCTTAAGATGAAGCATCTACCAGAAAGCATGGCTATAGTAGGTGGGGGATATATAGGTGCGGAATATGGTCATTTTTTCTCAGCCATGGGTTCGAAAGTCACTATGCTTGGCAGGAATCCTCGATTTCTCCCAGAAGAAGAGCCGGAGATATCTGCTTTGGCGGAAAAGGAGTTGGGAAAGTATATTACAATTCTCACTAATCATGCAGTACGTGAGGTGGAAGAGACTTCGGGGAGTAAAAAGAGGCTTACTGCAGTTGATCGGGAGAACGGAGAGGAGGTTGAGGTGACAGCGGATGCGGTGCTGATAGCCTCTGGAAGAGTCCCGAACACGGGTATACTGCATCCAGAAAGGGCAGGAATAAAAACAGATGAAAGAGGATGGATTGTTGTTAATGAGTATCTGGAGACGTCGCAACCGAATGTTTGGGCTTTCGGGGACGCAAATGGCAAGTATCCTTTCAAGCATGTTGCAAACTATGAAGCTAAGATTGTCTATTATAACGCTGTCTTGAAAGAGAAGGTGAAGATTGACTATCATGCCATACCACACGCCGTTTTCACTTATCCTGAGGTTGCTAGTGTTGGTCTCTCAGAGAAGGAAGCGATAGAAAAATATGGGGAGGATAGAGTATTGATTGGGGTTCAAAGGTATCAAGACACGGCTAAGGGAGAAGCCATTGATGCGAAGGATTACTTCGCTAAGGTCATCGTCAACCGAGACAACCTAAAGATTCTAGGAGCACACATCATCGGACCATATGCCTCTGTTCTTATACAAGAAATAGTGAACCTCATGTATACTCCCGAACAAAGCGCAGAGCCAATAATTAACGGAATGCATATTCATCCTGCTCTGAGTGAAGTGGTGGAAAGGGCATTTCGTTCTCTCATGATACCCCAGCAGTATCATCATTTGATGGAGCACCATTATGAACTTTCACTAGAGTAGACCTGTGCCAGTGCAAGTTTTTCTGACTCTTATGGACTTATTTCAAGTCTCTATAATTTCCATGACAATGCAAAAGACTTATAGTCATTGGCTACAACTAAATTATTTCTTTCATTAAAATGAGGTAAAAAAGTTGAGAGATGTTGCTATTGTCGGTGTTGGATGCACAGGGTTCAAAACGGTGACACCAGACGTTTCTTATAAAGAAATGATGTTTGAAGCAGCCACACGAGCTTATCAAGACGCTGGAAATATTAGTCCACGGAAAGACATCGATGCCTTCATTTCGGTCGCCGAGGACTACTGGGAAGGCTTCAGTATATTCGATGAATTCGTTCCAGATCAGTTAGGCGCCGTGCTACGCCATTTATTCACAGTTTCAGGAGACAGCATCATTGGTTTGGCAACGGCTTACATGCTCATCAAAACAGGGCACTTCGACGTTGTGGCGTTGGAATCACATGGCAAACCCTCGGACATACTTACACTATACGATGTTATTCAATTTGCTATGGACCCAATGCTCAATAGACCCCTTGGAGGGCACCCCTTCTATGTTGCAGGCATGGAGATGACCCGTTTCCTATGCGAGACTGGCAATACGAGAGAGCAGTGTGCGATGGTTGTGGCTAAGAATAAAGGAAATGCGTTGGCTAATACTTTTGCAGCCTACGGAGCAAACGTCGATATTGAAGACGTGTTGTGCTCTGACTCGTGCTTCTATCCTTTGAACAAGCTTGATGTCAGTCAACCCGCTGACGGTGGTATTGTAATGATATTAGCATCTGATAGAGTCGCTGCGAAACTCAGCGAAAATCCAGTGTGGGTGAGAGGCGTAGGCTGGGCGTGCGATACCCCTTCGCTAGAAACTAGATGTTGGGGTGACGCAGTTTATGCACGAATCGCAGCGGACATGGCTTACAAGAAGGCGGGAATAGGTTCTCCGAGTAGAGAGGCAGATTTCGCTGAAGTAGATGACCTGTTTTCGTACAAAGAGCTTCAACACATGGAAGCCCTTAGACTCTGCAGACCCGGTGAAGCAGGTGTATTGGTTGAGGAGGGCGAAACTTGGATTGGCGGCAGTCTACCTGTAAACACTTCAGGCGGAAACCTTGGAATGGGCTGGGCTTTAGAAGCATCAGGAATGCAACGTTTACTGGAGACTGTGTTACAACTACGAGGCGAAGCAGGAAGCAGACAACTATCAGACGTAGAAGTTGGAGTAGCACAATCGTGGCGCGGAATTCCAACAGCCACAGGTGCAGTTGCAGTTTTAACTAACTGTTAGAGGTGACAAGCGAAAATGTTTGGAAAGAAAAGAGTTGCAGTAATCGGCGCAGGCATGACGTTGTTCAGACGAAACTTGAAGGAAACAGGCAAAGAGCTGGCATGGCATGCCTCTAAAATGGCTCTAGACCAAGCGGGACTTGAACCTCGAGACATACAAAGCGTAGTCATGGGAACAGCTCCAGATGCTTTCGACGGCGTTCACATGAAAGGAGAATACCTAGCGGATGGTGCTGGAGCTTGGCGAAAACCTTACTCAAGAGTCTTCGTGGGCGGCGGGACAGGTGTCTTTGTAATTGACGCTGGCTGGTGGCATGTAGCCTCGGGACAATTCGACACCTGCCTAGTAGTCGCGGAAGAGAAAATGTCCTCGTGCTACCCTCATCCTGCATACGCTTTTACAACCATCTTCGACCCAATCTACAGCAGACCGCTAGGTGTAACATTAATCTGGATATTTGCCCTCGAAATGCACCGATACATGCACAGGCATGGCATAAAGAAGGAAGAAATTGCCCTAGTTTCGGTGAAAAACAAGCGCAACGCGTTAGATCATCCATGTGCACAGTTGGGCGCCAATATTACTGTAGAAGATGTGCTTAACTCTGAAATAATGTGTTGGCCGGTGCAGAGGCTTGACATTAGCCCCACAAGCGACGGTGCAGCAGCATTAGTTTTGGCTTCTGAAGACGTCGCCAAAAAACTCACGGACAACCCCGTTTGGATAGATGGAACAGGTTGGTGCATCGACACAACTTTTTGGACAAACCGAGACCTCTATTATCCCAAATACGTGCAATGTGCGGCACAAATGGCTTACAAGATGGCAGGCATCAAAAACCCGCCAAAAGAAATCGACGTGGCAGAAGTTTACGACCCCTTTGATTACAAGGAACTACATCATATGGAAGGCTTGTTGCTCGCTCGCAAAGGACAGGCACCAAAACTAACAGCTGATGGTGTTACTCAACGAGACGGCGACTTGCCAATAAACCCATCAGGCGGTTTGCTAGGTGTTGGCAATCCTATAGCAGCTGCAGGTTTGATGAAATGTTGTGAAATCTTCTGGCAGCTACGAGGCGAAGCAGGCAAAAGGCAGGTGAAAGGTGACCCAAGAACTGGGCTGGCTCAAGCTTGGGGCGACCTGATGCAATATGGTTCAGTCGTAATAATGAGGAGTTGAGAAGGTATGAGTGAGAAAATTAAGCATTTTCCCGGCGAAGAATTGAAAGCACGCGACATAAGAGAAGGCAAAGTCCCTGCGGTAAAGCATCGACCCAGAATAAGGTATTTGTGGAGCGCAGGCATTGCCATGAGCCGATTCCTAGAAGGACTGAAGAAAGGCAAAATAGTGGCGTCTACCTGCGAAAAATGTGGCAGAATCATGGTACCGCCAAGAGCTTTTTGTGAAGAATGTTTCAAGTCAGTCGATGGATACACGTCTGTGAAGGACACGGGCACAATCAACACATGGTCGGTCTCCTACGTAGCCGGAGACGCAAGCCGCATCAAGGAGCCTATACTTGTCGCAGTCATCGATATAGATGGAGCGTCTAAAGGAATGGGCTTATTACATATATTGGGCGAAATCGACGACTGGAAACAGATTAAATTTGGCATGCAAGTTAAAGCCGTCTGGAAGCCACCTGAAGAACGAACCGGCGCGATAACGGATATCAAATATTTCAAACCCCTCAAGGAGGGCTAAAACATGGCAACAGAAAAAATAACCGACATTAGACGGATGCTTCATTGGCCTGGACACATGGAAACAGACTACATCTACACCCTAGGCATCGCCGGTGAGAAGTTTTTCACCGAAATCAAAGAAAATGGAAGAATCTTGGGGGCAAAATGCAAACGTTGCGGAAATGTCTTTGTACCTCCGAGGCTTTACTGTGAACGATGCTTTGAGAAAACCACCGAATGGGTCAATCTGGGCACAAAAGGCGCAGTGTACACTTTCACCGTGGCATACGTTGACATTAACGGAACCAAGCTAAAAGAGCCCATCATATATGCCTTGATAAAATTTGACGATGCAGAAGGCGGGTTAGTTCACAAACTTGGCGAAATAGAGCCTTGCGAAGTCCAAATAGGCATGCCCGTAGAAGCAGTGTTTAAGCCACAAGCCGAAAGAACAGGTAACATAAATGACATCAAATATTTCAAACCACAAGAATAAACATCATCCCCTCCCCTCTTTTAGTGATCTTTCAATTATTTTACATCAAAATTCCCTGACGCTTGTTTTGGCACCAAACACGTCTAGAGAAGCATAAGACTTTTAGTGTTCTCCCGCCGCCTTTGGATAGCCTTCCTCCTCTAATTGAAAAGTAGTGTGGTCGATACCGAACTCTTCCTTCAGTACTTTAATCAAGGTCCCGATTAACCTCCTCCTATCCGTTCCCTTCTCAATCACAACATGAGCGCTCATGCAACACATTTTGGTAGGAGTGATAGACCACACATGGAGATCGTGAATCCCTTTCACACCCTCCAGCTCAACTATTTTACGCTCCAGCACTCCAATATCTACGTGGGAAGGAACACTTTCAAGAAGAACGTTCAAAGAATCGCGGATAAGTTTTCCAGAACTATAAAAAATCAATACGCCTATCGCCATACTAATTAATGGATCAGCTAAGTAGAATTGAGTGAAAAACATGATCAGCCCTGCTGAAATCGCTCCCAATGATCCTAAAATGTCGGCAACAACGTGGAGAAAGGCACCTCTAACATTCAAACTCTCACTTTTCGATCTTGACAGAGTTACTGCTGACAAGCCGTTTGCCGCCAGACCAAAAGCAGCAATAATGAGCATGTTCAAACTTTCGACTGCTGTCGGCTGTTGAATCCGCTGAAAGGCTTGAAAGAAAATGAAAATTACAACTGCCCACAGGAAAATACCATTCAAAAAAGCAGCAAGAATCTCAGCCCGATAATATCCATAAGTTCTTCTTGAAGTAACAGGGCGTTGAGCAAGCCATGCCGCGACAAGGGCAAAGACTAAAGCAAGAACATCATTTAACATGTGCCAAGCATCTGTTAGAAGAGCCAAACTATTTGTCAGAAAACCTCCAACTAATTCAACAACGAA
>Ga0209635_10001366_pt1 | contig 18047 bp, 15 predicted proteins | sample DeeMarSWOR230_32_FD_187463 | JGI IMG/M metagenome (GOLD analysis project Ga0209635, IMG submission 187463) | Marine sediment microbial communities from White Oak River estuary, North Carolina - WOR-2-30_32 (SPAdes) (version 2) | ecosystem: Environmental > Aquatic > Marine > Intertidal zone >... | reverse complement strand
CCTCTTCAATTTTTCTTGATGATGGTATATCCTTAAAGTTAGGCCATTTTGCACCGTGAATAGATAGCAATTTTGAATTATTGAAGAGTTTTGAATGCACTTCTTCAACTATATGTGGACAGATTGGCGACAACATTAATGTGGAATTCCATATCACAGTGTAGAGGGTGTTTATTACGGAGGTTCTATCCTCGGGACTAGTGGAATCATATAACCGATACTTTGATGCTTCAATGTATTGATCACAGAAATCATGCCAGAAAAAGTTTCTAATCAACTCTATAGCAACATGAAACTGATAATTATCAAGTGCCTCAGTAACCTTTTTCACAACTCTCGATAACTTGGACAAGATCCATATGTCTATGAGAGCTAAGCTTTCCATGTTATGATCAGATGGTTTGTAATCGTTTATGAACTGTTGTACGAATCGTGAAGCGGACCAGTATTTCTGAAGAAATCCTTTACCATACTTCACTGAGTCCCAATTAAACGGTAGATCTGATCCCATTGTTATGGATAGAAGAGCTTGGCGAAGCGAATCAGCGCCGAACTCGTTTAACCTTTGATTTGGATCGACAACGTTACCTCGGGATTTTGACATCTTATACCCATCTGGACCTAGAATATGCCCATTAATCAGAACCTGCTTAAATGGATGATTATCCGTGAGAATTAAGCATCGAAACACTGTATAGAACAGCCACGTCCTAATAATGTCATGACCTTGCTGTCTCACATCTGCTGGATATATTCTACTGTAGTGTGGAGCACTCTCAAAGTAACCAGATATCACTAAAGGCGTAATGCTGGAATCGACCCAACAGTCACAGACATCTTCGCTTGGTTTGATATTGCTCGAATCGCACCTTGGACAACTCTTTAAGGGTGAAGTGTCTTTAGGAGGATTCACTGGTAGTTGGTCTATTCTTGCAGGGATTGGTTCGTTGCAGTCTTCACAATACCAAAAGGGTATTGGTGTGCCATATATCCTCTGTCGAGATATTAACCAGTCCCATTCTATGCTGTTTGCCCAATCAACAAGTCTTTGAAACATGAACTCAGGTGTCCACCTCATGTTTTTACATGCTTGGACAATGTCTACAAGGAATGGTTTAGTTTTAATAAACCACTGTTTCTTAATCAAAAACTCTATTGGTGAAAGACAGTCTGAGCGTTCAGTGTGAGAAAGAATCTTATGACTTACGTCTTCAATCTTCGAGACCAAGCCCATATCATTAAGATCTGAAACAATAGCAGTTCTACCCTCTTCAATTTTCATTCCACTATATTTACCTGAGTTTATCAGTTTGCCTTTCTCATCTATCACTTTATTTATGGGTAGGTTATGCTTTTGCTGCCATCGAACATCTTGATCGTCACCAAATGTACAAACCATAACCATACCTGTACCAAAAGTGGGTTCAACCGCACTGTCGGAAAATATGGGTATTTTCCTTCCGAAGATTGGAATCTTTGCTTCCTTTCCTATAAGATCATTATGCCTTTCATCTTTTGGATTAACAACCACCGCCTGACAAGCAGGTATTAATTCCGGTCTTGTGGTTGCTATCTCAATGTATCCTTCTTCTCTTGGGAATTTTATGTAAAACAGTTTTCCCGGTTCGTCGATGTAACCGAGTTCAGCCTGTGCAAGTGCTGTTCCGCAGTTGGGACACCAATGTATTGGGAACTCATCACGATATATCAATCCTTTATCGTGGAAGGTCAGAAGTGTAGATTGCACATTCTTCCAATAGGATGGATCCATTGTTCTGTACTCAAACTGTTCCCAGTCAGGTCGATAACCCATCTTGATCATAGAATTCTTCATACTATGGATCATCGATTCTGTCCACTCGATGCACTTCTGTCTGAACAGATCCTTTTTCTCTCTCGGAATTTTCCACTGGTATTGGACTTTTAATTCTGTAGGTAATCCTTGACAGTCCCAACCTTGAGGGAGAAGAACATTGTGTCCTCTCATCCTTTCATATCGGGCTACTGTATCATTGATAATTGTCCAATAAGCATGTCCAATGTGCATATGACCCGATGTAAAAGGTGGCGGGGTATCGATTACAAATACTTGTCTATCATTGTCAGTTTTGTCAAATTTGTAGACTGCTTCATACACATCCTTTTCAAACCATCTATTCTGCCACTTGGATTCGACTTTTTCAGGACTATAGCGTCTAGATATTGATCTTGTCTTCTGATCCGTTAGTGTATTATCTGTGTTTTTCTTTTTTTCGTTTGACAACTTTTTGTGTCCCCAATAGGATTCAGATATGAATTATCAGATTTAGTTTATCCTTACTATCGAACATTTTTGATAAAAACGAGACGACTGCCTGCTATATTATATATTATTCTTTTTCTAAATAGGCGTGACCATTCATCGCGAAAACTTTGATAGAATCACCAGTTTTAAAAGTCTCAAAAATTCCTTCATTCAGATTTGAGATCATAGGGACTCCACCCATAATTGCACCTGAAATCGTAATCAATTCTGATCGACACGTAGCTAAAAGCTTTGGAGCAAGACCTTTCTTTGCTAGGCCATAAAGCACGTTTGATCCAACAGTGCTTCCTCTCCCCTCAGAGAAAATGAAGATCTTATTATGTATACACTGACCTTGTATATCGATGTCTTGGCCAACGATCATTCCAGTGTTAAGATCTACATCTCCGAGGAATGATATCTTTGATCTGGTTATGAGGACTTCGCCTGTAATCTCACCTTTCCATTCCTGTATGATTTTCGCTCTAAAAGACACGATTCACACCTTTCTGATCGATTGATTCAAGTATAGATTTAAACCTATATACCGTCTTTATTAGGAATTGAGGTTGGACACTTGTCAAAACAGAAGTTAAACGATTACATTAATCTTCTTCAAGATGAAGATCTTATAGTGGATCTCTCTGATCCGTTGTCGGTTAAGCACGAGATCGCAGCTATTTTGAAGACATTTGATAGAAAGAAAGCTGTTCACTTCAAAGACGTAAAAGGATACGAGACAGACATATTTGGCAACCTCTGCTGTAACAGGGAATTTATAGCTAAGGGCTTTGAAATATCCGTTGACCAAATACCAGAGAAGATTATCAACTCATTCAAAAAACCGGTTACTCACAAGATCGTCTCAGGTGGGTCATGCCAAGAGGTTGAATCTACCAACATCGATCTTATACGAGATCTTCCAATACTTACCCATTACCAGAATGATGGCGGTCCCTATATTACGAGTGCTGTACTTATTGCGCGAGACCCAGAAACTGAGCGTCTCAACGCATCGTATCACCGTATGATGGTTGTTGGAAAAGATCGATTTGTAGCAAGATTAGTTGAAGGAAGACACTTAGATCGGTTTTATATCGCCTCGAAAGAACTAGGTGAACCCTTGAATGTAGCAGCGGTTATTGGAGGACCTCTTCCATTTTTAATAGCTTGCTCAACTTCTCCTGGAGAACTTTGTGAATTAGATGTTGCCGGTGGTTTATTAGGAGAACCGCTTGAGATGGTTGAGTGCAGAACATCCAATCTTATAGTGCCACGTTTTGCTGAGTGCGTTTTGGAAGGAGAATTATTATTAGAGTTTGAAAGAGAAGGACCTTTTGTTGATGTAACGGGAACATATGATAGAATTAGAGATCAACCCATTCTAAAAGTGAACATGATCACGCATAAGGAGGATTTCTTTTATCACGCTTTAATGCCTGCTGGTAATGACCATGTTTTACTAATGGGAATGCCAAAGGAAGCTAAGATCTTTGGTGCTGTTCGCGCAGTGAGTAAGGTTCAGAACATAGTTCTCTCATCATCAGGTTCTGGTTGGCTTGCTGCTGCAATATCCATAAAGAAGAGTCACCCATATGAACCATATGTCACAGCTATGGCTGCCGTTGCAGCGCACAGTAGTTTAAAGAGAGTTATAATAGTTGATGAGGACATAGACGTAACAGATCCTGTAACTGTAGATAAAGCTGTTATTGAAAGAGCTCACGTTGTAGACGACTATCAGGTAATAAAGAACATTCGCGGATCGAGCCTTGATAATAGCGGTATCAGGGTCGATGGAAGAGTTTTATCATCTGCAAAACTTTTCATCGATGCTACTATAAAGGGCAAGAAGATGCTTTTCGAGACTGCTAAGTTCCCACAATAATCCCTTTCTATGAAAAAACTATTATAATATAACACTTTTCCGTACTTTTTTAGGAGTATATAGCTTTGAGATTATTAACAATTGGTTGCGGACACATTGGTTCAGTCATGGCAAGGTATCTCTCTGAAAGTATACCTTCAGCCGAAATTGTGGTCTCAGACAGCCTCCTCGAAAGAGCAGAACAAGTAGTTGCTTCCATAGACAGTGACAACTTAAGAGCAGTCCAGCTCGAAGCCTCAGACTATGGTGGGCTTATTGATTTACTAAATGGAGTTGACTTGGCAATAGGACTAGCTCCAGGCAGGCTGGGCTTTCTTTCTATGAAAGCGTGCATTGATGCTGGAGTAGACATGGTTGATCTTTCATACATGTCTGAGGACCCTCTAACATTACATCGTGATGCTTTGAAAAAGGGAGTAACAGTAATTCCTGATTGCGGTTTTGCTCCAGGTCTCAGCAACGTTCTTGTTGGTAAAGCTATTTGTATGCTTGACCAAGTTGAAAGTGTACGAATATATGTTGGAGGTCTTCCAGAGAAGAATGTTCCTCCTCTTGGATACAAAGTTACTTGGTGTGTAGAGGATCTAATAGAGGAGTATGTCCGAGTGTCTGTGATAGTTGAAAACGGTAAAAAAGTAGAAGTCAAAGCACTTGATGGCATAGAGATGATAGAGATTCCAGATGTTGGACTTCTTGAGGCTTTTTACACTGACGGCGTCAGAACCTTACATCACACAATTAAAGGTGTAAATAGCATGTGGGAAAAAACTATGAGGTATCCTGGACACGCTGAAAAAATCAAGATGCTTATGGAATTAGGCTTTTTTGATGAAACACCAATTCTACTCGATAGAGGCATCAACATAACTCCTCGTGAACTCACAATAAAAATATTTGAGAAGAGGCTGAGCATGTTCGATTTGAAAGACTTGGTAGCTATGAAGATAGAGGTGGATGGAATTAAAGATGGTCAAGGAACTCGCTATACGTATCATATGTTGGATTTATTCGACGAGGAAAAACAGATAACTGCAATGGCAAGAACCACAGCTTACACAGCCTCGATAATTGTTGGACTGTTATTGAAAGGTGTCATAAAAGAAAAGGGAGTTGTTCCTCCTGAAAAGCTTGGAATGAGCGGAGTGGCTGCAGACATTTTGAATGAATTAAAACTAAAAGGTATCGAGATTAGTGAATTTAAGACACAGAATGTACCTTGAACAAGCTCGTCTATTGAATACGTAGCTAATTAGCTCGTCTTAAAATTCCATATATATAATGAATCTTAGCTAGCTTCAATTTATTCTATGATCTAAAAGGATACTTTGGCTTCAGTGGGTAATCCTTCGAAGATCGATCTTGTAGCTTGACCAACTCTCTCTCTGAACTCGCTTTTTGTGTACACCCTGATGATATTCATGAAGACTTGAAAAGCGTTTATCATGTGAGAGAAATCATCAAGCTTTACTGAAATTTTACTTCCGTCAAGAGTTTCTTGGAACAACGGAATTTCCATAGGCTCAACTTCAATGCTATGGTGATATGGCACTGAAGGCAAAGAAGGGACATCAATCCAAACAGTATCTGGATTAACTTTTGCTTTCATAGCAATTTCTTGTTCCATTTGTTTTCTAACAGTATCTTTTGTGAATAAGCTAGTGACAATCTTCTCCCTGGTAAAGAATAATCTCTCATACGCACATTTGAGTAATTTTCTTTTCTCTATATTTTCTATGAATGGCTTCGATGCTTCGCAACGTTTTAAGTCAGTCCATGTAGTATAATCGTCACGTAATACATATTCTTCAGGTGTTCTAAAACTGGTAAAACCTAGTTCCTGATTTGCTTTCTCTAAGGCCTCACTCAACATTATCTGAACAGCTCTAACAGTTTTGTGGAAATATATTGCCCTAAATGACTCTAATCTACCTAAAATGAAAGCCTCAAGAGAAGGTAAAGATGTGATGTTTACTGCTAGGTTTCCATCTAAAACACCCATTGTGTATATCAATCTCGATACATCAACGCAACCGAATTCGGTTCCCGTGTGATAAGAATCTCTAACGATGAAATCCATCTTGTCTACATCGACTGTGCTTTGAATGACTTGGTCTAAGAAGTTCATATTTGGTCTATTTAATTCACCTACAGCCAGCTTGCTTACTTCTTTAGGGTCGCAACCAGTACTTTCAAGTTTGTCTGCTAATTCGGATTTTTCAATTATCCAGCTGGTTATATCCTCATGAGTTTTATCTAGATGTTTTACAAGCAAAGGTTCAAAGTTATGAGAAAATGGTCCGTGACCTACATCGTGAAGTAGTCCACCAAGAGTCACCAATTCTATGTCTTCTTTTCTTAATTCTATAGGTAAGTTTTCACAAAGCATCCTAGCTAAATACATGACACCAAGAGAGTGTTCGAATCTACTGTGGTTTGCTCCAGGGTAAACATATTCTGAACCGGAGAGTTGTCGTATTCTCCGAAGTCTCTGTACTGGTTTTGCGTCAATAATTTCCTTCTCATTTTCGGTGATCTGGACATATCCATGAATAGGATCTTTAATAAAACTCCAGTACTTCTCAGGCATTTTTATTTTCATAAAAAGATAATCTTGAGATAACTAATGAAGTTTACCTAAATTTCATACAAATCATCAATAAATAATATGATTGAAAATGTATTAGATTATTTTAGCTTTGAAAGTAATAAGATGATATTTGTTAACTCATTTTAGAGATTTGGACTAAGATTAGGTATTTCATAAGATTTCTCTAAGACTTGTCCTAGATTAAATATGAGGTCCTCTCTAAATAATGGGGCCGTGAGCTGGAGTCCAACAGGTAAACCGTCTGAAAATCCGCATGGAATCGAAAGCGCTGGCATTCCAGTGAGATTTGCAGGAACTGTGTGGATGTCACACAGATAGAGGGACAAGGGGTCATCGATTTTTTCACCTATGTCAAAAGGAAGTACAGGCATTGTTGGGCTGGCAATGACGTCACACGTTTCGAATGCTTTTTCGAAACCTCTCTTGATTAAAGTCCTTAACTGAAGCGCTTTTAAGTAGTATTCATTGAAGTAACCCGCAGAAAGGGCATACGTTCCAAGGATTATTCTTCTTCTAACTTCAGCTCCAAAACCCTTTTGGCGTGTATCTGAGTAGAATGATTTCCAGTTCTTAGCTTCATCATCAGAGTATAAACCGTATCTCACACCATCATATCTGGCTAAATTTGAACTTGCTTCAGACATCGCAATAATATAATAAGCTGGTAAAGAATAACTTAGATGGGACAACAATATATCAACCAATGAAGCTCCCAATCTTTCAAGTTTTTTCAACGATTTATGAGCAATATCCGACACATAAGCATTCACACCTTTTCCAAAAAACTCGCTAAACACACCAATTTTCATCCCTTCCACAGATTCTTCAAGACCAGATATATACTCAGTTTTTTCCTTTCTGTTTGACGTACTGTCTTTAGGGTCATAACCATTGATTACACTAAAAAGAAGAGCACAATCGTTAACATCTTTAGCGATAGGACCAATCTGCTCTAAGCTATCAGCGTACGCAATTAAACCATATCTGCTAACCAATCCATATGTTGGCTTAAGTCCAACAACAGAACAAAAACTAGCTGGACACCTCACTGAGCCACCAGTGTCTGATCCGAGAGATAAAATGGCTTCACCCGCTGAAACCGCTGCGGCACTTCCACCAGAGGAACCACCAGGTACCTTTTTCAGATCCCAAGGATTTCTGGTGGGTCCAAAATAACTGTTCTCTGTAGTAGTACCCATTGCGAATTCATCCATATTCGTTTTACCAATTATAATAGCGTCCTCCATTAGGAGTCTGTCAACAACGGTTGCATTGTAAGGCGGTATGTAATTCTCCAATATGTGTGAACCACAAGTTGTTCTTGATCCAGCTGTACTCATGTTATCCTTGATTGCTACAGGTACACCTGCCAATTTACCTACTTGTTTACCCTCTTTGAGTTTCTTATCGATTTCCTTAGCTCTTTCGAGGGCTTCTCCTTCCATGATCGATATAAATGCATGAACTCTTCCCTCAACTTGGGAAATTCTTTCTAAGACTGAAGAAACTACCTCCACCGCTGGAAGTTGACCGCGTGTTACTAATTTTGTAATGTCTCTACAACTCATCTGATATGGCTTTTTCAGATTTTCAACCTCCTTAAACGATTCTCTTAGTCTTGAAATACCCTCTCTCCTTCTCGGGAGCGTTGGATAAAGCTGACTCACTTTTTAGAGAGGGTTTAGGCACGTCTTCACGGAACACATTAGTTACTTCAATAACGTTAAACGTTGGTTTGACTCCTTTTGTATCAACCTCATCGATCTTTCCAAAATGATCTAATATCTGATTCAGTTGTTCGGTAAAGATCTTCTTCTCTTCTTCAGAGAGATTAATGTGAGCTAGTAAAGCCATATGCTCAACATCTTTCAATGAAACATGTCTTGCATTTTTTTCCAATCTTACTTCACCAATTAATGAAAAAGCGGAGTCATTTTCAAGGTTTTATCAGTGTACCAATATTTTCTCCAATTAAAGCACGATGGATATTACCATCTACCATGCCATTGACGATTCGACACTCGATTCTTTTAGCGATGAGCTCCATCTTTCGAATTTTCTCTCTTATACTTCCCGTTTTATCTGTTTCTTCCATTGTTGTTTGTATGTCAAGATGTGATCTTATTATTCTTACAGGTTTCGCATCGTTAAACTTCTTTGGATCTTTGTCACAAACATCCACATCAGTCCACATTAATGCCTGATCAGCCTTTAGAACATCAGCGGTTAATACGACAAAGTCATCGGTCGAAATAATCTCAAAACCATTAGGTGAATCCACAATCGTACCGAAAGTTATGGGAATATTACCTCTTTTTATAACGTCTTTGCCTTTTCTTAAAAAATTATTAATAAGGAATTGCTTTCCATCCCAATTACAGGTATCAGCAAGGTCAACAGTTTCAGCAGGGATTCCTTCTTCTTTGAAAATATCTGCAACTAAATCATTAAAGAACCTGCAATAACGTCGGACTTCGGGTGTGACACCTAAAACTTCTACCGCATAATGGCCATAAGGTCCTACCCCATGTCCTATCCAAATGGTAAGCGGTACTCCCCTCCTTTTACACTCTCTTAAGGCACTAATTGTTTCTATTGCAGCTCTTCTTATCACATCTGTTCTAACGTAAGCCTCATACCTATCCAATATATCACTCAAGTTCGGAGGTTTTAATCCCTTTTTTGTAAAAAGTGAACCTCCATACTTTACAACTTTGATTAGCTTCATGAATCATTTACCAACAAAATATTGATGTAAAAACTTGACGCTTAAAAAATTAAAGAATAAAAGTGGAAAAAAAGGATTTATTTAATGTAAGCTAGCTGCTTTCTCTAATGCTGTAACAGCTGGAAGAGTCTTCCCCATCAAGAACCTCATAAGCACGCCTCCTCCAGTGCTAATGTAGGAAAACTTCTCTCTTATCCCCAGTTTTTCTATAGCTCCTAAAGTGTGACCTCCACCTGCGACCTTGTATGCATCACTTTCAGCTATTGCCTCAAAGACTTTTTTGGTGCCAGCAGAAAACTCCTCCCTCTCAAAAACGCCCATGGGTCCGTTTAGAAATATGATCTTTGCCTTTGCGATCAGGTTTGCATAAAATTCTGAAGTAGTCTTTCCAATATCGAATATTGGATCATTTGTTGGTAACTCTGAGACAGAAACTTCAGCTCTTTCTCCTTCCATGGAGACTGCGACATCTGATGGGATTACTAGTTTTTCTCCGTATTTCTCGGACAGCTCTTTGATTTTTGACGAAAGCTCTATAAAGTTGTCTTTTTCCAATACCTTGAGATTAGGTGTACCAATGTCTATGCCCACAGCATGTAAGCATAAGTTCGCTACAACTCCTCCTGTTAGGATATAATCAGCTTTACCCGTACTTAGTACGTATTCTGTAATGTTTGCTGTGTCCTCCGCTTTTGCTCCTCCCAAGACATACAAACAAGGTTTTTCTTCGGCTTCTTTGACCTTGTTAAGAGCATTAAGTTCTCTTTCCATAAGTCGACCTGCAGCCGAGGGGAGTACTTCTGTAAATCCAACCATTGAAGCATGACCTCTATGTGCAGCAGCAAACGCGTCATTGACAAACATATCTGATAATGGTGCTAGGCTTTGAATAAATTCCGTCTGAGCAAATTCTTGTGGTGTTTTTTTTGCTCGTTCATCTGCCCACATTCGAACATTATTTAATAGCAGTATCTCTCCGGGCTTCAAGGAATGTATCAAATTCTGAGCTTCTTCTCCAAAAATATCCTCAGTGAAGTTAACAGGTTTATTGAGGATCTCACTAATTCTTTTAGAGTGAAGTAATAGAGATGTGAAATCATCTCCTCCTGGCCTGCCTTGGTGGGCTAACACCACGGTTTTAGCTTCTCTCTCTGATAACTCTCCTATTGTTTCTGCGTGTCTTCTTATTCTTGTATCATCGATTATCTCCTTTGTTTCCTTGTCAAGAGGAGAGTTGACATCCACTCTGACTAGAACAGTCTTACCCTTAAAATCGAAATCGTCCATTGTCTTAAACTTGGGCATCTTGACGCCTCCTTTTTCAATGCCACTTCTTAACCATGACTTTAACGAAGTCTTTTAATCGTGTTGAGTATCCCCACTCATTGTCGTACCAAGCATAAACTTTGGCTAATTTTCCTTTACTTCCTACAACAGAAGTGAGAAGGCCGTCTACAATCGCAGAGTGCGGATTACCAATCACATCAGTCGACACAATTGGTTCTTCACAATATTCTACAATTCCCTTGTATTTGTTCTCAACAGCATCTTTGAACGCGTCATTGACATTTCCCTTTGAAACCTCTTTGTCCAAAATTACTGCTAGGTCTATGATTGATCCAGTTGGAACTGGAACTCTTAAAGCCATACCATCTAGTTTCCCATCTAGTTCAGGTATTACTAAACCTATTGCTTTTGCTGCACCAGTTGTTGTAGGTACCACATTAATAGCAGCTGATCTAGCCCTTCTCAAATCTCTAAGAGAACCATCAAGAATCCTCTGACTCATCGTGTAAGCATGACAAGTTGTCATGTATCCCTTTTCTACTCCAAAATTGTCATTAAGGATCTTAGCAACAGGTGCCAGACAATTTGTCGTACAAGAAGCAAGAGAGATAATCTTGTGTTTATCATGGTCGTAGAGTTCATCATTGACTGAAGGGACAATGGTTGCATCCATCTCACCTCTTCCAGGAGCAGATATTAACACCTTTTCTGCACCCGCATCGATATGTTTCATAGCGTCTTTCCGTCTTCTGAACCTGCCTGAAGACTCTAGAACTAACTTTACTTCTAAATCATTCCAATTAAGATTCGTAGCCTCTCTCTCGTTCAAGACTTTTATTTTATTACCATCCACAATCATTGTGCTGTCTTCGACTTCTACTGATTTATTGAATATTCCATAAACAGAGTCATACTTACATAGATGTGCTAGGGTCTTTGGATCACCTGCATTGACAGCTACTACTTCAACGAGGTCATTAAACTCGTTATCACATACTGCTGACCTAAAAAAGCATCGACCAGTTCGCCCAAATCCATTAATTGCTATTTTAAGTCTTTCCATTCAAAATTCCTCTTTTAATCTCTACCGATTTGAGATTCACCAATTAAATATAAAATATTTAGCTATTTATACTATATAGAATCATTGTCAAGAATTTTTAATTACCAAAATATGAAAGCACAGTGAATATTATGACTAAGGTCTTAGTATCTGACAATATTCATCCCGAGTTTATTGATACACTTGAAGAAATCGGTATTCAAGTAGATTATAAACCGAATATCAAAAATGAGAACCTTTTTGAGATTATATCGGATTATGACGGATTAGTGGTAAGGTCTAGGACAAAGGTTACGCAGGAATTAATCGAGCAAGGGTCAAAACTGAAAGTCATAGGACGAGCAGGGGTTGGTCTCGATAACATTGATGTTGACTATGCAAATGAGAAAGAAATAATTGTAGTAAACACTCCGGAGTCTCCTTCTGCATCTGTAGCTGAACTTGTCATTGGTCTTATGATATCAACTGTACGTCGCATTCCTTTAGCTAATGCCTCAATGAAAGAAGTTAAATGGATAAAATCCAGATTGACTGGACTCGAGTTAAAGGACAAAACATTAGGGATAATCGGACTTGGGCGTGTAGGTTCAAAAGTTGCTCGAATAGTATCCGAGATTGGTATGTCGATTCTATTCTTCGACCCATATGTCTCCGATGAATACACCGAAAAGTTAGGTGCTAATAGAGTGGGCTTAGAGACTTTTAAAGTACTCCGATGTGGTGACGTTACATGTCCCTCTTACTTCTCAGACTTATCATATGATTGGTAGAAGTGAGCTTGATATTATGAAAAAAAGTGCAATTCTCATCAATACTTCTCGTGGAGCAGTAATTGATGAGAGAGCTCTTGTAGAAGCTTTGAGGTCAGGAGAGATATCAGGTGCAGGATTAGATGTGTATTCCAATGAACCACCGAAAGATTTGGAACTTATAAATCTTCCAAATGTAATCTGCACACCGCATATAGGTTCTGAGACAGAAGAAACAAAAGAACGTATTGCAATATTATTGGCTGAGAAAGTCATTAAGATATTGTATAAATAATTGCAATCTTATTCATAAAAGATGATTTAATGGACCTTTTTTAAGGTGATTGATTGATGGAACGTTGGCGTTTACTAGACTTAGGAGGCTTAGAACCATATGGCGCTCAGACCCTTTACGAAGCGGTAGCATTGGCTGTAGATCGAGGTAGATCACCAAATACGATAATTCTCTGCTATCCCAAAGATCGGTACGTCTGTGTAGGCTATCATCAAGAAGTGGAAAAAGAAATTGACACAGAATATTGCAAAACCTATGGACTACCAATAATTAGAAGAACCGTTGGAGGAGGGGCTACATATTTAGATAATGGGCAACAATTCTATCAGGTTGTCGCTGGCAAAAGCTCTATTGTACCCGCTCGAGTAGATGACTTTTTCAGATTTTTCTTAAAGCCTCCCATATTCACGTATCAACAGTTTGGTGTACCAGCAGAGTACAAACCCATCAATGATATTGTGTCCAATGGAAAAAAGATCTCTGGTAATGGGGCAGGTAAAATTGAGAGTGTTTCGGTACTGATTGGAAACATAATATTGGACATAGATTTCGATTTAATGGCGAGAGTGCTAAAAGTACCTGACGAGAAATTTAGGGATAAGATTGCGAAGAGCATGAGGGAATGGGTTTCCTCTCTAAAGAAGGAACTTGGATACATTCCTGAGAGACGCAAGATTATTGATCATTTGATTGAAGGCTATAAAAAAATCGGAATAGAACTAGTATCGGATAATCTTTCAGAATATGAAGAGAAAATATTTAGTGAAGAGATTAAACCCCGTCACACTTCGAATGAGTGGTTGTACATGCCTCAATACAGGCATCAAGAGTTGACAAGTATTCGAACAGTTAAGATCAAAGGTAATGTGAAAGTCGTAGAAGCAGATCATAAAGCAAAGAAGATGATACGTATTACTATGGAAATAGCAAATGAAACGATTAAAGACATTTTAATATCCGGTGACTTTTTTATGATTCCAGAAGACGCGTCTCACAAATTAGAATCTGCGCTTATAGGTACTTCTCTTGATAGAAACGAGTTACTTAGAAAAATACAGAACTTCTATGATCAAACATCTATTGAAACGTCCGGTGTAGATCCTATTGACTTTGTTGACGTAATAATGAAGGCGGCTTCCGCATAGCTTTAGATTAATCTTTTTAAGGGTTAAATGAATTCAATCATATTAACAATTTTGATATCTAGAGGAATGTTAATTGGTAAAAGTTGAAAATTTTGATTTTCCAGACGATAGGTGGTACAATAAGGATCACAGCTGGGCTTTACCTGAAGATGAAGGGAAGAAGATCAGAGTTGGTTTAGACTCTTATGGACAAGACTTGGCAGGTAAAATATTATTCATTAGGGCGCGAAGAGAAGGCAGTTCAGTGAAACAAGACTCATCCTTTGCTAGCATAGAAACAGGTAAGTGGGTAGGACCACTCAAATCCCCCGTCGCTGGCAAGATAATTGAAGTTAACACCCCACTCAGGAGAAAACCTTCTGTAATTAACGATGACCCATATGGCGAAGGATGGATTGTTGTCATTGAGCCTTCAAACTGGGAATCTGACAAAGCAAATCTTCTCCAAGGCGAACCTTGGGTTGAGGTAGTTACGAAGGAAATGGCAGAGAAAAACAAGTGAGGTACTAATTCAAACCTCCTTCTTTTAGCTAAAATCAATCAAAATAATTTTTTTTATATCTTTTATATACCTTTTAGTAAGAACTGGATAAAAAAAGGGAAAAAAACTAAAATCATAAAAATGTAAAAATCATACTAATCTAAAAGTGAATAAATGTATTTAAAATTTACATGTGAGGAGATTATTTTGGTAAATGTGGATGGACATGAAGTACGTGAAAGTCTTCATTATCATAAAGAACACTTTTGGGCTAGTATAGAAAACGGACTAGTAAGGGTTGGAGCAACAGACTTTGGGCAGAAATCACTTAGGGAAGTGGTATTCCTTGAATTACCTTTTGTTGGAGATCAAGTTAATCAGGATGAACCATGCGGAATGATAGAATCTATAAAAGCTGTTGTAGATGTAATTTCCCCTATAAGTGGAACAGTTAAGGAGACTAATGAAAAGTTAGCTGATAATCCTGGTCTTGTAAACGAAGACCCCTATGGTGAAGGATGGTTTATTCTCATATCCCCATCTAATCTAGAAGATGAACTAAACAATCTTTTGAACTTTGAAGCAGCTTTAGAATGGTATAAAGAAGTGGTAAAAGATTAAACCTAGTATTCAACTAAAATTTGACTTTTAAGCGACCTTAATTACTATCAAAGCGTACCCTTTTCATCATACAAAATATGTAGTGAATAGATTATATACATATCAACTTTTTATTTCAAGCGTTTTATTTGTTTATTTTTTATTCTCTTTTTTCAAGTAATAGATTAGATTATGCATATATTTTTTCTAAGACATCATCAACTGCTACTCGATTTTCGTATACTCCTAATTCATCTGGATCAAAGCCTTGAGCAAGACCTAAAAGTTGTGTGTAATGTAGAACAGGCATCTCATATTTTTCTGAATATTGTTCTTCTATGCGTCCTCGATATAAATCGTAATGAAGGTGACAAAATGGACAAACTGTCACTATGAGGTCCGAACCACTTTCTTCTATACTTTTTAGATTTTCTCTTACTACTCTAATGGCCAGATTCTCATCAACCCCCATTGTTGGAGCACCGCAACATGTGTTCTTTTCTAGGTATTTTACACACTCTGCACCTGTTGCTTCGATAAGGGAGTCTAATAATCTGGTGTTTTCAGGGCTGTCGAACAGTATTTCTTCTGAGGGCTTAACTATATGACATCCCCAATGTGGAGCTACTCTAAGCTGTTTAAGTGGTTTAATGACCGTTTCTCGCAATTTTTCGACTCCAACATCCTCGATGAATATCTTAGTAATGTGCTTTACTTCTGAAGACCCCTTGTATTTTCTATTTACTTCTCCTAGAGCCTTATTCACAGCGTTTAAAAGTTTACTGTCTTTTTGGAGCTCCCTCTCCACTCTGGTAAAATGACCGGAGCACGCAGGACACAAAGTAAGCATGTTATATCCGTTCTCCTCTGCTAAGGTGAGATTTCTAGCAGCCATGACCGTGCTACTTAGATGATCAATGGCACCTAATAAGAATCCGCAGCAACTCGCACCTTCAAGGTCGATCAATTCTATACCAAGTTTTGAAATCACCTTTCTCGTTGAAAGTTCAAAGGAGTTTTCCCTCTGAGAGATGACGCATCCAGGGAAGTAAGCGTACTTCATATCTATTTCTCACCATCCTCAACTGTAAGTAACTTCTTTACATTTGTATGTTGAAAAACCTTGGTTACTTCCTCTAGATCTAGGAACGGGATAGGTGGAAGTCCCATATCAGCTCGTACTTCATTGAAGAACTCTGCCTCCTCTTCATTGAAAAGTCGACCATGGTTAACGATGGTCCCACAGATTGTCTGGAAATAAGGGTTAGTAATCCCCCTTCTAACTGCTAGATTTCTAATGGTCCGTATCACATCGGCTGGTTGGACATCTCGGGGACATCTCTCTTGGCAAGAATAACATGTGGCACATAACCAGATCGTATTGCCTTTTAACACTCTATCAGGTATGCCTAGCGCTGTGGCTATCATAATTTTTCGAGGATTAAACGCCTCTTCAAATCTGGCAATCGGACATGAGCCTGAACAAACTCCGCATTGAAAACAGATTTTTAGTTTTTCTGAACCTGCCTTGACAACGCCCTCTGTAAACTCTGATTCCAACTCATCAATATTTATCACGGATTCTTGATTACTAATCATGGTTGATTTTTCCTTTAAAATAATTACTCTTAATGCAAGCGTTAATAACAATATTAAATGTTTTTTATTTCGTATTAACCATTTAAAGAGACTATTCACATTCTACTTTATGGTTTTTAATACCGTATATTTATATTATTGTTTAATCGTAAAATTTTTGTTTTTACGGTGAATATGTAATGGTAAAAAAAGAACCGCGCATAGGAGTATTCATTTGTTATTGTGGAGGTAATATTAGTGATACTATTGATGTCGAAAAAGTAAGGGACATAGTTTCAAATTTTAATGGGGTAGCGATAGCAGAGACGAATCAATACACGTGTAGCAGTGTTGGACAAGATAATATACGGAAGGGAATAACTGAGAATGGTCTCAACGGGGTCGTTGTAGCTTCTTGTTCACCTAGAATGCACCTCGAAACATTTAAGCAAACCGTGAAATCTGCAGGTCTTAATCCGTATCTTCTTGAACATACAAACATTAGAGAACAATGTAGTTGGATACATGATGACAAAGACCTGGCGACAGCAAAGGCTATTGATCTTATCCGTGGGGCTGTGGAACGAGTCAAGAATCTTGAACCATTAGAGCCGATGTCTATACCTGTGAATAGAGACGTCCTCGTTATAGGAGGCGGTGTCTCTGGAATTATAACCTCTCTCGAGTTAGCGGATAAAGGTTTTCAAGTGTATCTTGTAGAGAAGCGCTCAAGCATTGGTGGTAAAATGGCTCAACTCAGTAAGACGTTTCCTACCCTTGACTGCTCTGCATGCATATTGACACCGAAGATGGTTTCTGTGGCACAACACCCTAATATTAAGGTGATTTCTTTAGCTGAACCCGTGGCTGTTGAAGGTTCACCAGGTAATTATAAGGTCACAATTAAAAAGAATCCGAGATATGTGGATGAAGATAAATGCATTGCCTGTGGAGAATGCACCAACGTTTGCCCTGTTAAGGTTCCAGACGAATTCGAGGAGGGTTTACTCCAACGAAAAGCGATTCATATACAATTTAAACAGGCTATTCCAAATTGTTATAGAATAGACCCGGAACACTGTCTTTACCTTACCAAAGGAGTTTGTGGGCTCTGCGAAAAGCACTGTAAAGGTGGTGCTATTGATTATGATCAGAAAGAAGAAATGCTTGAGCTTAATGTGGGTGCAATCACTATTTGCACTGGTTCGGAGCTGATCGACCCTAAGGACGTTCCAGAATACCATTACGGTTCACATCCAGACATTGTAACTAACCTCCAGTTTGAGCGACTTATGTTACAAGGTATGCATAAACCATCCAATGGAGAGATGCCAAAAAGAG
>Ga0209635_10001365_pt1 | contig 18060 bp, 11 predicted proteins | sample DeeMarSWOR230_32_FD_187463 | JGI IMG/M metagenome (GOLD analysis project Ga0209635, IMG submission 187463) | Marine sediment microbial communities from White Oak River estuary, North Carolina - WOR-2-30_32 (SPAdes) (version 2) | ecosystem: Environmental > Aquatic > Marine > Intertidal zone >... | reverse complement strand
CCAACTCATCTCCGAAGCAGAAACACTCCTAGCTACGTCTGAATGGTGCAAAGCAACCCGCAACCGTCTACTGGAGCGTTACAACCCCGCTTTGTTCAGCTTAGCTCTCACTAGATCCGCAGAATTTGAAGAAGCCCTTTCAACAATCAACAAACTGCTTCTACACTCGAATATAGAAGAAAGTGAACTTCTTAAAAAACGAGAGAAACTCTTGGATTTTGCCAAGCATACCCAAGTTCTATCAGAAAAGTGGAACGAGAAATCACAACAGGTTGCCCCGATGTTGGGTTTATCAACAGAAAACCTCACACCTGACCGCGTTAAAAAGCTATACCGTATCGCCCTTATCTGCTTCTCAGAGGATAAACCAGAATCACAATGGTTAGATCCATCTCATTTTCAGAAAGTAAAAGAAACAGTTTCAAAAGCAAAAAAGGATTATCAGGAACACAATTCGCTGAGGCTTAAGCTAGAAAAGACATACACCGACGAAATTTTCAAAATAGACCTCGATGAATTCATAAGACGCTATAATGATCTGTACAAAAGTTTCCTTCGATGGCTCCGCCCAAGTTTCTATCGCGACCAAAGGCAGATAGCTCTGCTAACTCATGACGGGAAAGTTCCCAAGTCCGTTTTGCAAGATCTGCTTGACGCGCGCAGGCTGAAAACGTTAAGTGCCGAGATTGAAGCTTCAGCAGAATCACTTCACAGTCTGCTAGGTCATTTTTATCAGAGATATGAAACAGATTTTCAACGGATAGAAAAAGCGATCGAAATCACATCAGAGCTCTTTAGGTTATCAGGGGCAACAGGGGTGCCTGAGAAACTAGCCCGTCTAGTTTCATACGGATCAGACCCTCCGCTTGTAATCAGACAAATCGGCAATGAGTTACAAGACTCATTTGAGAAATGGGAGCAGCTTGCTAACGAGTTAAGCTCCCTGTTGCCAATGTCCTGTGTGCCCAGCTCGAGTTTACCGCTCTATGAGACGCCTATGACAATGCTTCAAGAATGGGCAAACTCTGTTGAAAATCAACTCGTCGCTCTTGGCGAAATAACAGAAGAAACTTTGAAGACAAACAAAGGCGAAGAGCCACAAAACTACAAACAACTAATCGATGACTTGAAAGACGCTGAAAATGTTAGAAAAAAAGAAGCAAAAATTCTCGGCGAAAGAGCGCTTCTCCAAAAGAAATTCGGGTTCCGCTTCTCAGGTCTCGAAACATGCTGGGAAGAAATTCTATCAGTTCTTCACTGGACCAGAAAAGTCCAAACTTTGTTTGGTTCCTCTCTGATTCCCGAACCCTTCGCGGACATTGTCTCTCGTGGAGCTGCATACGCTCCATCTAACAGTGACCTGATTAAACATTATGATGCGGCACTGAAATCCTTGGCAGCGCTGGAGTCTCGTTTCGAAACTGAACTGACATATCAAGGCCAAAGACTACAAGAAATGAGCCTTGAAGCGATTCAAAGCAGGGTCAGATGGCTCCGAGAACGAGTTGACGATCTGCAGGTTTGGGTTGATTTTAAAGAAGCAAAGAAACTCTTTTCGCTGAGAGGCTTAACCGCGTTTTTTGACCGGCTCGTCAAGAATCCTCCTCCAGCTTCTCAGCTTGTTGGCATATTTCGCAAAGCAGCATACCAGGAATGGCTTAATTATCTGTATGATGAGGATCCGCACTTAGGTAAATTTAGAAGAGAAAAGCACGAGCATGTTATTGCTGAGTTCAGAAAACTTGACCAAGAGCTGATTCGTCTTTCTTCGAACCGAGTTATAGAGGCAGCAAATAGTAGAAAGCCACAGGACATACTTATCCAAGCAGACAATTCAGAGGTAACCACGTTACTGACAGAGGCAATGAAAAAGAGGCGGTTAATGCCGATTCGCAATCTTTTACAGAGAATTCCTCATCTCCTTTCACGGCTTAAACCTTGTTTGCTAATGAGCCCCCTGTCTGTGAGCCAGTTCCTCCCCCCTGAACTGATGAAATTTGATGTGATTCTCTTTGACGAAGCATCTCAGATTGTTCCTGAGGACGCAATTGGAACTATTTATCGCGGAAAAACAATTGCCGTCGCAGGCGACAACAAACAACTACCGCCTACCTCCTTCTTCCAAAAATCCCTGCTTGAAGATATCGACTGGGACGAAATCAGCGATGAAGATGTTGAGGTTTTCGACAGCATTCTTGATGAATGTGTGGGGGTTGGACTGCCAGTAAAGACTCTTCGGTGGCATTATCGCAGCAAACACGAGGAACTAATTGCATTCTCTAACCACCATTTCTATGATGGCACTCTCATAACTTTTCCATCAGCGATAGCAAAACATGAAACTTTGGGTGTAAAACTGATTCATGTCCCAGACGGCGTCTATGATCGAGGAGGGCGACGAGACAACCTTAGAGAGGCAGAAGTCGTTTCCAACCTGGTTTTCGAGCACTTCCAGAAATATCCCAAGAAAACTCTTGGAGTGGTAACCTTTAGTATAGCACAAATGGATGCTGTTGAAGAAGCGATTGAACGCCGCCGCAAACAGCAACCTGAATACGAGCATTTCTTCAAGGAGGACCGACTAGAAGGATTTTTCGTCAAGAACCTAGAGAACGTTCAAGGCGATGAACGTGACGTAATCATACTTAGCCTCGGTTATGGTTATGACCCTCAGGGTCAGATCACGATGAACTTCGGACCTGTAAACAGGGCTGGAGGAGAACGACGACTGAATGTTGCAGTTACACGTGCTCGAGAAAGGACAATTCTTGTCACTTCAATTAAATCCTCCGATATTGACAGAGAATCAGTCAAGTCAGAGGGCACAATTATTCTGCATAACTATCTTGAATATGCTGAGAAAGGTCCAGAGGCATTAAAATTGCCTAAGCTAAAAGCAGGCGAATTTGAGTCACCCATTGAAGAAGACGTGGCAATGGTAATCCAACGCCTTGGCTACACTGTCGTCCCCAAAGTGGGGTATAGCGGTTGCCCCATCGATATGGGCGTGATTGACCCAAACAATTCTGGAAACTACCTTTTAGGAATAGAATTTGACGGCGCAACATACGAGTCTAGTAATAGCGCACGGGACAGAGATAGGCTCCGAGAGCAAGTGCTCAAACACCTAGCATGGAGAATTCATCGCATATGGTCACCAGCGTGGGTTGCGAGAAGAGACTCTGAAATAAGAAGATTAGCCGATGCCTTGGAAGAAGCTCATAAGTTCCAGCTAGAAGCAGAAGTCCCAAGTACGGACGTTGCTCCAGAAGAGCACAACGATGACTTATCACAAGAAGTTGATGTTCAAAAGGTTCAGTTTTCAGGCATCGAAAAGATTGGCGTTCCTTACAAAGTGCATGCGCTTAAAGCAGAATTTAACCCCTATGTGAAGGTTCCATCCTCTCGACATGGGTGGGTAGTTCGAGCCAACGAATTTCACTTTCAAGAGAATCGTCAACTGCAAAGTCGCCTCTTGGAAGAGCTTGTCAAAGAAGAGGGACCAATTCACTTTGACTACGCAGTTAAAAGATTAGCATCTGTATGGGGACTAAAGCGAAGGGGTCCAAGAATTGTTCAAGCCGTGAGGGAAGCACTTAATCTCCTGCTCCGAAATAAAAAGATAATCATCAAAGGTCATTTCCTTTGGCCAACAGACCTGCAAGGGGTCTCAGTGCGCGTTCCAGTTCCTGATGTCCCAGAATCAAAAAGAATACTTGCACACATCCCGCCTGAGGAAATTGAAAACGCCATTAAACTAATTGCTCAATACGCGTTAGGCATAAGTGCCGAATCTCTGATAGTTGAAACTGCAAAAGTTTTTGGTTTCAGCCACGGAGGGGAAAAAAGCAGAAAAAGAATCCACGAGATATACAAGAGACTGTTATGGGACAAGAAGCTCAGCTGCACTAATGATATTGTCACTGTTACTTAATTGGCAGCAACCTTTCAAAATGAACGCTATAGGCAAAAACACCTTAAAAATGGGAACGGGCTCTGAGCTGAATTGCTTTTATTAATTTCTGGCTGATTTCATAATGGACTTGAACTCTTCTGGGTACGGATTCCGCAAGCCAATCTTATCAATGGTATGGAATCAAAGGGATGCAAAAACAAATTAGTTGGGTAGCTCTACATTGCCCTTGTTCGAAGCGGTTGCTCAAGAGGGCGTTAACGAGTAAAATATAATTAGAGGTAGCCAAAATGATGCACTGGACCATGAGAAAGCCAAGTCGAAAGTTGCCTATTCTAGAATACGATAATCAAGTTTTAACGTGGAGAAATGTGTTATGACCGTTTATTTTGTTCAATGGGACACTGCACGTGACCTGATGAAGGAAGCTAATCGCCTCTACGACGCAGCAGGCACTTTTGACTGCGTAGAAAAGGGCGACCTTGTGGCTGTCAAGCTGCATGTGGGGGAGTTGGGTAACCCGTATTATTTGCAGCCTTTTTTTGTGCATGAAATAGTCCGCAGAGTCAAGGAGGCAGGTGGCAAACCGTTCCTCACAGATTCCAACACTTACTACCACGCGCAACGTAATAACGGATATGACCACATGGTCACGGCGTTGATGAACGGGTTTAACATGGCTCCGTTCATGGTGGCAGATGGGCTTCGAGGCGAGAATTACAAGCCAGTCAAGACCAAGGGCATATTGAAGGAGATTGAGGTAGCTGGCGTTATTGCCGAGGCTGACGCTATGATCGTGGTATCGCATGATAAGGGTCACGAGCTCAGCGGCTTCGGTGGCGCGTTAAAGAATTTGGGTATGGGTTGCACATCGCGAGCGGGCAAGTTACGGCAACATAGGACCATAGGCTTGGAGATAGATGAAGCTAAGTGCAACGGCTGCGGCAAGTGCAAAGAGGTATGTGAAATGAGCCTACCTGAAATCATCGGAGAAAAAGCTAGGAATATCTCGCCCTTGTGCATGCGCTGTCCCGTCTGTTCACAGAATTGCCCCACCGGCGCCATAAAGCTCACACATCAGGAGAACATTTGCAAGGCGCTCGCGTCAGCGGCATATGGGGTGCTCTCCACTTTCAAGAGGAAAAAGGTGTCGTACGTAAGTTTCGCCAAGGACATCACGCAGTACTGTGACTGCTTGCCCAATCCTGGCGAAGTCGTGATGAAGGACGTTGGCATCTTCGCCTCTGCCTCACCAGTCTCTGTCGACGGCGCGTTCCTCAAGATGACCGACTATAAAATCTTCAACGATGCGTATGGTGTAGATTGTATGCTGCAAGTCCAAGAAGCGAAGGATATTGGCATCGAGGGCGAAGTGAAGCCGGAGATATCTAGAATAAGTTGAGCGCGCGAAGCTGTTTTTGTTGATAATGTGTCTTAAAATGAAACTGCTGGAGTATGTTAATGGTTGTTTCTTAAAGGGTTTTAATTGTTGATTTAATAGAAAAACTTAAGTTCTTAAGTCTTAATAGGAGGCTGAGGGTGAAAGTGCGGAAGCGGAAGCAAAATGACTTTTGTAGGACTGAAAAGCAGGATTTTAGGAAGAACAAGTATATGAGGGTCGTGAAATTTGGGTGCATAGTAATACTGGCGGTACTGATTTCTTCAATATTTATTGCTAATTTACACGTCGCTGGTGCAATCAATCAAGAAAATGTGAATTCTTCTTCGATTGATATTGAGCAAGCTGTCAGCAGCAGTTATCCTATGAAATCAAATCCTGAGAAAGCAAGAGTAGCAGAACACAGAATCACGGCGGTTGAACTGGAAGAACTAAAAAGCAAAGCTGGCGTTTACGTAGAAGGACAGAACTACAATCAGCTAATTAATGGTCACGGCACTGGTGTGCGTCCCCCTACCGAGGACGAGTGGGCAAGAATCGCCGAGAGCGCATACCTTGTTGATAATGTGGCTTATTCCAGTTCACCTCCTAGCGTGGACCAATCAGCAACACCGTGGTTTCCGCCTATTGGAAATCAAGACGGAGAAGGATCATGTGTGGCTTTTGCTGTCGGATACTACACTAAGACTTTTCAGGAAGCCAAAGAACACGCATGGGATTTGTCTGGAGCAGCATGGGAAGGAGGATACTATGGGTATCCAACCCAAAGCTACCAAAACAGGATAATCAGCCCAGACTTTATCTATCATCTAGTAAATTATGGAATAGATGATGGATCATCTTATTATAACGCCATTCGACTTGTGTGTTTCGTAGGTGCTTCCTCATGGGAGAAAATGCCTTATGACCCCCTAGACTATACGACATGGCCATCCGAAGAGGCATGGACAGAGGCACCCTTGTATCGTGGCAACAGCAGCGGCTTTCAGTATATGTATATTAATACAGACGCAGGATTGGCAAATCTCAAAAACTGGATAGCCGCGGAAAACTTGGCTATAATACATATAGATGCCAACAAATATTCTGGCCTTACAAGTGAGGATTTGTGGACCACAGACAATTACGTTGACCCTAGCGAGAATCATGCCAATACGGTAGTCGGCTATGACGACAACATGGCGTATACAGAGGGTGGCGAAACGCATTATGGCGCGTTCAAAGTAGCTAATTCATGGGGCATAGGAGGATGGGAGAACGTCGACGACGGCTTTTATTGGATTTCCTACGAGGCAATGAAGCAACAAGTATTCGAATACTGTATGTTCTATTATGACATGATTGGCTATAAACCTGAGTTAGCTGCTGCCTTCAGGATAAGTCACGACAAAAGAAGCGAATGTCAAATAACAGTTGGCATAGGAAACCCCGCCGCGTCCATAGCAAGCAAGACGTTTAGCGATTACATTCACGGCGGCAGCGTTCCTTTCTGCCAAAATAACGTGTTATTCGACATAACAGAACTCAAGGATGAAGTGTCAAGCGTTTACAATCAACAATACTTCCTCGAAGTATATGACGGAGGCACCTCTACCACTGGCACAATCCACAAGTTCGCAGTTGAATACGCAGACTCTTCAGATGCTCCACGTCAAACAGAGGACTGGGATGATGTCTATTTGAACGTCACGTTACCTCCGTTGGAGACAACTTGGACAGATGAACTGCTGGTTAATTCAGACCAAGATTCCTTAGACCAAAAAATTGCGACAGCCACAGACAACAACGGAAACATGTACATCGCGTACGAGGATTTCTTGGCGCCTACTGACCACACCGCGGTTTTTGTCAGGAAATCATCTGATGGAGGCCAGACTTGGCCCATTGTAGATGTCTCCGATTCATTATATTATAATATAGGTAATCCTTCGATAGCCGTTGACCCTTACAGCAATGACATTTATGTTGCTATGGAACGTGAGTGGGCACCCGATGACCATGATATTCTAGTTTCAAGATACGTTGGCGGTTCATGGAGTTGGAGTTGGGTGGCAAACACGATAGAAGATGAACGTTTTCCGTCAATAACATGTGAATACCAGTATGGCTCATCAAACCGTCAATACATCTCATATGAATACGTCGCTGATAATGATGATCGGGATTTAATGTTTGCAAATTCAACAGACCATGGAGCCACATGGGACATCACTAAACTACGCGGCGATTCGCCTGACTCCAACGTTTATGCTCAAACAAGCATCACAAACGCTGAAGGAAACTTGTACATTGCCTACAAGTGGGGCGCAGACTACGATAGCCTCGGCGAGATCCGCGTAGAACGCTCTACCGACTTCGGCAGTACATGGACACCGTTCTCTGATGTGGACGGACTGTCTAATGATTGTCAATTTCCCTCTATCGCAGCCACACATGGAGGCGATGTTGTCGTGGTTGGGTTCCAATATAAGTGGAGTGCAAGCGATATTGACATTTGTTATTCTTACAGCACCAATAATGGCTCAACGTGGACGAAAGGTCAGCCTCTATTTGTGTCTGGAATAGAAGATGAAAAATCTCTTTCGCTTGTGGTGGATGGGGAAGGAACGCAAATTCAGGATGCTGCAGGATATATTCATGCTATCTGCAAGGTAGGCAGGTACGCTGAGTATAGAAGTGCCCACTATTCACAACCCACAAATTGGGATACTCCTGAAACTATCAGTGATGGATGGATAGGCAGCGGACTCGACATAAGCCTTCGACAAATAAATGGCGGACATTATCCGTATGCAGCTTGGACCGATTCCCGAACAAAAAACATTTACTATTCCAAAGCGTTTTCAGGCTACATTTTGATAAATACAACAACTATGCCAAGTCCGCAAGGTCAACAGGTTCAAGGTGGAGGCGATGTGAACCTGTATTTTGGTGAAGTATCGTGGTCTAGTTATCAATTCAGCTTGTACATGAGTAGAGACAGTCTTTCAGAGATCTCAGTCGGCGATGTTGCTTACACTCCAGTATTTAACGTTGCTGACTTAACCGCCTCGGTGGATACTGTTTATACTTCAAATGGTGGTTTGTGGCATGTCGGCTATAATTGGATTAACGGAACAATACCGAGCGATGTAGCTGGAGGTAACTATTTCATCAAAGCATTCAGCGAACTGACAACTGACGTTGCAGTATCGGATACGTACATACTACGTTTGCCTGTTACACTGGATGATTATGATGGGTTGTGGCATACCTCAGACTTCACAATAACTCTGACTCCTGACTCTCAAGTTTCCGAAATCTATTACAAAATTAATGGTGGGTCGACTCAAAGCGTTAGCGCTAATGGACAACCGCAGATTACCGTGGCGGGCGACAGCAACACGCTGGAATATTGGAGCATTGATGGCTTTGGCAACGAAGAGCTTCCGCATAAAATGTTGACTAATATTAAATTGGATAAGACGGCTCCGACAGGCTCCATTGAGATAAACAACGGAGCGAGTTACACAACTTCAACTTCTGTTACGTTGAGCCTAACCGCAACGGATACTGTGTCCGGCGTTTATCAGGTCAGATTCAGCAACGACGGCGTATGGGACACAGAATCATGGGAGATTTTCGCGTCTACTAAGACTTGGACGTTAACCTCTGGAGACGGAGAAAAAACAGTTTACTACCAAATCAAAGACAACGCAGGCTTAACCTCATCTTACACTGCTTCGATAACTCTTGACACAACAGCACCAGTGGCGAACGCTGGCCAGGGTCGAACAGTGGATGTGGGTTCAAGCGTGTCCTTTGATGCTAGCGGCAGCACAGACAATATAGGCATAGATAGTTATGCGTGGGATTTCGGAGACGGAAACACAGGAAGTGGAATAACAACAAGCCACACTTACTCGAGTTCAGGGAACTACGTGGTGCGATTAACTGTTCAAGACGCTGCGGGAAACACTGCTACAGCCACAGTCACTATTGTTGTGAAAGCCCCAGAACCTACTCCAAGTCCTTCCCCCTCACCTTCACCGAGCCCATCTCCAGAACCCACCCCATCGCCTTCGCCTTCCCCGTCTCCTTCACCCTCGCCGCAACCTACCCAATCGCCAACACCTCCACCACAAGAACCGCCCGTATTCTTTTATGTAATAGCAATAGCGGTAGTTGCCGCTTTTGCATTAATCGGCGCTGTTGCATTTATGCTTAGAAAAAGATGATAACAGTAAAAAACCAAGCTTAGTGGTTTTAGTTCCGAACCCTTTTTGGGTTTGGGCGCCGTCGGCGCCGCTGAAAAGTATGGGCAAAGTTTTTGTTAAACTGAAAAAGATTGTTTGGAAAAGAAAGTTGTGATGGAAGCCTTCTCCTTTCTTCCACCTTCAGGTTGAAACAGTATATGCTGAAATCTTTATAAAACGTTTATGTCAGCGTCGATATATATCCTATTAGGCAATATGTTTTAGTTTGAGTTCATTTCGATTATTGAAACTTTGCTTTTTAACACCGACCAGTTAAGAATTAGCAGGGAAAGGAGAATGTTCGAGAACGCCTTTGCAAGTGCAGTTTCAATGTTGCTGTTCGTTTTCGGAGTCTCGATAGCTTTCATATTTTTCTCAGGTTACCTTTGGAGTCGCGAACGAAAGAGAATTTTATTGGAATAGACATTGAAATTGCATGTTGGGCTCTAATGCGTTTTTGTAGTTAGCTCTGTTCTGTCCACGTTAGTTTTAGCTTTTTTGTCAAAACAGTTTGCTACGAAAAAAGCAGCGGAAATCTTTTTCTGAAACCAAAACACATAATCAACACCAAGCATGCACAACACCGAAGGAAGATGCAAATAGAATGGGCGAAAAAATGGATAAGCAACATATTGAAGAACTGAAGGAAATGATTCAAGAAAAGAAACCGAATGAACCAGTGGAGAAGGTTCTTGTCAAATTCTGTGAGCGACACAGTGTTTCTCTAGACACATGTCGAATACACTATAACCGCTTAGTTGAAAAAGGCGAAATTAAAGAAAAATAGCACCCTTCAACCATTCACCTTTTGATTCTTGCCGCCTCTTTTCTAAACTCAGCCAATTTTCAAACATTAAAATAGAAAGATTAACGCTATTGGAAGTCCAACTCTCTTTATGTATCAGCAATCTCAAAATAACCTGTCGCTTCTTCAAATGTTGCAAGAACATTGATTCTAAGTACTATAGTTAGATGGCCTATTTACTTTTAACCTAGTAGTTACATTATATTATCGAAGTTACATAATGATAAATGCGTGTTAACTATTGAAGCGTAGATATTTTTGGATTATCATTCTCATTCTCTTGCTATTTGTTTCACTTTTCTTAACATGTAGGTTTTTTGATAAGCCCCCACCAGAGATTTTCGTGGGTGTTGATGTTGCTTATGACAACGTTGCAGAAATTAAGCTGCTTGTTGACGAAATCCGCCCATACACTAATACTATTGTGATCGGAAGCACAGGAATAACCTTTGATATGGAGAAACTTGACGATGTTTGCCAGTACGTTTACGATAGAGGCTTTTATTTTATGATTTACGCGCATCCTTTAGATGATCCTAACAAGCTTGCTATTCAGTGCCAGTGGGTGCTTGACGCCAAACCTAGGTGGGGCGAACAATTCTTGGGCTTGTATGCTTTCGATGAGCCTGGGGGACGGCAATTGGATAACGCTTCGTACAGAATAGTGCGTGAAGGTTGGGTCGCGGACAACTATAAAAACTGGACAGAGGCTGCGGACAAATATGTTAATACGGCGTTCATTTATCTTCATCATATGATTGAAGACCAAATGTGCGGATTAGATTTAACTTTGTTCACCTCAGATTATGCACTTTACTGGTTTGATTACAAGGCTCACTATGACGTGGTTTTTGCCGAGTTCGGCTGGAACTACAGCAGAACCATAAATGTGGCACTTGACAGAGGCGCAGCCAACGTTCAAAACAGGGATTGGGGCGTCATGATCACGTGGACGTACACTCAGCCACCTGACAACGAATCTTACCTCGAATCTGGCGACGAACTTTACGACGATTTGGTCCTAGCGTATGAAAGCGGAGCGGAATACATCTTGGTCTTTGACACCAACGAGAATTACACGCAAAGCACTCTCAAAAAAGAACATTTAGATGCGCTAAAACGTTTCTGGCAATACGCAACAGACAATCCCCGACCGAGCACCCCACCCAGCGATAGAGTCGCATACGTTCTTCCAAAAGATTATGGATATGGTTTTCGTGGACCAAATGACACGATTTGGGGCTTATGGGGAGCCGCCGAGTACGAGCACTCACTTAAAATAAGCACGGAAGTTGGCGCTCTCATTCGCGAATACCAGAACAGGCTGGACATAATATACGATGACGAACTAAAGGCTAACAGCTCGTACGGATACAGCAAACTCATTTTTTGGAATGGAACAGTTTGGGTTCCATAAGTTTGTGAGCACTAACGAACGGTTTAAGTTAGCATATTACGAATGTACTTTTTGAGGAATATGCACATTGAAGGAACTCGTGTTTGTGGGCCTAGGTCTACACAACGAAAAGGGAATAAGCCTCCAAGGTCTCGAAGAAACCAAAACCGCTGACCATGCTTTCATCGAACTCTACACAAGCCTTCTCCCACACTTCTCAAAAAAACGCTTTGAAGCAATGGTCAACAAGCAAGTCCGCATCATCTCGAGACGTGACCTCGAAGAAAAAAACGGAACACTTGTCTTGAACGCCGCGGAAAAGGGCAAAACTGTTTTTCTCGTTCCAGGCGACCCCTTCATAGCCACAACGCACGTGACGTTGCGTATCGAAGCGGAAAAACGCGGCATTAAGACACGTATAGTCCATGGAGCTTCTGTAATCTCTGCGATAATCGGCTTGTCAGGCTTGCACAACTACAAGTTCGGAAAAACCGTCACCATACCCTTCCCCGAAAACTTTTCAGAAACCCCTTACAATGTCATCGCCCAAAACAAGAAACATGGATTGCACACGCTGTGTTTGCTGGATCTAAAAGTGGACGAAAAACGCTTCCTAAGCATCAACGAAGCCTTGCCGTTGCTCTTGAAAATTGAACAAAAAAGGAAAAAAGGGATAGTCACGCCAAGCACGGTGGCGGTCGGTGTGGCAAGAGCTGGAAGCAACACTCCAACCTTGAAAGCTGACTATATCAAAGAGCTGCCAAAGTACGATTTTGGGGGTCCGCCGCAGAGCTTGATTTTCCTAGGAGACCTCCACTTCATGGAAACCGAAGCGTTGGTGGCGCTTGCGGGGGCGCCTGAGACCTTAAGGAGGCTCACTAAATGAGCTTAGAAGCGCTCGTGTCGAAATATATAGCTTCAACAGAAAAAGTTCTGAAGGAAATGCAGCGGACTAAAGGCTCAACAAGCGTGGCTGAGGAACGCATCGACAATATTCTGGGTTATGTCACGGCTTATTTGGAAGACGCAAAGTATTATAAAGCTCAGAAAAAATTTGAAACAAGTCTAACTTCGGTCGCTTATTGCGAAGGATTATTAGACGCGCTGAGACTGTTGGGAGTTGTGAAATTCGAATGGCCAGCAAACACGGAAAGAAAAGGGTAGTTTTAGCTTCAGGCGTATTCGATCTGCTGCATCTGGGGCATGTCAAGTTCTTGGAGGAAGCCAAGAAAGCAGGCGGCAAAGATGCAGAACTCATAGTCATCATCGCAAGGGACAGCACAGTGGAAAAAAACAAGGGCAGAAAACCCATCATGCCCGAGAACCAACGGCGCGCTTTAGTAGAGTCCTTAAAAGTGGTTGATGAAGCGGTGCTTGGCTTTGAAGAATTTGACATAGGCGACGTCATTGAGCGAATCAAGCCCGATGTGATCGCCTTGGGGTATGATCAGGCGGATATGGAAAAACACGTACAAGAATATGTGGACAAGCATAAGTTAAATGTAAAGGTCATTAGAATCGGCAAATTTGAAGAAGACGCATTAGACAGTTCATCAAAGATAAGACAGAAAATCGTTGAAAACTTCTCCAGATGAAAAAGCCATGTACAACAGCCAGAAGTTTAAGCCCACATACATTCTCATCGCGTTGAACATTGCCTTTTACATTTACACTTCAGTTGTTGGCGGAAATTTTCTGAATACCCACATCGATATGATTGTGCTCTATGGTCAAGTTAATGAGTTAGTAATCTATTATGGCCAGTATTATCAGCTTTTCACATCTATGTTCGTCCACGCTAGTCTCGCGCATCTTGCAGGCAACATGCTCTTTCTCCTAATTTTTGGGTTAAGAGGAGAAGAAATGTTTTCGTTGCCAGAGTACTTGCTCGTTTACTTCCTAGGTGGATTAACTGGGAACCTGCTATCGCTGGTGCTATTACCTCTTAACGTCCCCTCGGTTGGGGCGTCAGGCGCCATCTTCGCCATGTTCGGGGCGGCTACAATTTATGCTAGACGTAGTGTGAGACAATCTATAATTGGCGCGTTGATATATGCGTTCTTTCTGTTGTTACTAAGCTCAGGAATAGGTGTAAATAATTTCGCTCACATAGGCGGACTGGTTACCGGCCTGCTGGTCGGCTATGTGTTGGCTGCAAGGCGTAAACCTGCCACAAGTTATACAATCAGCTACTCTTATTCAAAAAACCCTTAGAGTTAGGGCAGAACAAAGACTTCCACCTTCACTTTGTGGCCGTCCTTGAGGTTAAGCTGTTTTCTGAGGTAGACTGGGGCGATTATCTCCAAGACTGATCGGTCATAGTGACTGCGCAGGGCGAACATCAGAGCGCCCTTAACTTTGTTACTTATCTTGGCAGGGTAACATTTGACCAGCCCAAAAGTTCGGTCTTCGTTTTTGAAGCCATGAATCTCAATGGCTGGGTACGCTTCAAGTTCTGTACGCGTCTTAAAGTCATAGTCAGTTGTGAGCTTGAGGTTAAGCGTGCCAGGATAAGGGTCAAAGCCAAGCTTTTCAATAAATTGTTTCCTATAGGGCTCTTTTAAGACGTAATAGGCACCTTCACCTAAACCTGTGAAAACCGTTCCTTCAAGGGTAACAGACGGCGGATAAGCAGCTTCAATCAAAAATCGCAAGTTCGAGCATAACTTCTGAAGCTCGCTGGTACCTGTGTCGTTGATTTTTATCAGGCTTCCTTCCGGCGTTATTGTTCTCTGAATCCAACCTTTACGCTCAAGCTCTATCAGGTGGCGGGATGCTGTCTGCTGGGAAATTCCCAGTTTCTCAGCTAAATATTCGGTTGAGACTTTGGCGGTTCGCCTGTGGGCGCCCATTTCCGCCAGTTTAAGAAGCGTATGGATGTGTTGCCATTCGTGTTTGCCAGTCAATAGCTTAGTTCTCCATTTTCAGCTACAGATATTAGGCAGGGGTCGATATTTAAGCGGCTCGAAATCAAAGCAAGTGCCAAAAGGAAGAGCGCGCAATGAAGGTGAAAGCGCTGTATAAGGCATGAAAACACCAATCTCAAGATGGATGTTTTATTTTTAGTTATAACGTAAAATATATAAGACGCCGTTAACCATGCAACTACTTGAGAGAATCATGAACGCATGGAAACTTCGCCTCTCCATGGCTGGAACCTTAGCCATAATCTTCGGGCTATCTACACTAGTATTCACAGTAATCATGAGCCTAGCAGGAGTCTTCGACCTATTAACGCTAGGCATTCTCGTCGTATCCTTCAACATCCTCCAATGGCTCATATCCCCCTATCTCGTTGGTGCTATCTACAAAGTTCGCGAGCTTCCAGAAAACGAAAACCCGCAACTGCACCAAATGGTTGAAAACCTCAGCCAGAAAAGCAAAATATCCAAGCCAAAACTCATGTTGGCACAGATTCCAATTCCAAACGCTTTCGCATATGGCTCGCCGCTCACAGGCAACCGCGTCGCGGTTACGGAGGGGCTTTTGAAGTCGTTAAATGAAGGCGAAGTCGAGGCTGTCGTAGGACATGAACTTGGACATTTGAAGCATAGGGATGTGCAGGTTATGATGGTGGTTTCTTTCTTGCCCGCGCTTTTCTATTACATTGGCTTTTCGCTTATGCTTTCATCCATGTACCGAGGGCGCAGAGATGAAGGCGGTGGCAATGCCCTCATCGGCATAGCCTTTATCGCCTTTTCTTGGGTACTGAACCTGTTCATTCTCTACTTGAGCAGGCTGCGCGAGTATTACGCTGACAGACACAGCGTTTCCGTGGTGGATAATGGTGCGCAGAAACTCTCGACAGGATTAGCAAGGATAGTTCATACAACCCGCAGAGTTGGCAAGGGTCAAAAGGAAAAACAAAACAAGAGCGCTTTCAAAGCGTTGTTCATCGCTGATCCTGACCGAGCAAGCGCTGATTCAGCTGAGTTAGCTGCCATGGAAGTTCAAAGCGACCAGAAGTTGGTTCAGGAAATCCTTTCGAAGGAACCGACGTTTGCGGATAAGCTGGTTGAAGCCTTCTCAACTCATCCGAACATAGTTAAACGTCTGCGGGCACTGCGGGAACTGAGCTAGAAAGCATCAGCCCAGTTTTTCTTTTTTATTATTGCAAAACGATTTTAAACCTAGAATGCTTGTCTTACTCAGCACAAGCTTATGGAAGCTGTAGACTTGAACACGACTTCAACGATTATTTCCCAGGCTCGCCGTGAAGGAAGAAAAGCGCTTTTGGAAACTGAAGCTAAAGCCGTCTGTATGGAGTACGCCATTCCAGTTACCACGTTTAAACTGGCGAAAAGCGAGGAGGAAGCGGCTGAGTTCGCTGGGCAGATAGGGTTTCCAGTGGTTTTGAAGATCGTTTCGCCCGACATTATCCACAAGTCTGATGTTGGAGGCGTCATGGTTAACCTGAAGAGCGCCGTTGAAGTCAGGAACGCTTACGGAAAAATCTTGGAGAACGCCAAAAAATACAATCCGGCGGCGAAAATCGTTGGCGTTTTAGTTCAAGAGATGGCACCGCAGTCAACCGAGGTTATTGTAGGAGCGATTAAAGACCCCCAGTTTGGGCAGACTTTGATGTTTGGACTGGGCGGCATCTTCGTTGAACTTCTAAAGGATGTGACTTTCAGGGTTGCACCCATAACACAAGAAGACGCTCATGAAATGGTGATAAAGGTCAAAGCGTATCCGCTGTTGAAGGGCTACAGGAATACGCCGCCAGCAGACATTGACGCCATAATAAACGTCCTGTTAAACACTTCAAAACTGGTCATGGATTATCCCGAAATCAAAGAGTTAGACTTGAATCCCATAATGGCTTATGAGAAGGGCGCAAAAACGGTGGATGCGCGAATCATACTCGAATAATATTGAAATAAAAAATGGGAGTCTTGTGGTACAGTTTCTGAGCCATCAAGACTTAACTGGTTGGTTCGAACACGGAATCCTCAATTGTCGGATTCACAACGATGTTAGAGATAGTGAATGTATCCCCTTCATAATCTCCGGTACCCGACCAATCTGCAAGAGCAGTCATATATTTGTCTAGAGCTACTTTCCCGATTAACTCGCTATTCCAATAATACGCCTCGAAATTCGCAGAATCATCCGTCCATTCACCGGCAAAATTAGCCCACGCTGTTTGTGCAGTTTGATTCATTAGGTAGATAAACTCGTTGCCTTGAGCGTCTGTCTGATCCACGCGTAGCAATATGTCAGAAGTTCCTAAGTTTTTAACCGTAAACCTGTCTGTTTCTACAGCTCCCTCAACAGTAGCCTCTACATCGAACCTCATACTGGTTGCACCCTCAATGTCTGGTGTAGGTGCTGGAGTTGGTGTAGGTTCAGGTTCCTGAGCCCCTCCGCTATACCACACATAGACTGCAATTCCAACAATGACAACAGCGATGACGATTATGGCTACAATCACCAAAGTAGATATTCCTTTTTTGTTCACTAGACCTCCACTCCATTTTTTAGTACTTCTCCTTTATGGATTTAAGACAATTTAACATTTGCGTATGCACCAAAGCCAGAGTGCGCGTTCCACGTTGAAGTAATTGTAGTTGTCATAGTAATCGCCGTAATTGCCATAGCGCGCAAGAAGAAATCAAAACAAGCAAACAAAACCCACAACCCAATTTCTCCCTTTAACGCACGCTCCTCTGGCGTACCTCAAGAAGCGTAATCATTAAGCGGAAACAGTTGTCATTTTCGCTTTCAAAATCAACAATACAGCCCACGAGTGACACAGAACTCATACGAAGCTGCGCTACTTCTCTAAAAGCGACTGCAACAGCTTTATCGCAGACCACGCAGCCAATGCGCTAGTTCGCGGGTTCTCTGGGTGCGGGTCATTCGCAAAACGCAAAAACATCTCGCCAAACCGCCATTTCACCTGAAACTCATGCGTGTTACGCTGCACAGCAGGGTCAGAAACCACTCGCACCTTCACTTTCGCGGGTTTAACAGTCAAAGCCAGAGTAGCTGCAACGTTCATTTCTCGCGGATAAAGCCGTGCCGCCTCTTCAGCAGTGCCCTCGTACACGATCTTGGCTTCCTTATTATTCAGGTCAAGTGCTCGAGGATTTTTCCGAGACGTAAGGACAACTTCATCTATTCCAGCTAAAGCCGCACTGGAAAGCGCATCCAATCCGCCAATGGCGCCAGAGGGCACATGAAGCTTGCTGCTCTGCACGTTTAAGCCTAATAGGGCGCCGCTGCTCATCACGATCAAATCGATGCCTTCAGCCGCTATCCGCCCTGCATACTCTCGGGCAGCCTGCTGTGACGCTGCAGAGCAGCAAG
>Ga0209635_10001364_pt1 | contig 18066 bp, 19 predicted proteins | sample DeeMarSWOR230_32_FD_187463 | JGI IMG/M metagenome (GOLD analysis project Ga0209635, IMG submission 187463) | Marine sediment microbial communities from White Oak River estuary, North Carolina - WOR-2-30_32 (SPAdes) (version 2) | ecosystem: Environmental > Aquatic > Marine > Intertidal zone >... | reverse complement strand
AAAAATTTTTTTTTAGTTTTATTAAATAATCTATCTTCATAATTACATATTTAGTTCTTTATCCAGAACTCTGACTGGATCTCTGGTCTACCATTGGACTTAAAGAATAACTATTTATTATAACTAATTTCTCACACTGGTTTAAATTAAATGCTATGATTTTTTCTTGGAATTGATGTCATCCAATTTTATAATTAAGGATCAAGATTCATATGAACCTGTGAGTATAGTAAAATGTTATTATATGAAAGATAATATGAAAACTATATTTGTTAGATTGCCAAATGGGAAAATAATTTGTGTTCCTAAGACTACAATTCAATCTGAATTCTCAAGAGATAAAACTCTCTTACAAGAAATTATTATTGATGATTGGATTTTGAGAAAGTTTGGTCTGCTAACATAGTTAAAATATCTTTTAAAGACCGCTAGATACCTTGGATAGCTAGTTTTTCTTTGAATTTCTCTACTAAATTAGTCTCTTAAATCTTTTTTCTAACAGTTTAATACGAGATATTAAGAAGAGCGTTCATTAAATTGATTTCTTTTAAATTAACAAACAACAGTAAGTATTAATCTTTTATTTTCAGTGCTCTCTTAGTCTCTAAAGCTTAAATTTAAATATTTTCTATTTATTATTACTACAAAAAGGTAAATAGTGATTCGTTCTTATTGAACTTTCAAGGAGTAATGAGAAAAGAACCAATATTTCTTTTTTTTTTTATATTAGTATTCTTCTTTTCATGATTTATAACCTCAAATAATTAATTTCAAATAGATTTGCATATTAAAACAAAGTATGAATAACAAGAATAACGATATCTATAGAGAGTTACAAAAGCACCTTGATAAATTGCCTATTGGTTTTCCGGCTACACAATCTGGTGTAGAGATGCGAATTTTAAAGCATCTTTTTACTCCAAAGCAAGCAGAATTGGCAATGGAGTTGGGGTTACAGCCTTTAACCTTAAAGAAAATATATAGAAAGGTTAAAAATAGTGGTATAACTATTGAACAATTAGAAAAAGAGCTAGATAAGATGGAAGAAGAAGGTCTTATACATTTTGGCTCAACTAAAGAAGGAAACGAAATAATAAAATATTACGTAAATGCTCCAATGGTTATTGGTTTCTATGAATTCCAATTGAATCGTCTCACAGAAGATTTTTATAATGACTTTATGCAATACTTTGAAGAGGCATTTTTAGCTGAGTTTAATAAGACAAAAATCCCTCAATTACGCACTATTCCTGTAGAAGAAAGTGTAACTTTTGAGCAAAAAATCTCAACTTATGACGAACTAAGAACAATGATCGAAACTATAGGGGAACCAATATCAGTTCAAGAATGTATTTGCAGACAAGCAAAAGATCTTGTCGGAGATCCTTGTAAAAAAACAGATCTCAGAGAATCTTGTTTAGCATTTCGGTCATTTGCGAAAATTTATATAAGAAAAGGATTAGGTAGAGAAATTTCTAAAGAAGAAGCACTAAAAATTCTTAGAAAGGCTGAAGAGGATGGGTTAGTATTACAGCCTGGTAATTCTCAAAGACCAATGGCAATATGCACCTGTTGTGGATGTTGTTGTGGAATTCTTACTAATCAAAAAAGATTGTTAGAACCAGCTCAGTTCTTTGCTACTAATTTCTATGCTTCTGTTGACGAAGATCTCTGTGTAGGATGTGAGATCTGTGTAGATAGGTGCAATATGGATGCTATATCTATTGAAGATAACATCGCCAATGTAAATAAAGTAAGATGTATCGGGTGCGGTGTTTGTGTTCCTACTTGTACTTCTGAAGCTATTCAGCTTCTTAAGAAAGAAGTGGAAATTACCCCTCCAATAAATACTAAAGCAACCTATATGGCAATAATGGATAAGAAGGCAGAACTAGCAAGAGCAGAAAAAAATTCTTAATATATATCTATTTTTTTTAAGTTGCCATGTATCATTGAAGGTAAGATTTATAGCATAAATTACCCCAACCATATACTATGCCAATATTTATACTTGCAACTAAACTTCAAAAATCTAATTTAGTTGAAAAAAGGAAACAACAAGGTGAAGAATTTCTAAAGTTAGTTAGAGACAAAGTTCCAAGTATTAAATGGATCGCCCATTATGCTATCTTAGGTCCGTACGACTTTCTTGACATTTTTGAAGTGAAAGACGAACTAGAAGCTGCAAAAGTTTCATTACTTTCCCGTTCTGCTGGTGCTACATTTGCAGAGAGTTGGACAGCCATTCCATATACAGAATTTCTTGAATTAGTTGAAGATTTACAATAAAACTAACTTTAGAAAAAGCATCAAAACATTTCGGTTGAATTTAAATTAATTGGATTATTTCAATTCAGCTTATTTTTACTCGAAGTTTTTAAAGCTTCATTTTAAAATAGAGTAAAATAATCCAACTATTCTAAGAAAATGTTAAGTTTTATAGTAAAACTAAAAAATAAAAAATTTCAAAAGAGTAAACAATCTTTTTCAGAGAGATACCAACATTGTAATCGATGTAACATTCACCTTAATATTTACAAAAATGAAGAGATCGTGTGTCTTCTATGTGGAGAAACATTCTGTAACTGCTGCATAACCAAACATCAGAAATATTGTTATTGCTCATTAAATCAATGAAGTTCTAAGATAGTTTCAATAAAAGTTAAATTTTAATAAAATTTACCTAGTGTATGCCTAAAAAGACTCTGTTTCAAGCAAAAGGATTTCATCCCTTTGGTGATTTAATTGGTTTAAAGTTTACTAAATATGGAAATGGACAATCACAGTGTGTTCTAGAAGTTGTAGAAAAATTGATGAATCCACATAAAACACTTCATGGAGGTGTCTTATATTCAATGGCAGATACGGGGATGGGAGGAGCCTTATATTCTCTATTAGAAAAAGATGAATCATGTGCTACTGTAGAGATTAAAATCACATATTTTAAACCAATTAGAGAGGGTACTTTGATCTGTGATACAAAAGTAATTCATAAAGGTAAAACTGTAGGTATTCTTGAATCAGAAATTATGAGTAATGGAACTCTTGTTTCTAAAGCTTATGGAACATTTTCAATTTTTAAGGTTAAAAACAGTGATATTAACGATTAACAAAAAAGAAGGGATACCTTTTTTATATTAACTCTTTTTCATATAGATATTATTAATATTTAGGATTTTTCTTATCATATATTTTATCCAGATGTTCATTATCTTCATGGTCGGTTAATACATGAATATGACCATGATAGATTATAAACTTATATTTTTTTTTATTATATTCTTCAGATTCAGGCATTATTTCTAAGTGCTAAGATACAATTTTATTTTTTTTTAAAATCCAGCTATCAATGGAGAATTTTTGAACAAGGTTCTTTGCATTATTAAATCCAGAACGAATTGTGGATTTTGGTATCCAGACTTCTGCTTCATTTTCAAATTGAATGAGCAAGGCTTTATTAGTTTCTCCTTTAATCATTCCAGTTACATTTTTTATCTCACTATGTTCTCCATCATTATTAATGTTGTTCTCATTATTAATAATAACCTCTTTATCAGAATCCATGATGATTTCCTCCTGGACAACAATATTGCTTAAATCTTTGAAATTTCCCTTCTTTGAACTATTAGGAACAGTAGCATATTTTATTTTCTCTTTTAGTATATGTTTTAGTAACATTTCTAATATTTTAAATTGAGAATATTCTAGCACCTTTGAATAAGAACCGATATGAATCCAAAGTTTCGCCTTCTCTCCATCCTCCCATTTGAATGAAATCTGAGTTTTATTATCCTTAAAAGTATGATAACTTGACCATGAATTTACTTCTTTTGTTAACACCCTGATAATCCAAACCATTTCTTCTAATGAGAATTTAATTACTTTGCCTTCTCCGCTACTAGGTCTTTCCCAAGACCCATTATCTTTGCTTTTAATGAGTCTAAAAAAGATATATGGTTCATTTTTAAAAGCACTTTGAATAATTAATCCTACTTTTTGACCAAAAAAACTATAACTATGATTATCAACCATACTTCTATTAATGACTGTATATTTTTAAAAAAAAACGGAGTATAAATTTAGTATTTTTGTCGAAAACTCAAATACTACCCAATCAAAAATCTTTTTTAAATTTAAATATTCAATATCTTTATGGAAGCTGAACATGACAGAAAATCTGAAGAAGAAGTTATTAAATACACTCGATCTCCTAATACAATAACCACACTGAAACAGGATTTTAAAACGCTTGGTATTAAACCTGGGTTAGTGATATTGATGCATAGTTCATTAAGCAAAATAGGTTGGACTGTTGGAGGTCCTGTGGCTGTTATAAGTGCATTAATGCAAATACTCACATCAGAGGGAACCTTAATTATGCCTTCTTTTTCAGCTGATAATACAGATCCATCTTATTGGGAAAATCCTCCAGTCCCTGAAAGTTGGTGGGATATTATACGAAATGAAATACCCGCTTATCATCCTGAAATAACACCTACCAGAGGTCTAGGAACTATTGCAGAAACATTTAGAAAATGGCCTAAGGTACTTCGTAGTGATCATCCTACCTCTTCATTTGCAGCCTGGGGAAAATACGCAGAAAATATTACAAAAGATCATGAATTATTAGCAGATCTTGGCGAAACTTCTCCATTAGCAAGAATTTATGAACTTGATGGACGAATTTTATTACTTGGAGTTACTCATGAAAACAATACTTCTCTGCATCTTGCAGAATATCGAAGTGATTTCCTAAAAAAACATTATAAATTAAATGGATCAGCAATGCTAATAAATAAGAAAAGACAATGGGTAAAATGGGAAGAATTAGATCTTAATACGGATGATTTCAAACAATTAGGAAAAGATTTTGAAATAAAAATTAACTATAATCCAATTAAAGTTGGATTAGCAGAAGCGAGATTATTATCACAGAGAGAAATGGTAGATTTTGCCATTGAATGGTTTAAAGAAAACCGAAGGGCTATATAATATTACTTTTAAACATTTATTTCTAATTTTCTCAATTCCGTCCTTAAATCAGTATTTGGTGTAAACAAGATTGTTTTCATGTTTAATTTTCTCGCACGAGATAAAAAGGTAGGAATATCATCAATAAAAACACATTGCTCTGGAATTAATTTATATTTATCAATTAATTTTTGATAAATTTCAATTTCAGGTTTAATAACCTTTACTTGACCTGAAATAATCTTCCCATCAAAAAGCGAAAAGAAGTTGTATTTTTTTTCTATAATTTCAAATGCTTCTTCTATGAAATTAGATAAAATATAAGTATTGTAATCGCTAGCTTTTAAATCATACAATATTTTCACATTTTCTTGGATTGGGGTAAGCATTTCTGTCCAATGTTCAAAAAACGTAATTAAAAAGCTATTATCTTCTGGATATTTCCTAATAAATTCTTTTTTAGCTTTTTCAAGTGAGATTGTCCCACGATCTAAATTGAACCAAATTTTGTTTCTAATTACTTTTGATATAAACTTACGGATAAATTGCTCATCTGTAGTATATCTAAGTAAAAATGTCTCTGGTTTGAAATTTAATAACACATTACCCAAATCAAAAATTACATTTTTTATCATAATTTTACGCTATTGAATGAATTGAATTAAAATACAAAATAGGTAAATATAAATAAAGTTTTTTTTAAATTTAAAATTCAATCTAAATAAAATAGAAGGTTGAGAGAAATATGCTGAAAATTAAAGATTTCAAGAAATTACAAGAAATTCTAATGAATTCTTGGCCTGCTCAACACTATTACTTCTTAAACGGGTGGGTATTACGCTTTACGGAAGGAGTGACATCTCGAGCAAATTCTGTTTTCCCAATAAATTACACTGGCGATTTGAATGAGTTGGATAGAGATATTAAGTTTGTTGAAAAAGCGTATCAAGCTTATAATTTGCCAACAATCTTTACAATTCCTGAATATTTCGAACCATACGGTTTAGATGTTAAATTAATAAAAAATGGGTATCATCAAGCAGGTTGTATTACTCACACAATGATAGCTTCCATTCAAGAATTAAGAAATGAAATAATTGATGATAGGTTTTCATATATTTTTTATTCTGAAAGAATAAATATATTTTCAACTTTTTTAGCAAAATATTCCAAAAGAAATCAACATGCCCAGAGTGTCTTGGAAGCATTAGCATATAGAATTGTAATTCCACAAAAACGTTTTATAGTAGCAGAATATAAAAATAAAGTTGTAGGAACTCTTATGGGAATATTAGATCCCCACGGATTTTTATATATAGCTGATGTTTTAGTAGATCCAGAAGTTCGGCGACAAAAAATTGCTACTTCATTGTTTTTCAAAATTATAAATGAATGGGGTCTACCAAACGGCGTTAAAACCATATGGCTTCAAGTTGAAATTGAGAATAGAGAAGCGATGGAATTATACAAAAAGCTTGGATTTAAGAAAGCTTATAGTTATTATTATCTTGAAAAAGCTTTTGATTCATAAAATAAGATCTATACTCTTTATTCTTAATATCTTAAAGATAAGAAACATAACCATATGAACGGTTCTCATCTAAAGTAAAAGAACTGTTTATAAAGCCAGAGTCGATAGTCTTAAGAAATTCATTAATACCAGGGTAATTTTTATATAAAAAGTTGAGTACTTCTTCAAAATAAGTTATATATTTCCCATAGGCGATTTTGTAATTATCAAACTCTTTATAATTTAAATGGAGGGTTAAAAAACGAGCAAAATGATATCTATGTTCCTTGTTCAAGTTATTAAGAATACTAAAAATATATGTTTGATCATATTTTAAATCGATAAAAAGTAGAAGATCAATTAATTCTTTTATTTCTCTATAGTTTACAAGAGCGGATTTCATATAATCTTTGAGTTGGGTAACAACATTTTTAACAAGGGTCGATTTGGACTGTAATAGTAAAATGCTTATTTCGTCTTTATTTAGACAATCCAAGTACCTGTTATTCAATAAAAACTGTTTCACCTTCATATTACTGTTTTCAAATCTTTTAGCGACCTCTTCTTTAAAAACAGAGGTTGCAAGCTTATCTCCTGCTTTAGTCAGCTCTTTTAGTAAAGGAAAGGCCAAATTACTATGGATCAAACATGAATTATAATCATTTTCATACCATACCTGAAGATTTGAACAATGAGCCCAGAATATCGTTTTTGGAGAAATTTTAAATTTTTTCACCTTAGAACTTTCAAACCTTTCATCGATTTTTTCTACAACCTCATCTATTGAATCAACACTTTCTAAATCTTCTAATTTTTCTATAGGAATGTTTAATAAAATGTATTTGCAATGCATAAATAATTTATTCTTTATGTAGATGTTTGTCCTCCCATCTTCTAATCTAAGGTCGAGAAATCTATTAATTGTAAATTTTAGCATCAAAAGTTAATGGGATTTCTTATGTTTTATTTTTTTGCCTTATGAATATTTTGAAGTTTCAATTAATAGATATTATTAAATTTTGTAATTGCAAAAAAAATATTATGAATGATTTAATAAAACACCTCTATAATAGAATACCATATTATTCAACGTTAGGATTTGAATTACAAGAAATCTCTAATGGCAAAGCTACTTTTGAGATTGAAATAAGAAAGGAGTTGACGCAGAATGGAATGATACATGGTGGTGTGTTAGCGTCCCTTGTCGATTCTACTTGTGCATGTGCTGCGTTCTCGTTGATTCTTCCTAATGGTTATGTAACAACAATAGATTTACAAGTTGAATTTTTAAAACCAGTTTCTAGCGGACGTTTAAAAGCAATAGCAAAATGCATAAAAAGTGGAAAAAATATCTTTTTCTGTAAAGCAAAAGTATGGGACGAAAGGGGAGATCTCATATGTACAGGAAGTTCCCAACTTCTTAGAATTGAATGAAGAAATTAAAAGTTATAGAAAAAATTTACTCTTCGTTATACATTTTCTGCTTTACGACTTTTTACATTTAAGTAAGAAAATGCTAATGATGAAGTAAAAATTTTTTTATGTTCTATTATTACAGAAATCATATTTTATAGTACTTTTTTAAATTCAAAATAAAAATAAATAATACTAACATGAAAAAAACAGTAAAACTCATTGTTTCAGGAGATGGTGGTGTTGGGAAAACCTCGTTTCTCAATCGTTTAATTCATGATAATTTCGATGTAGATTGTGAACTAACTAAGGGAGTTGATTTTTTTTCAAAAACTCTCACAGTAAATGGGCATGAATATAACTTCGTAATGTGGGATTTTGCAGGTCAAAACCAATTTAAACAACTTTTAACTGATTTCGTTGATGGGTCTATTGCAGCATTTATTTTATTCGATTTATCTCGTTTCAATACTCTTGAAAATGCTGAACAATGGATACAAAAATTACATGAATATGGAAATATTTCAGCATTTTTATTAGGAACAAAATGCGATATAACTAATCATCATGATTGTAAAATTTTTGATAAGTATGTTTCAGAAATTATCAATAAATATAACAACATAATAGGTTATTTAAAAATTTCCTCAAAAACAGGTTATAATGTTAAAGAGGCTTTTAATTCTCTATTAAAACGGATTTCAAGTTAAAAAAAAAGGAAATTATACCTTAGTAATCCAACCAAATTCATCTTCAATATCTAATCTTTGAATCCCAGTTAATACTTCATAAATTTTTGTTGTAATTTTCCCGGGTTCTCGGTTATTGAATATACGTTCTTTACCCTCTAAAGAAACCGAAGCTATTGGCGTTATAACTGCAGCAGTTCCACTACAAAACGCTTCTGTGCAAGTTTCCTCGAATAGTTCTTTATAAGATATATCTCGTTCTTCAATCTCTATCCCTAGCTTTTTAGATGCAAATTCTAAAATAGATTCTCTTGTAATTCCTTCTAAAATCGTACCAGACTTCCTTGGAGTTGCTAATTTACCATTAATCATTGCGAAAAAATTTGCAGCACCGACTTCCTCGATATATTCAATATGTACGGCATCTAAGTAAATAATTTGAGCAAATCCTCGTGCTTTCGATTCCTTTGCTGGTAACATTGTTCCCGCATAATTGCATATTGTTTTAGCTGAACCAGTCCCTCCTGGAGCTGCTCTCGTATATATTTTTGATATTTCTAAATCTATTCCTTTAAAACCTTCTGGAAAGTAAGGTCCGACGGGAACTGTAAAAATAATCAATTTGAATTCTTCTGCTGAATGTACTCCCAGAATTGGACCATATCCAAATAATATTGGACGGATATATAAAGCACCTCCACTATCATATGGTGGAATATATTCATCATTTTCCTTTACAACCCTCTTCACGGTATCAACAAATTTATCCATATCGTATTCGGGCATTAGCATCCTTCTAGCGCTAAAATTGAATCTTTTCGCATTTTCTTCTGGCCGAAATAATGTAATTTCTCCATTTTTAGTTTTTAAGGCTTTCATTCCTTCAAAAATACCTTGTCCATAATTTAAAACACAGGAAGCAGGTGAAATTTCAAAATTTCCAAAGGGTATTAATTTTCCTTCGTCCCATTTCCCATTCTTATGAGTAGCCATAAACATAGTCTTGGTTTTAATAAAATTAAATCCTAATGAATAGAAATCAATATCTTTCGGATCTACCATAGTTCTATTTACCTCTTTTTTAGGCTATTATTTTAATATGTGAAGATTAAAAAGTCTTATTGATAAAAATCGAATATATTAAAATTATCAAAATTGGATGTTTCATATCCAAATTGAATAATTTGTTTTAAATGAGAACGAAAACCAATTAAAATGAAGAGATAATGTGAGAATGTATTATAAAAAATTAATAAAATTTCCATAAAATTTTTGAAAACTAATTAGTTATTGGAAGATATGGCTTTACAAAAAGTAACTATAAAAGATATTTTAGAAAAGAAAAAAAAAGGCGAGAAAATAGTAACCATTACATCCTATGACTATTCTTTCGCAAAAATTGTTGATCAATCTGATATTGATCTAATTCTTGTCGGAGATTCACTTTCAATGGTAGTGCTTGGATATAAGAATACATTATCAGTTACAATGGATGAAATGATTCATCATACTAAAGCGGTGAGCCGAGGAGTATCAAATGCGTTAATTGTTGGGGACATGCCTTTTCTTTCATATAAAATAACTCAAGCTGACGCGGTTAAAAATGCTGGACGATTTATTCAAGAGGGAGGGGCTGAGGCCGTTAAAGTTGAAGGGGGAACAGAAATTTGTCCTACAATTAAAGCATTGATAAATGCAGATATCCAAGTCATGGGACATATAGGTCTTACTCCTCAAGCAATTTATGAATTTGGAGGTTTTTTAGTTCAGGGAAAGACAATAGAAACCGCAAAGAAATTAATCCTAGATGCAAAAAATTTAGAGGAATCTGGTGTTTTTTCAATCGTTTTAGAAAGTATTCCCTGGCAAATAGCAAAATTAATCACAAATAGCGTTGATGTCCCTACTATAGGTATCGGGGCTGGAACATATTGTGACGGACAAATATTAGTGATTCACGATATGTTAGGAATCTTTACAGATTTTAAACCCAAATTTCTTAAATACTTCGGAAATATTGGTGAATCAATTCGTCGTGCCTTGAATGATTATAAAGACGAAGTTATAAACGGGATATACCCAAATCGAGAACATTCATATGAATTTCCCCAACAAGAATTAAATAAAATCAATCAATGGATTGAAAATATTGATATATGTGAAGAAGCTCATAAATTAATTTAAATTTTTATTCATCGTATTAATTCTAAATTATGTATTATAATGATATCTTACTTAGTTATAAGTGAAATAACGGAATTTCATTATTATAAATAAAATTATAAATTTGTATTTATAGTTATAATATATAAAAGCTGAACATTTTAGAAAATTACTCGATATATATTTATTTGAAAAGTAAAGTGGGAACTAGTAATGGCTGAAGAATATGATTATCTCTTTAAATCGATTGTCGTAGGAGACGGTGGAGTCGGTAAGACTGCTCTAACTCTTCGTTTTTCCAAAGGATTTTTTACAGAAGATTATAAAATGACTATTGGCGTAGATTTTCATGTAAAAACAATCAATATCGATTCTATTGAAGGACCTATTAGAGCAAAGCTTCAGATATGGGATACTGGAGGACAAGAACGTTTTAGCTCGATTAGACCAATGTATTATAGAGGATCTTTAGGTGCACTTTTAATCTTTGATCTTACAAATACGGGTAGTTTCGAACACCTCCCTCAATGGATAGAAGAAGTAAGAGCGAATGTAAAAACCGAGATTCCTTTATTACTTGTTGGTAATAAAAGTGATTTAGTCGATCAAAGAACTGTTTCTTTAGAAGAAATAAATAATTTTACAAGTAATTTCAATTTATACTACATGGAAACTTCAGCAAAAACGGGTGAAGGTGTTGGTGATTGTTTTTACATTCTTGCATGTTTAATGATTGGTTCAGGAGTACCTGATCAACTAATTTCTAGAGGAATTGTATTCAGTCCAGGCCAAATTCCAATAACGGCTACAGAAATATCTCCAACTCCTGCACAACCTATAAAATCAGAAGTTGATTATGCAGCTCCTCCTGTTCCTGAACCTACCTCTATTAAGGCTTATGAACCAATTTCAACATTCAAGCCTGAACCAGAATTCGAATATGAGGCTCCTCCTGTTCCAGAACCTGTTATTGTACAAAAAGAGGAACCTACCCCTATATTTGAGCCAGAATTTGAGCCAGAAATTCCTTTACCCGAAGCAAAAATTGAAGGCTCTTCAAAACAATCAGTTAAGTTTGATTTTAAGACACCAGAAGAGATACTATCTCATGAAATGCCTGAAGAACAACAATATACTCCTTCTCAACCTATTCCCTTTACTACCAGTGAAGAAACATATAAACCAAAAGCAATTCCTTTTACAAACAGTATTCCTGTTCCTGCCCCTACTCCTGAAAAATTTCAATCTCCTCAAGCCACTCCTTCTACTCAAAGTTTTCCTTCAGATTTAATTTCAAATTTACCACCAGTAGATAGTACTGATACTAAATCAGATTCTTTAATGGATTATTTACCTGAACCAATTTTATCTAAGAAAGATAAGAAAAAACTTGAAAAACAGAAAAAGAAAGAAGAAAAGGAAAAAAAAATTCAAGAAGAGAGAGAAAGGCAAGAAAAACTTTTAGAAGAAATGAAACATGTAAAGAAGGAGAAAAAAGAAAAAACTAAAAAGGAAAAGAAAGAAAAAGTTGAATCTAAAGAAATTAAACCTCCAGTTTCTGCTCAACCAGCTTCAGTAAAAGAGACTACAAGCGCTCCTTCTCTATTTCAAACACTATCACAAAAAACAGAGGATACAGAAAAAACTATAGTTGAAGCTTTTGTACCATTTACAGCCGATAAAGAATCTGAGGCTCAAGAAATAAGTAAATTAAGAATAATTCCAAATGTTTCAGATTTCGAAACCAAATCCTCCACTCAAACATCAGCAACAGCTCAACCAAAGACTCCAAAATCCTCTGGGAAAGAAATTATTATTTGTAAGCAGTGTGGTGCGATTTTATCCTCTGATTATGCATTTTGTAATAAATGCGGCTCTAAATTATAATCAATAATTCTAAAATTAGATTTATTGCATATTCTATTTCATTTAGAAAAAAATTTTTTTTGCTCTAAATAATTTATCTATAAGGAGGTTGAAAGATCAAATTAGAGATTTTTTCCACAAATAGGGCACGTACTCCACATTTTTTTAATTTTAGATTTACAATGAATGCACACCTTTAATTCAGGATCAATTTTGGTTTGAGGTTTGCCAAATATCGTTGAATCATCCGGATTATAACTCTCAGAACTTATAGGTTCAGGAGCTTTAATTTCTTCTTTAGGAACAATAGTAGATTGATCAATCATCTCTCGAGTACCAGAAACCTTTTGCTTTGGAACTTCAATTGAAGGTTTTTGATATTTTTGGGGTTTGAAAGACTTTTCTTTAACCCTTTTATTCAAATCTTTGCTCTCTTTTTTTTGTGGTATTTTTTCAGATTCTCCAATTGGGACTCCTACTTTATAGAAAAAGTATTTTCCCTCGTTATTTTCAATAATTTTTTCACCATCTTCTAAATAAACTTCGATATAATAGATTATAACTGAACCAACGGGTACTTCTGCTATTTCAGCTATATGATAATCTAACTTCGCCTCCATATCCATTTGATACCAAGATCTCCCTTGATCAGCACTAAAAATTAAATTCACATAAGAAATTGCTGTACTAAAATCCTCTTCAGTAATTTTAACTACAATTTTTATTGTTTTTTTATGGGCTTCTTTTGGTGTTGTTATAACTTTACTATCATCCCATGCTGCTCCACATTTAGGACAATTAGTAAACCAATTAGGGTACTCAAAACCGCAGTTAGAACAATCCTTTGTAAAATACCTAGTTGTCTTTATTCCAAATGTTTTTTTTTCCTTGCCCATTATGTTAATTCCAAGTTTTTGAAATTAAACTCCCAAAAAATTTTACTAATAATTAAATAATTATTAGTCTTAAATATATTTTTTTTCTAAATCCCTCATAAAAAAGAGTTATTGAAGAATTTTATATTAATTCTCAATAAAATTAGAAATATTTTTGATAAAGGAATTAATATGTCTTGAAAGTATATTTAAAATCATGCAACTCATTGAAATTCAGTAAAAATAAGGAAAATTAAATTTAGTTTCTAAGAAATATGTAGTTTTTTTAAAATTATCTTTAAATCTTCAACAAAATTTTGTAAATGGGATTTTTGGACGTGAGGCATAATCACGACTCTAATTAGATTGAATTCTTCAAATTTTCCTAACATCCAATTCCTTTTTCGTAGTTCTTCATCAATTTTACAAATACTTTCTCCATTTTCTGTCGTAATTCCTACTACATTTGTAATTGGGTTAGTCGCAAGTTTAATTCCTTTTATATCATTAATTTGACTAGATAAATATTCAGTGTTTTCCATGCATCTTTTTGTTATCTGTACAAATCCATTAACTCCTAAATACCTTAAAATTGCCCAAAATGCAATTACTGTTCCACCTGATCTAGTTCCTACAATATGAAAATGTTTAAAATTCCCTCCAGCGAGATATGGAATTTCAAATCCTGTTTTTTGTAAAATTGAAGGATCTCTTAAAAAAAATCCTCCAGATGGTATAATCCCTAATCCCATTTTATGTGGATCTGCCGTTATTGAATCAACAGCATCCACAGAAAAATCCCAAGAGGGGATTTTGTAATTTAACCTCTTTAAAAAAGGTAATACAAAACCTCCAAATGCAGCATCGACATGAAAAAAAATACCCTTATCCTCAATAAATTTCCCAATTTCTCCAATTGGATCAATTAATCCTAAGGATGTGGTTCCGGCAATTCCTACTACACCACATGTATTATTATTTATAAGTGATTCAAAATGTGCGAGATCTAACTCAAAATTATCAGTTAATTTTGCTTTCCTAAGTTTAATCCCAAGTAGATCAGCGGCTTTATCAAAAGAAATGTGTGCAGAACAAGGCACCACAACCTCTGGCTTGGTAATACTTTTATTTAATTTTTTAGCAATCCTCATAGCTATTAAGTTAGCTTCTGAACCTCCAGTAGTAAATGTTCCTATTATATTCTTTCCATTAAATAAATCTCCAATTTCAGAAACTAATTCTTCTTCTAATGTGGCAGTCCCCAAAAACAGCCCTGGATCTCCGAGATTTTTGGAAAGGTATTTCATATAAATTTCAACACCAAAATCTAGAGGTTCAGTGCACATAGATCCCAAAATGGAACTGGAGTTATAAGAAAAATCCTTCTCCAATTTCTTTTCCAATATCTTTAGTATTTCTTCTTTGTTTAAACCGTTTTCTTGCATCTTTTTGATGTCATTTGTCTTTAATAGCTTTTCTTTTTTTTTAAAAACTAGAATATTCTAAACAATTAAAGTTTTACAACTAAGAACTAAAATCATAATAAGATTACAAATAAGATCATTTCAAATTGTTAATATTCTTACTACTTTCCGTACAATAATTAACTAGATCCGTGGCAACTAAAAATTTAACCATCTTTTTTACTGGTGTATTTTTTTCAATAGTTAAATAAGATTCATAAACCGGATTACCTTTAAGATCTATGTTAATCAACTTTTTTAGGGCTTCTAATCCTTTTATCTCCTTTATTTTATTATATGAAAGTTCTAACCTCCTTAGATTCCTTAACTTTTGAAGTCCTTTAATTTCAGTTATTTGATTCCATTTGAGAGCTAATAAAACTAATTTTTTTAAATTGCTAAGCCCTTTGATTTCAGATATCTTATTTTTTTCCAAATTTAGATATTTTAAATTTGTAAGATTTTCAAATCCTTTTATTTCAACGATTCTATTACTTCCTATATACAACTCGTTTAATTTTGTTAAGTTTTCTAACCCCGTTATTTCTGTAACATAATTCTCATATAGATTCAACTCTTTTAAATTAATAAGGGAATCTAAGCCTTTTATTTCAGAAATTCGATTATTATATAGAAATAACTGGTTTAATCTTGTTAAATTTTCTAATCCTGTTATTTCAATAATCTGATTATACCTAAGATTCAATGATTCTAAATTTATTAAACTTTCAAGTCCTTTAATTTCTCGTATATTGTTTCCTGAAAGATTTAATTCTTTTAAATTTATTAAATCTTCAAGTTCTTTTATCTCAGAGATTTTAGTAATGCCCTTTTCACTTAGATCAAGTTTATTATCCCAAATCTTGATCTTTTTACCTTTAAAATTAATATAACTCATTAAAAAACATATGATTTAAATAAATCGTTTTGAATTTCTCTCGGAATATTTATCAATCACATTCTTTAATTCAGTATTTAGATCAATTTTATAATAATTTGCAATACATACTAAAGCATACAGGATGTCGGCTAGTTCCTCACCAATCTTATTTTTCTCATTTTTATTTTTTTTTGGCTTATATCCTTCAAGATGATTGATTTCTTGTGCTAATTCACCAACTTCTTCAATAACAGCAGATAACATCGCCAACGGAGGCCAATATCCTCCATGTTTATTGATCCAATCATGTATAATACGTTGAATATCGTGAAGAGAACTCTTCTCAGACATAAGTATAATATTTTTTGATGCTTTAAAAAATCAAATAAAAAACAATTAACTTATTTTTAATTCTTTTAGGATCAAAATTGGATTATAACCTAGTGAATCCAATTAGAAATAATAAATGAATGACACATCTAATTAAATAAATGTTCTCGCTTACGAGCTTCCCATTCAGCCTTTTTTCCTGGATTATATCTATTTACTTCACTGTAGTATCCTGTAACTCTTGAATAAACTTTTACATCTTCAGAATGACACTGAGGACATATAAAAGTTCCCCCTCGGAACATCTTTCTACAATGAGGACAATAAGTAAAATCTGGTGAGTAAGCGAAATATGCGGTGTTGGTGTTAAGGCAGATGTTTTTTGTAAGTTCCCATAACCCATAAATATCTGGTTTTTGTTCTCCAAGCCAAATATGAGTAATAACACCACCATTAACAATTGGATGGAGGTCACCTTGTTTTTTAATTCGTACTGATAAAGGGATTTCAGCATCATATCTAAAATGATCAGAATTGGTATAATAAGCAGACTTACCAGACGACTGAACAAAAGCTCTTTTAGGAAAATGTTTTAAATCCAATCGAGCAAAACGTCCAGAACTCGATTCTGCAGGCTGTTCCCATAGAGAGTAATACTTACTATCTCTTTCAGTCATAGTATTACACTTAGCAACCATATAATTTAATATCTTTTTTCCTAAGTTATATGCTGTATCATTCTCATGTAATTCAAATCCAGTTAAACTTTTCACAGCTTCGTTTAATCCAGTAAATCCTATCGAGAGATTCTGGTCTTTTATATTAAAAATTGGCTTCCCATTTATTTTACCACTACATAAAGGTAAATGTCCGGTTTTCAATCTTTTTTCCATCAAATTCCATTTTTTACGTAAAATTCTCGCAGAGAGCTCAATTTTCTTGTCCAATATTGTAAAATAATCATTTTCATTTTTTGATAAATACGCATAACGAGGAAGATTTAAACTAACACTTTGTAGTGAACCTATGGTTACATAATTTTCCCAAACATTCGCATTTTTCCTCTTCTCAGGATCAAGAATACATTGTTCTATAATTTGATTCCCGCTTAGAAACTTCCTGCAGCATTGACTATGAATTTCATCCGGCATCCAGTCTGGACACATGTTAAGGAAATATGGTGTACCCATAGTAACTACTTCTTCCATTAATTTTAAATATGATGGTTCAAATTCCCGTATCCATTCTTTCTTAATCTTAATCTCATGTTTTGGAAATGCAAAAAGCTTTCCATTATGATCACCTTGAATATATACCTCGGTTAAAGCATCAAAAAGTTTAAGACATTCTTTTTTATAATCTCTATAATATCCAACTACTTTTCCATGTGGGCCTATAGCAGAAATATTTAATAAACCATCAGGTATAGTTGGGGTGCACGATATCGAAGTAAATGGTACTTGACCTCCTCTCGCAGCAAAAATTTGATTTGTTTCAAAAATTAAACATTGCATTGATTGTTCAATTTCTCTATCAGAAATACCACGTGCATAAGGAGCTAAAAAGGTAGTAATGTAATCATAACCCTGTCCTCCACTAAATTCTCCTTGAATTATCCCAAGCCATTTAGCAAGATGTGTAACTGCCACACGTAAACTACCTGCGGGACCTGATTTACTGCAATGTGCCCAACTCTCAACTGGAGGTAATCCATGTTCTAAAATCATTCTAGGATCCCATTCCTGGCAATTATGAATTAGAATATTGTTAGCATAAAAAGTGTGATCAGGCCAATCTCCCTTTCCTTCTAAAGTAAAGTCATATAAAAAAGGATGTGTAGGTTTTATTTTTTCAATTTGTTTAACAGAATCATAGGGCTCTCTTTCAGAATATTGAGAACTGTGAT
>Ga0209635_10001363_pt1 | contig 18067 bp, 17 predicted proteins | sample DeeMarSWOR230_32_FD_187463 | JGI IMG/M metagenome (GOLD analysis project Ga0209635, IMG submission 187463) | Marine sediment microbial communities from White Oak River estuary, North Carolina - WOR-2-30_32 (SPAdes) (version 2) | ecosystem: Environmental > Aquatic > Marine > Intertidal zone >... | reverse complement strand
CGATAAAATTAACATGCAAGGAATGTGGAAAAGCAAGTCAGCGCTCACTGGGGCGCATGAAAAAGGTCGAGATCAAGAGATAAACCTCGGGGCACAGCAAGCCCGCGCCGTCTACAAATGATTATATCTTTCTGGTTTCTCAACAAGATCTGACGGTGGCCTGATCATTAATGAATAATGATGAGCTCATTGAAGATGGCTTAGAGGAAATGGAGAATATCTTGAAGAAGGCTGAGGTGGGACGAATAGCTCTTAGCAACGGAGCCATGCCCTACATCGTTCCTGTAAACTTTCTCTATCATGAGGGGAAAATTGTTTTTCACTGTGCATGGGAAGGAAAGAAATCAGATATCATGAAGAAAAACCCAAATTGCTGCTTTGAAGTCGACGAATTTATGGGAGAAGTCAGCTATCACCGCGAGACTCAATGCCGCTTAGACTACGACAGCGTTCTAGCCTTCGGAAGAGCCCATATAGAAGACGACCAAGAGAAGAAGATACGCCTTCTGCAATTGTTCGCCGAAAAATACAGCGAGCTCTACCGAAGACCGCTCTTCGAAGGCGGAAAAAGATTCGGAAAGGATCGTGTATCAGAGTGTTGCTGTGTCGTCATAGACGTCGAAGAGCTCACCGGCCGTCGAGGACGAACTGTGGAAGACAGGCTCAAGAAGACGATGTGGCATCACCGATTCTGAAAGCATCTATATACTGCTGAAGAAATAACTTACCTCAATCAGAAAGCTTTAGAGCGCAACTAAACTTTAGTCTTCTTTGGCTGGCCCGTTTGAAAACCTCTGAAGACAAAAGCGCGCCGAAAAAACGAACACGAGAGGTTTCCATAGCCATACCCGCCTCCTTTGTTTCTGATACGCCACATTTGCGAGAAAAAACCTTTAGAATAGGCGTCGTCGGACGCGCAGCCTCGATCTTCCGAATAGACAACATAATTGTGTACCCTGACATGCCGAATGTTGACCAAACAAGAGACGCTGAGCTGTTGGCTCTAGCTCTATCCTACATGGAAACTCCACAATATCTGCGCAAGAAGCTGTTCAGAATCAGGCCAGAATTACGCTATGCAGGTGTCCTGCCTCCCTTACGCACACCTCATCACCCATTGATAAATCGTCTAGAGAGACTTACCATTGGAGAATACCGAGAAGGAGTTATTGTCTCCTCTTCCGCAAAAGGTTCCTTCATAGACGTTGGCGTCGAACAACCTGCATTCATACCAGGAAAAAGACTGCCACCAAACACGAGAGCAACTGTAAAAGTCACTGAACTTCCAAAGCAATTCCTGGCAACCACAGTAACTCGAGAAGAAATCGAAACTTACTGGGGCTACAAAGCAACAATCTCAAAAGCCACTTTCGGACAACTGACAAAAAAGCGAAACTTTGACCTTGTAATCGTAACTTCCTACAGAGGAAAGCCGATAGCAGAAGTCATAGATGCTCTAAAAGCAAAGTGGGAAACTGCAAAGAAGATTCTGATTGCTTTCGGAGCACCGACCCAAGGGTTATATGAAATCCTGACACGTGAACACATGAAACCTGAAGATATCACTGACCTAATTGTTAACACCATTCCAAATCAAGGAACCGAAACGGTGCGAACCGAAGAGGCATTATACACCACCTTAGCCATCCTAAACACACTTCACTGATAGTCCAGTCCAGCTGAAGAATTCGTAACCTTTATAACTTGACATTCTCATCTGAAAAAGGACAAGGCGGAAACCTATGGGTCACAGAAAGAAGCACGCCCCGAAACGTGGATCCTTAGCCTTCTTGCCTAAGGGACGTGCTGCCAGCCCGGTTGGCAGAATCCGTTTTTGGCCCGAGGTTGAAACTGAAGCTCCAACTCTTCTCGGGTTTGCTGGCTATAAGGCTGGAACGACCCATGTTTTCATGGTCAACGACACTCCTGGCTCGCTAGATTTTGGCAAAGAAGTGGCCCACTCGGCCACCGTCTTGGACGTTCCGCCTGTCACGGTTTGCGCTGTTCGCGCTTACACAGGAAATCAGTATGGTTTACAGAGTTTTACAGAAGCTTGGACGAAGAAATCGCCCAAAGACCTTGAACGAGCTTTGACGCCTCCTGAGAACCACAATCCAGAACAGGCTTTCAAGAGAATGGAAGAGAACTTGGATAAGATCGTTGAATTCCGCCTCTTAGTTGCCACTCAGCCCAGACTTGCCAGCGTTCCGAAGAAGAAGCCTGACTTAGTGGAAATCAAAGTTGCCGGAGGCGGGATTCAGGATCAGCTTGAATACGTCAAAAATATCCTAGGAAAGACAGTCCCAGCCACCGACATCTTGAAGGAAGGTCAGTATGTTGATGTGGTCTCAGTAACGAAAGGCAAAGGTTTTCAAGGACCAGTCAAACGGTGGGGTGTTAGAATTCTATCTCACAAGGCTCGGAAGACAAAACGAGGCATAGCAACCCTTGGAGCTTGGCACCCCGCAAGAGTTGTGTATAGCATTCCTAGAGCGGGTCAAATGGGCTACCATCAACGCACCGAATATAACAAGCGCATCTTGAAAATCGGTCCGGACGGAAGCGAAGTGACGCCGAAAGGAGGATTCCTACGCTACGGCCAAGTCACTGGAACATATATCCTTATAGATGGCAGTGTGCCAGGCCCATCCAAACGTCTGATAAGACTGCGCTATCCCGCCCGTCCTCCGAAAAGAGTTCCTGAAGAGCCTCCGAAGATTGTCTCTATCTCGCTTGAGTCACCTCAAGGATGAATGAGGACGCGAAAATGGGTAAGAGAGCCACGAAAATCTTCAACTTGGAAGGCAAGGCCATAGGAAAAATCAGCCTTCCAGCAGTTTTCAAAGTCTCGATTAGAGGCGACGTCATAAAGCGAGCCGTGGTCGCCCTTCAGTCTCATCGCTTTCAACCGCAAGGACGAAATCCATTGGCCGGAAAGAGAAGAAGCGTCGATTCTTGGGGTGCCGGACACGGAATTGCCCGAGTCCCAAGAATAAAGGGAATGGGACGGAGAGCGGGATATGTTGTTGGCACAGTAGGAGGTCGAGAAGCTTATCCACCAGTGACCGAGAAGACAATTGTGAAGAGGGTTCCCAAAAAAGAGATGAAACTGGCGTTGCGTTCAGCTGTGGCGGCCACTGCCTCGAAGGAAACTGTGGCTTCTCGAGGCCACATAACTGAGTATGTTCCGGATTTTCCCCTCGTGGTCACAGATGACATTGAAAAACTGAAGAAGACAAGCGAAGTAAAAGCAGCTCTCATCAAACTTGGCGTTTGGCCTGACATTTTCCGAGTTGAAGAGAGCCAGAAAATCCGGGCTGGAAAAGGTAAGATGCGAGGGCGGAGACGGAGACATGCGGTTGGGCCTTTACTGGTGGTTGCTGAAAATGGGGGCATAATGAAAGCTGCCCGAAACGTTCTTGGCATGGATGTTGTTAAGCTTAACAACTTAAACGTTGAGCTTTTGGCCCCCGGAACCCATCCTGGCAGGCTGACAGTATGGTCAAAGCCAGCCTTTGAGAGACTCAGAGAATTCTCTGGAGACTGAACCATTTGGACCCACAAGATGTTATAATGTATCCTCTTATGACCGAGGTGGCCAGCCGCATACTCGAGGCTGAAAACAAGCTAATTTTCGTCGTGAACATTGAAGCTTCCAAAGAAGACATCAAGCGAGCGGTGGAAGAACTCTACGAAGTGAGAGTCGACAAAGTGAACGTAGCAATTACGCCTAAGAGTTTGAAAAAGGCATTTGTGAAACTGCACCCAGACTTCAAAGCTGTCGATGTCGCCATCAAACTCGGCATTCTCTAGCTGGATCGGATCAAGTCATTAGGCTTTTAAGTGGAACAGAGCTTCATTGTCTCCGATTCCATAATGGTTTAACTTGGATGGAAGCCGTATGGAAAAAATAAGAGTTGTTCTCTACGGTATAGGCGCCATTGGAACCCGTATTGCGCGATTTCTCCTCGAAAAGGAAGGAGTGGAAATCGTGGGCGCCATAGATGTTGCCAAAGACAAAGTTGGAAAAGACCTAGGCGAAGAACTAGACCTCGATGGACGGTTCGGTGTTGTTGTGTCAAATGACCCAAAAGCTGTATTCTCTAAGGTTTGTGCAGATATTGTGGTCCACGCAACCAGCTCTTACCTCAAAGATGTCTATCCTCAGATCGCTCCATTGGCTAAGTATGGAGTAAACGTGATTTCCACGTGCGAAGAGCTATCTTATCCCTACGTTTCTGAGCCTGAACTTGCAAAGAAACTAGACGCGCTAGGTGTGAAGTACGGAACGACTTTTCTTGGAACAGGCATCAACCCTGGCTTCCTAATGGATACGCTAGTTATCGCACTTACCGGAGTGTGTAAGAAGGTCTCTAGAATAGAAGTTGAGAGGGTTATGAATGCTGCTACCCGTCGAGTTCCATTTCAAAAGAAGATAGGAGCAGGGCTCACGGTGAAAGAGTTTGAGAAAAAGCTGAGAGAGAAAGCCATTACAGGCCATGTGGGTCTTGAACAGTCAATAGGCATGATTGCTGACGCATTAAAATGGCAACTTGACAAAATCAGCGTTGACCCAGTTAAGCCGGTGATAGCGACAACGAATGTTGCAAGCGAAGCTGTCAAAGTGAAGCGAGGTCAAGTAGCCGGATTGAAGCAGAGTGCCCAAGGTTTTGTTGGCGGAAAAGAGAGAATTACACTTGAATTTCAAGCCTACATTGGTGCCGAAGAAGAGTATGATGCTGTAACCATCGATGGAGTGCCGCCGATCCATCAGAAGATAAGCCCCTGTGTGCATGGTGACTTCGCAACCATAGCTGTTATTGTCAATTCAATTCCTAAGGTCATTAACGCACCGCCGGGCTTAGTCACAATGATAGACCTGCCTATACCTTCGGCAGCACTAAAAGACATGAGGAAACACCTATAGCGTTTTCAGCAAATCAACGGATTTGCACACGAGTTTACACATCGTTTATGAATGCTCATGCTGGACTTCTACATTTTCCGGGTCCTAGATTGTTCAGTGCGTTTCGAATCTATTTCCATAGTAGCAGAATTTACCAGCACGCCATATTCCTTCTTAGCTGCCTCTAGTGAGACAAGTCCGTCTAGCGCGTCTTGAAGCACAGACTCTTCCCGTCGCTCCAACGGGTTTTTATAGCCTCCTCCTCCAGGAGTCCGCACAAGGAAAATGTCTCCTTTCTTCATTCTGATTGTGCATTTGGACTTCAGCTTTATTCGCTTTCCGTCTGACTTTATGATGTAATATTCGCCCTTGGCTCCTGGCTGTCCGCCATATAATCCCCATGGCGGTATTTTTGTTCTTTCAGCAAGCACTGACAAGGTAGCTGAAGGCGCCAGCAGCATCCAACTTCTCTCCAAGCCTACACCGCCCCTCCATTTTCCTGGACCTCCGCTATCCTTGCGGAGTTCATATTTGATGAAGCGTACTGGGTAGATGGATTCTATGGCTTCGATTGGGGTATTCATCGTGTTTGTCATGTGGGAATGTACTGCGTCCACTCCATCGATTCCCTTTCTTCCTCCAAATCCTCCAGCTATTGTTTCATAGAAAGTCCAAGGTTTATCATTTTCTGGGTTTATTCCGCCCACTGCAATGTTGTTCATTGTTCCTTGACATGCTGCACAAACCTTTTCCGGTAGAATCTGGGAAAACGCCTTCAACAATACGTCTACGTTTCGTTGAGAAGTCTCCACGTTACCTCCAGCGACAGGTCTCGGCGCGGTTGGATTCATCAATGAACCTTCAGGCACATGGACCTCTACTGCTCTGTAACATCCATCGTTCATCGGTATGGCGGGGTCAGTTAGACATCTCAGAACATAGTATACTCCAGATAGGGTCACACCTAAAACAGCGTTGACAGGCCCATCTACCTGCTTGTCAGTTCCGGCATAGCTAATCGAAAGTTTGTTTTTGCTGACGGTTATTGTGACCTCGATTTTGACTTTTTTGTTGCTGGTTCCGGTGTTTTCGAGGTAGTCTTCCGCTGAATAGCGTCCCTTAGGCATTCTACCTATTTCTGTCCGCATTCGCCTTTCTGAATAATTCATGATTTCTTCCATGGCTTTGTGCAAAGTCTCTGCGCCATATCGATCTAGCAGTTCTTGAATGCGTCGTTTGCCCAGGAGATTCGCCGCCATCTGCGCCCTCAAATCTCCCATTCTGATTTCTGGTGTTCTAATGTTGCTTAGCACTATCCTTTCGATGTCCTTGTTGATAATGTTCTTCTTAACAAACTTCACTGGCGGAATTATAATGCCTTCTTGATAGATTTCTGTGGCGTCTCCAGCCATGCTTCCAGGAGCCTTTCCACCGACATCTGAGTGATGGGCCTTGTTGGTTGAATACGCAACGATTTCGTCGTCGTAGAAGACTGGGCAGATGAGCGTCATGTCTGGCAAGTGGGTTCCACTGAGGTACGGGTCGTTAAATAGTATCATGTCACCATCTTCGAGTTTTCCCCCAAATTTTTCCAGTCCCTTTTGAACTGCTAGTTGCATTGAGCCAAGATGAACTGGGATGTGTTCTGCTTGTGCAGCCAGACGCCTTTTGTGGTCAAAGATCGAGCATGAAAAGTCCATTCGCTCCTTAATGTTGGGCGAGTATGCTGAGTTTCGCAAGATTATTCCCGTTTCTTCTGCTGAATAAGTCAAAGCCCCCTTTATGACCTCAACTGTTATTGGATCTACAGGCAGCCTATTTCCCTCCAGTATTCATTGAAAGCACAATGTTCCCGAACCTATCGACCGTGGCTTGCCAGTTTGGATGAACAACCGTCGTAGCATCATATTGCTCAATAACAGCGGGGCCGGCGATCGTGTTTCCCGCCTTTAGTTTCATCCGTCTAAAAATGGGTGTTTCATTGAGCCCATCATTTTTCTCAAAAAACACTTTCCGTTTAGAAATTGCCGCCTCTTTCAGTGGCTTTTCTCCATGTAGAGGCTTTTCTACAGGCTCGGGTTTCTCAACCAGCCCAGTCGCAATAAGTCTAACATTCACCAATTCTACAGGTTCATTCTCTACGGCGTAACCGTAAATTGCCGCGTGTTTTCTATGGAAGCTTTCAACGCTTCGGCGTAGAACGTCGTCGGTAAGCGGTATTGATGTCGGAACGGTCAATTCATAGCTTTGACCGAAGTATCTCAAATCAATCTGACGGATGAAATGTATATTCACTTCTGAAACATGTTGCTTTTCCAGCAGCTTGGCTCCCTTCCTTTCTAACTCATTGAAAGTTGCTTCAACCTTCGTTGCTTCAACCGCATCCACTGGCTTCATGAACGCCTTTACAAAGTTGTTCTTAAAATCAGCGACCAGTAGCCCATGAGCAGAGAACAAACCAGGATTAGAAGGAACGATGATTTTTGTGAGGTTTAGTTCTTCGGCTAACGCGCAACCATGCATCGGGCCTGCCCCGCCAAAGCACATTAAAACAAAATCTCTCGGGTCGAGACCTCGTTCAACGGATACTATTCTCAAGATTTTCGCCATGGCTGAATTCGTGATTTTGATGATTCCCATTGCTGCTTCGATGAGTTCTAGCCCTGTTTTTTCACAGATCTCCTTGGAAATCGCTTCTTCCGAGAGTCTTGGATGGATTCTGAGTTTACCCCCAAGCATGTGTTTTGGGTTAAGCTTTCCGAGCACAACGTTCGCATCTGTTACAGTTGGTAGCTCGCCACCTTTCCTGTAACAGGCTGGTCCTGGCTCAGCTCCTGCGCTAATGGGGCCAACCCGTACTGCATCACCTCTGTCCACCCAAGCGATTGTTCCTCCACCGGCGCTACATTCAGCCAGATCTATGAAGTTGCATCTTATTGGGTACCCGCTTCCTTTCACTATTCTTCCGCTGTGGATTTTTCCGGCAATTTCGTATTCACTCACAACTTGAGGTGTTGCCCCTTTTATGGCTCCAGCTTTGGCTGTTGTTCCACCCATATCAAAGCTTAAGAGGTTCTCGATTCCGAGGAGTTTTCCGTAAAAGGCGGAGGCTATTACTCCGGCTGCTGGACCAGATTCGACAATGTGCACAGGTTTTTTTGCAGCTATCCTTGTTGTGGCTATTCCTCCATCTGATTGCATTATACAAAGAGGAGCTTCTACTCTTAACTTTCTGAGTTCTCTCTTGAGATCATTAAGATAGCCAGATACTATTGGCATCAAAACAGCGTTTGCGACTGCTGTGCTTGTCCGCTCGTACTCTCTGTATTCCGGCGTGATTTCAGAGGAAAGGGAGACATAGATCTTCGGTAGCGATCTGTTCAGGATTCTTCCGATTTCGCGTTCATGCGCTTGGTTGACATGAGAGAAGAGTAGCGCAACCGCAACTGATTCAACGTCTTCTCTGTCCAGCCGCCGCACTAAGTGGGCTGCTTGGTTTTTGTTGAGTGGTGTGAGAATTGCGCCGTCCGATCCTGTGCGTTCGTCTACTTCAAATCGGAGTGTTCGAGGAATGAGTGTACGAGGTTTTTGTATGAAAAGGTTGTACAGTTGGTGGCGGCGTTGTCTGCGAATTTCAATTACATCACGGAAACCTTTGGTTGCTACCAATGCTGTTTTTGGTAAGTCAAGATTTTGTTGGCCGAGCAAGGCGTTTGCAGCTATAGTTGTGGCATGAATAACAATTGATACTTCGGCATCGTTGGTTTTTCTAAGAAGCTCTTGAAACAAACCGATGACAGCTCGTGCGGGCTCCTTTGGAGTTGAAGGCATCTTTATTGTTAGCACATCGCCTCTTTCCTCGTTTATGGCAACTAAATCCGTGAACGTCCCACCAACGTCTATACTTACTCGATATTTTTCCAATCGTCGACAAACCACACAGTATCTTCACACTGTTGCTTATTTACGCATATCTTCTGACCTCGCTTCATAATTCTGCTTGTTTATCTTGACTTCATAAATCAAATAAGCCTAGCTTTTCAACCGAATTCAGATGCTGCATGAGAAGAATTATTCGCAGGAAAAAATCTGGCTACGCTTTAGGTTTCCTACTCTGCATTGGCGGATTGCTCTTGCTGGCTGCGATATTGTGGAAAGCGTGGCCCGCGGTGTCTGCTTCAGATGATGTTTTTTCAGCTCTGACGTCATATCTCTGGACAGAGCAGTTTGGCTTTGGCTTCGGTGCCGAATTGAAACTAATGCACTTAACTTGGATTGGCTCGGCTGCATTTGCTCTCGGAATTCTGGTTCTAGCTTTCAGTCGACAGGTCTTCTCTGTTTATGCAGGAGAAAACGTTGTGCTGCAATGCTCTTACTGCCGAAACAATTGGAAAGCAAGCCGAGGAAAGGGATTGGCTGAATGCCCTCACTGTCATCAGTTCGTCGAACCGAGGGTAGTGAAGACTAAGTAATACGTGGGCTATACCTGGCATACGAAGACGAAAAGACGAGAAAAAACAAGCTTGCGAGGTTCAAAGCCTAAACCAAAGATTTTTCGTAGCTGGCACGGATGTTTCTTCCTCAATTTCGGAATGTAAGCTATATCTCGCGATTCTGTTCCTTAGAATGAAGGCGTGGATACTGCGTGAGGATTCAGACTAATCTTGTCTTAGTCAAGGGATGCCAGTTTGAAGTTGCGCTTGCTGAGAATAGCATGTGTGAATGAACATTTGCGGGTACAGAACGCATTTCTTTGGTGTGTTTTCGTGAAGTATTTGATTGTACTTCGGCCTCGATTGATGAGATTAATCCTTTTGTAAGCTTAATCAATGCAGTGGTCTGCTTTTCAGTTAGTTCTTTGCCCCTTTGTTCTTCAAGTTCATTGATGAAATCATGAAGTGCTTGTATAGCTTCTTTCCCGCGCAAAACCGGAAACTCTGGAATCTCCAAAAGCTCCATCTACATCACTGAGAATAGAATGTTGATTTTTTTCTATAAAAATCACCCTTCAATGACTGATATATTTTAGAATTCGATATGTACGCGTGCTTTAAGTAGTAAACCTTGCATTTTTTCTATTAAAGGTGGGAATTTCATGTCTGTTAAAGCAGGTGTCCACGAAAGGGGAACCTTGACGCTTTCTAATCTATTGGAGACCACGAGAGAAAATCCAGATTTTCATAAAGTTGGTGCTCTAGTCACATTCATAGGTGTTGTTCGAGGTGAGACCAGAAAAGGCGAGATTGTGAAAGGACTGGAGTTAGAGGCCTACAAGGAAAAAGCAGACGAAGTGCTGGAAAACATCTGCAGGGATCTGCAAGCAAGAGAGGGCATAGTTGATGTGCAGATTCATCATTTCACGGGCAAGTTTCGTGTAGGCGAAGAATTGGTTTACGTTTTGGTTGCGGGAAGCCACCGCAGCCATGTTTTCCCGGTTTTGGAGAAGGCTGTCGAGCGCTACAAGAAAGAGGCGCCGATCTTCAAGAAAGAGACTATCACCGATAAGAAAGGCTCGGTGAAATCTCATTGGATAAGCGAAGGAAAAGCAGAGTGAACACTAATTTGCTGGCTTATTTGTCTTGAATTCCCATTCGCACCAAACATTTTCCGGACGGTCGCCAGGTGGGCAGATGCGACATCGCACTTGAATATTCGGGTCAAATTCCTCTGCAAACGCTTTCAGGTAGGTGAATCTCACGTTCTTGCATGGGAAAATCTCGAGTCCTTTGCGGGTTCTGGTTAGTTGTGTGTGACATTTGACAACGCGGAAGACTCCTTTTGTTTCTGAAATTTCAACTTCCTTGTCTCTCTGGTCGAGTGCCCAACTTGTATTTCTCAAGGCGTGCATGAGAGAGGGAACGTCTTTTCGTTCTATTTCAAGCAGAGCCTTAAGGTCTCGGGCTTCGATTTTGCCCATCAGCCTCCAGCAGTTGGTGTCAATCTCTGTTGCAGCTTCGGTTCCGAACTTTTTCTCAATACCTAAAAAGAAGAGGCCATCAACCCTCCAAAGATTACGGATGTGCAAGAAGAAAAGGTCGAGCAGCTTCTTCTTAGGCATGGCTTCTAGCATCTGCCGGTCTTGATTAGCTCTTTGACTCATCAATGTTCACCTTAGAAAGCTAAATAGAGTCTCGGTTACAATAAATCGTTTTTCTAGAGACCTAAGCAGATGTCTGACGATCTTCCTTGTCATTCCATTTCGATAGTTGCCGGTGGCTTCGGCGTAACATCGTAGTATACCGCGGAAACGTTTCGGCAGGCTTCCAATGTCTCGTCAGCTGTTTTGTTCAATGTCGCCCATGGTAACGCCGTCACCTTCGCCGATAAAAAGTCGGTTGTTTCAACAGCGCGGAGGGCTACAACATATGGGCGCTCTTGGGGCGATTCCTTTATTGTATAGAATATCCGTGTTAGGGAGGGATTTTCTGTGACAATCTTTGCTTGTAGAGAAATAAGACGCGATATTGGAGGATTGTAGAGATCACCCTTTGCTGTCTGGATTCTCAAAGCCGCGATTTCACCGTATAATCTTCTACCGCCTTTTACGCCTGTTGCCTTTGCCTTGAAAACCTTTAGGGAAACGTCTCCTAGCGGGACATTGAACAGGCGTGCAGCGCTTTCTCGGATGTGCGTTGCTCTTGCGTAAGAAACCATTTTGCTGTCAAGGATGGCGGCAAAATACTGACTTGGTTTATGTATGGTGAAGTTCTCTTCGACGATGGCTGTCGCTCTTTTTTCAGAGTCAAGTTTGCTTGCACTAATCTCGCCTATGACTCGAACAGATAAGCCTGGACCTGGAAAGGGCTGCCTTTCCGAGATTTCTGAAGGAATTCTGAGATGTCGTGCAACCATGCGGACTTGATGTTTGTAGAGTGAAACGAGGGGTTCAACAACTCTGAAGCCAAAGCGCTCAGTTGTGTTTATTCCCATCTGTTCAAGTACGTTGTGTTGAGTTTTCACGCCTCCAACTGTTTCGTCAATATCTGCCTTGATGGTTCCTTGAACAAGGATGTTGCAGCGTTCCTTCTGAGCAGTTTCACCTAGAACCCTGTAGAAAGTCTCACGAAATATTTCGCGTTTTTCCTCGGCGTCTCCTAAACCTTTGAATGCGTTAAGAAACCGTTCCTGAGCGTCTAGTATTTTAACGGGCAGTTCTATTGGCGGCTTCGAAACCAGATTTGCGACTCGTTGAGGTTCGCCCTCCCTCATGAAGGCGTTGTCTAGTATGACGCAGAGAAGATTGCGGCCAATGGCTCGATGAGTCAGCACAGCGCTTGTTGTGCTGTCAACACCGCCGGAGACGGCGACCAGAGCCTTTTCGTTCCTAACAAGCTTCCGTATATTCACTACTTGCTTTTCAGTAAATTCTTGCGGGTTGAAGGCTGGCAACCAGACAACTCCACATGACTAGCTCTTGACCACTATCTTTACTTAAAAATCCATCGGAAACCCAATTTTTAGCTGCAAGCGTCTTCTGCGACTCATGAGGCGCGCGTTTCACTGAAGCTTTGCCTGTCTAAGCAAAGAGGCTAAATAGCTTACTGATATGTTTGCCCCGCTTACTATCACCGCAATTTTCTCTTTGCGTTGCGGGTGATACTTGAAAAGCAGGGCTGCAGAGGAAGCTGCTCCAGAAGGTTCCGTCAGTACATGAGCGTCTTGCAGGAGCGCCAATACGCCTTGACCGATTTCCCGTTCAGTCACTAGTAAAAAGTCATCTACGTATTTCCGAATTATTCCGAAGGTTAGGTCAAGCGGTTTCTTTGCAGCTAAACCATCTGCGGCTGTGTTGACAGAGTCTACTTCCACGATTTTTCCAGCCTTCCACGATTTGTAGACGGCGGGTGATCCTTCAGGTTGGACTCCCACGATTCTAATATTGGGATTGATTGCTTTTGCAGCAACGCATATTCCGGATATGAGGCCGCCGCCACCTACTGGCACAATAATTGTATCCAAGTCTGGCACATCTTCGAGTAGTTCTAAACCAACGGTTCCCTGTCCAGCGATCACGAAGTTGTCGTTAAAGGGATGCACAAAAGTTGCGCCAGTTTCCATCTGTATCCTAACAGCTTCAGAGTGTGCTTCATCATAGCTTTCTCCGTATTTTACAGCTTTGGCTCCATAGCTTTTTATGGATTCCACCTTTTCCTTAACCGCGCTTTCGGGCACAACAATTATTGCTTTAACTCCGAAAATCTTGGCTGTGTAGGCAACTGATAAGCCATGGTTTCCAGAGGAAGATGTAACCAATCCCTTGTGCAGCTCAGACGGGGAGAGGTTACATATTTTGTTGATCGCGCCTCTTATCTTGAATACCCCTACTGGCTGAAAACATTCAAGCTTCAAGTGCACTTCTGCGCGTGTTTTCTGGCTAAAAATCGCTGAATGATAAGTTGGAGTTCGAATAGCGAAGTTTCCTATTTTCCTACGGGCTTCCAGTATGTTGCGGACATCCAAATCTTCTTTCATCAGCTATGTCTTCGCTCCTCTTCAAGTCCGTGTTAGATGCCGTATCATTTCGCATGCATGCAAGAAGAAGGTTGAAATTTAAGTTCTTTTGGGTTTGGGTTAATAATTAATGCTAAGAAAATTCTTAGATTATAAACTGAAGCGCGCGCATTAATGCAGTCTTCCACGTGCCCAAGTTGTTACGGGAGAGACTCTCGGAAAAATTCTTCCAGCAGAAAAAGGTAGGACTCAGGATTTCTTGCTACATCTTCTTCATGTAAATTCCAGTTATCCTGTATCCTGACCAGCCTTATTCCCAACTCCTGACTCTTTCTTTCTTCGAAATAGGTTATAGTTTCCTTCCTTGTTTTGGGTAGCCTGCTTGTTTCAAGAAACATCTCATACGATAGATAAAGACATGCCTGTTTCAGTGTGAAATGAGCAATTCTCACCAATCTTTCTTGTTGGTGCGGAATGACCAAATAATGTCTTACTCTGTCTAGACAATCTCTACGCATGAGGCTAATGTAATCTCTGACCTCCTTTTTCGTTGGCGACTTGTACTTAATCTCGCCATGAAGCTTCTCCGAATATTGTAGCTGCAACAATTGAGCTCGTGGCAGTGTTTTGAACTCTTGTTTGCTAACGAAGTATGCGGAAAAGTCTGGGTAGTCCGAGAATACTCGCCGCATCCTTTCAATAACAGAAGAGTCGATAGTCTTGACAACAAGAAAAACGTCATAATCGCTTTTCTCTGTGGCTTCTCCTCTTACTCTACTACCAGTATGAATTAGACAAGTGAGGTTATCTCCTAACGTTTTCACCAAATCCTCTTTTAACTTGACTAAAATCTTGCCCATGGTAACCTAAAAGACTAAAAACGAACTATTTTAAGTGTTCTTTAACGCGCGTGCTTGATGGAACAGGAGCCATAGCCAACTGATGCGCGCGCATTCTCTATCCTACTCCTTCGCACGGAAAAAGTCAAGGTTAGATTTTTAAAATTGACGTAGTAGACGATTGGCGTTTTGACGTAGGGGACCCGAAACCCTATATAATATATGAGAGACCATGCTCCTTCCCGTCTCACCTCTGTACCACTAAGCATATGTTAACGCCAGATCGCAGGAACCTCGATCACTCAAGCTGCTAAACATTCTCGTAGATAGTCGTCTAGTGTTTTCGCTGGAACAACCTCAATTTTATAGTCGCTTATATCGATGGAATGTTCAAAGTTTTTCTGAGGAACAACCACCTTCTTGAAGCCCCACGCTTCAGCTGCCTTTATTTTCTCGTAGAGCCCACCGACAGCTGTGATAGGCACAGAGCTTTCATCGCTTAGGTTGATTTCACCTGTGACAGCAACATCTTGCCGTATGGGTTTTGCCTCGATCGAAGAACACAACAGAATCGTCATGGTCACTCCTGCAGATGGTCCATCCACACCATAGGCTTGCGAAAAGTCCAGATGCGTCAGATAATCTTGAGCTATGTCAACGCCATATTTCTGGAGGATAACGCTTCGCACCTTAGAGACGCTGTCAGAAATGAACTTTTCATCTTTTCCTTTGGCTATGCCCGTGACCTTGTAGTATCCTTGCAACGGATAGCTTCGATCTATCTCGCTTCGGTTAACCATACTAGACCTAACACGTAAGACACTTCCAGTCATCTCACCGCTGTAGGGATCTGAAACCACAGCTAAGCCATAAATTTGCCCGAGCTTGAACCCTTCAGGCTTAATCTCCAAGAGCTTACCTCTCTCACTCATCTGATGCTCAAGAATCTGTCTTTGAATGGTCTTGCAGTGTTTCTCGATAGCCTCTTGAACCTGTCGCTGTTCAACGAGCTCTATTCCCTCATTCATTGCCAATGTAGCAGCCGTCTTAATGACAGAGATCAAGGGTCTAAACTTGGTGCTCAACGCGTCTTTCTTGTTACTTCTTCTTCTGCTCTCTTCTATGATCTCTTCACAGGCCTCGCGGCTGAAAGGAATCAGATGAAAACGTTGGACTTCCTGGGCAATAAACTGAACATAACGCCTTCGATTTTCCACTGTGTTAGGCATATCATTGTTCATGCGAACAACTTTGCCGTAGCCATAGATTCTGTCCATCAAGGCTGGATGAATCTGACTGATAGAATCGAAGTTGCCGGCGCCCACAAGAAAGCATAAGGCAGGAACAGGCTCGGTGGAGACTGCCAACGCGGCGGTGCCACCATAGTTAAGATGTCCACGGGTGGTGATAGGTAGCTGCCCCTCTTCCAAGACAGTTAGAAGAGTAACCGCCTCGTTTGGGTTGAGGTTCTTAATCTCGTCTATATACAGAATGCCCAGCGATGCTCGGTGAACATCTCCAGCTGAAACTCTTTGATGCTCTGGTGTGCCTAACCCGCCGGTTTGAAACGGATCCCAAGCTATGTCGCCGAAGAGCTGTGAAGCACCATGTCCGGTTGCATCCATAAAAGGCGCGTGCCCAGAAGAGTTATCAACTATCAGCTTCGGCACGTTCGACTGCTGAGCCCCGCCAATGCCTGATAGGTTAAGAAAGCCTCCCCCAAGCTTGCCAAACCACCAAATGAAAATGCCGAAAAACAATAGCGAACCAGCTGGCACGAAAATTAAGATCAGAGAGGGAAACGACCTGGCAAAGTAGTCAAGGAAATTGTAGCCAAAGGACTCCTGCAAAGAAAGGCTCTCACTGATCGCTGGATTAAGACTCCACGTTAGAAACATTTGATATAATCCATAGAGGCCGATGAAAAGAAGGGTCAAACCAAGAGCTACGAGAAAGATCTGGATGGTCCTCAACCCGAAAGAGAGGAGAAACTTCCTCTTCTCCTGCTTGAATTTCTCTCTTCTAATGACCTCTTTGCCCTTTCCAGTCTCATGTAACGAAATCTTAGGTTCACTTGGAACCATCTGGTTTTTCCAGCAGAGAACGTCAAAAAGCTTGATTTCATTCTCTCTATAGACCTTAGTGAGCCTCTCGGCGAGAGCTCTCCCAATAAGCGACTTGCCTGTGCCAGGGTCTCCCAAAAGGAGCAGGTAAGGCCCAGGGCTTAGCTTTGCTTTGGTTGCTGGCTTAGCCTGTTCTACAGGCTTCCACCATTCATACCACTTCTGCTTTTCAAGCCACTTCAGCTTGTGAACCCATTCATCTAAGCAGAGAAAACACTCCTGCAAAGCGCGGTCTTGACCAATAACCCAAGAAATGAGATTGTCATCCACCGGGAAGTCTTCGGTGCTCTCAAACTCTTTCCAATCCCACTGCAGAGCGACCTTTTTTCCATCAACAATACGCTGCAAAACCTCGGTTTCTTCTCCAAAGTAACCGTTTCTTCTGTTCTTCGCTTGTCTCATTGTAGAATCTCATGTTTCACATGGGATTCCAATTTTTTAGTCGTTATTTCAGCGCTGAGAATATGGCAGAAGCAGATAGAACAAAACAATATTGCGAGCACTTCTAGGTTTTTCCTCTATAAAGCTTGAATATCCATGTTCGTAGGCTTCTCGCTTTTGGAATAACCCTCTTGAATACAGTAGCATTCTTAACAGAATTGGAGGACACAAACCACGAAAGTTGTTCCTAGATGTGTGAGATGCGGGTCTCCTCTGCTACATATGAGCATCCACGGCTTAGTCTACTTCTTCTGTCCCAACTGCGGCTACGAAACAGTTTTCACTGGTTTTCCATCTGTTGACAGCTGGAGAGAGAACACCTGATAGGTCAACGAACTGCAAGCTTCTCTTGACACAGAATCGTAATCTGACGCTTTTCAGCCATATTCCGATTTTCGCAATATTACGTCTTGTGCAGTAGTTGTCTTATAGTCATGGCTTCTAGAATTAGATTGTAGACTACCATGACTCGGGATTCCAGATGAAAAAGAACATAGTCGTATGGATATTTGGCTGCTTAACCTTCTTTGCAGGCTTGCACACTTTCGACGCCGTTTTATCCATCTCGTCTGTCAGTGACAACACAGGCGCCCTTCTCGAGCTTTACCCGTTTTATGACAAAATCAGCGAAACAGTCGGCAAACTGGACGCGGTAGCGTATTTTTGGCTCTCCCTGATCTCATCTGTTGCCTTCATGGGAATCACATGTTCCATCGCCTTCTACGACCCGATCTTGGCATATGTAAAAAGGATGGTTTCAGAGACCAAGACGGATGACCCTCAGGCAGAATTAAAGCTTGACTCTGAGCTAACTGCCTTAGCAATGATTAATGAGTCCTTAACAACCCAGGGCATACTCATGAACAGTGTAAAGCGCGAACTCGGCACGCTTAGAGACGGAGTCAATGCACTGAAAATCGACATGACACGCTTAAGTGGCAAAATGGGAAGTTTAGAAACCGACCTCGCCAAGCTTAGAAAATGCCCTGCGTGCGGAAAGAACATACTTCCGGAGTTCAAGTTTTGCCCTCATTGTGGAGAAGAACTCTCTCTCTATGTACTTGTGCGGAATTTGCCAGGGCAAGAGTCCAAGTTGGCAGAGTTAACGAAGAAAGAGCTGGCAGTCTGACTTAGCGTTCCCTTTTGCCAGCAATAAACTCTTCAAACCATTGTTCGGCCATCTCGAGAGGCAGCAGTTGTGGTGGGTGTTTGAACGCGTAAGCCGAAACACTGAGTAGAGCACCGGCCACCTTGCGGTCCAAAGCGATTTTGCTCGCCCTTATCACGTCAAACAAGACCGAACCATC
>Ga0209635_10001361_pt1 | contig 18073 bp, 22 predicted proteins | sample DeeMarSWOR230_32_FD_187463 | JGI IMG/M metagenome (GOLD analysis project Ga0209635, IMG submission 187463) | Marine sediment microbial communities from White Oak River estuary, North Carolina - WOR-2-30_32 (SPAdes) (version 2) | ecosystem: Environmental > Aquatic > Marine > Intertidal zone >... | reverse complement strand
CTGAGGAAGAAAAAGCACCGAAGGCTGAGAAAGAGAAAGCGCCGCCGGCACCACTGGCCACCCGGATAAGACCGGCCACCCTGGATGATTTTGTCGGCCAGCAGCACCTCATCGGTGCGGGGCGGGTGCTACGGAAGGCGATTGATGACAATCGGCTGTTCTCTATTATCCTGTGGGGACCACCGGGCAGTGGTAAGACTACCCTGGCTTACATTATTGCCGGTGCCACCGAATCGCACTTCAGCCCGATAAGCGCGGTTAGTGCCGGCGTGAACGACCTGAGGCGGCTGATAGAGGGGGCCAAGGGACGCCTCCAGATGACCCAGCAGCGGACGATATTGTTTATTGATGAGATTCACCGCTTCAATAAGGCGCAGCAGGATGCCATTCTGCCCTTTGTTGAGGACGGCACCGTCACCCTGATTGGTGCTACCACCGAAAACCCCTCTTTTGAGGTTATCTCGCCGCTCCTTTCCCGCTGCCAGGTACTCACCCTGAATCCCCTTAACCAGGATGAGCTTAAGGTTATCGTTACCCGCGCCTTGAAAGACAAGATGCGTGGTCTGGGTGGGCTCGGTGTGGAGCTGGATGCAGACGCCCTGAACCACCTGCTTACTATGTCCAACAGTGACGCCCGGATTGCCCTCAATGCCCTGGAGATTGCCGCCCTGGCCACACCCCCCGATGAGACTGGTAAACGCCGTGTTGCGCTAGCCACTATTGAGGATGCCCTTCAGCACAAGGCAGTACGCTATGATAAAGGCGGTGAGAAGCACTTTGACCTTATCTCCGCCCTGCACAAGTCGATGCGGGGCTCCGACCCGAATGCGGCGCTATACTGGCTGGCGGTAATGCTGGAGGCGGGGGAGGACCCGCTTTATATTGCCCGCCGGCTGGTGCGCTTTGCTTCTGAAGATGTCGGCATGGCTGACCCCCAGGCACTGGTCATCGCCATGGCGGCGCAGCAGGCGGTTCACTTTATTGGCATGCCCGAGGGCAACCTGGCTTTAGCCGAAGCCGCCGTCTATCTGGCTACCGCCCCCAAGAGCAACTCCCTGTATCAGGCATACTCCAATGTCCAGGAAGAAATCAAGCTAAGCTCGGATAAGTCAGTGCCGTTGCACCTGCGCAACCCGGTAACTTCCCTGATGAAGGAAATGGGCTACGGTGAGGGATATAAATATGCCCATGATTACCCGGCACACTTTGTCCCGCAGCAGCACCTGCCCGATTCCCTTCAGGACAGGCAGTTCTATACCCCCAGCGAGCAGGGATATGAGAAGCAGATTATCAGCCGGCTGAAGGCGTGGTTGCGAGACTTCGGCAAGCCCAAAGAGCATAAGGGCAATCCGCCCGAAACCGGGCCCGATGTAAAGTAGCTTGACACCCCCCTCGGCGGGCTTTATACTAAAATCTACCGCGGGGTAGAGCAGTGGAAGCTCGTCGGGCTCATAACCCGGAGGTCGCTGGTTCGAATCCAGCCCCCGCTACCAAGAAAGCAAAAGGCGCAGATTATAGGTCTGTGCCTTTTTATTCAAGCGAACCTGTTTCGCGGCGTGGTGCTTGTGGGTGAGCGTGGGCAGGTATTGTCTATACAGTTGTTGATAAAATGAACCAGAGAATGTATAAAGGTAATAGGAGTTAGTGATGAAAAAGTAAACTAGGCGATTTATATAAAGGAGGTTTTCATAGTGGGCAAGGTTGTTAAATCAATATGTATTTTACTGGTTCTTTCTTTATTTACCCTAGCAATAGCGGGTTGCTTTACTCAAGCATTGACTTTAGATGTAACACAACCAAGAGATGGGAGAGTAGTTGACCAACCTACAGTTAGGGTAAACGGCTCTGTTTCAGACCCAAAGGCTACAGTGACAGTTAATGGTATTGAAGCGCCAGTCGGGGATTATGGTTTCGAATTTCATGTGGATCTCACTGAAGGTGAAAATACCATTACTATAACTGCCACGCGTGGTAGCGAGACGGTCACAGAAACCATAACTGTTACCTATACTCCATAGAAATAAATCTAGTCTGAAGTATCGTACTTATAGAATCTAGAATCCGTAGTGACGGATAGCGGGTTCATTACGTGAGGTCGTTGGTTCGAATCCAACCCCCGCTACCAAGTTATTACCCTACAGGGTTATAACTACATGTCCCTTTTTGTGTCCTTTTTCAACATATCGGTGGGCTTCGATAATCTGCTCCATTGGGTATGTTTTGTCAATGATAGCTTTCAGTTTTCCCTCTTCTACAAGCTCTTTGAGAAAATCAAAGTCCTCGATACTTACGTTGTCCCCGTCCGTTCCGACTTTTACATAAATTCCCTTTTCAGCGAGTAGCTTTTTACCTCGTGAAGACGGGAGTTTATCTACTGCGTCAAAAACAATGTCATAGTTTTTCCCGTATTTCGATATATCTTCCCGGGTATAGTCAATTACCTTATTGGCTCCCAGGGATTTTACCATTTCAAGATTGCTGGTACTACACACCCCGGTAACTTCTGCCCCGAAGTGCTTGGCAAGCTGTACCGCATACGTACCTACACTTCCAGAAGCTCCGTAAACCATTACTTTCTGTCCGCTGCGGATTTTACCCTTTCTAAGACCTAATAGCGCCGTAATCCCGCCTGTAGTAACGCCGGCCGCGGCTTCCTCATAGGTCATATTGGATGGTTTAATTGCCACCATACCATTTTTTATTTGTTTCGAGTCTTCAGGCAGACACCTGTACTGAGCATAAGCCCCAAAAACAAAGCCAGTGCACGCAAACACCTTATCACCTATTTTGAATCGTTTTACGTCCTTGCCTATCGACTCAATCTCCCCGGCTAACTCCATGCCCAGTATGGGTCTCTTTGGTTTGGTCAGTCCCAGGTATAGTCGGAAAGGAATTTTCTGCCAAAAAGGAACATTGAAACTTCGAACTCTCACATCTCCAATATGGCAGGTTGTGGCATGTATTTTTATCAGTACTTCATTGTCCTTGGGGACGGGTTTGGCTACCTCTTTGAGCTGAAGAACCTCCGGTGGTCCGTATTTGGTACATACAACCACTTTCATAAGTATTCCTCCTCAAATCCGATAGACTAGCGGTGGGCATTACTTTGACCGCACAGGAAGAGCAGTACCGTGCCCGCCACCAGCGCGGCCGCCGCCCCGTAGAAAAAGGTGGCCCCTGGTCCCACCAGGTCCCAGAGCTGGCCGGCAATCAGGCTACCGAGTATGACGGCCAGGCCGGTGCAGGTATGCATCAGCCCTAAGGCTGCCCCCCGGCTCTCCACCGGTGCCAGGTCACAGCCAAAGGCCCTTTGCGTCGTCTCCACGATGGCAGAGACAACCCCGTATAGCCCGAACAGGACCAGTAACAATGTCCATGATTCTACCCGGGCGAAACCGAAGCAGGTGAGGCAGAACAGGAAATAGCCCGCCGCCAGTAACTTACCTCTACCGAACCGGTCAGAGAGGCTGCCCACGGGGAGGGCAAGTACCGTATAGACGATGTTGTACAGCACGTAGAGCCCGATGGCGGCCACCATGGCTTCTTTTTGGCTGTAGCCGGTGCTGAAGAAGTCGTGGGCTCTGAGTATGAAGAACATGTAGGTGAAGTTAGCCAGGCCAAAAGTGGTGCTGGCGAAGAGAAAGAGTCTGAAACGACCCGAAAAACCTCTGAGGGTAATGGCCATCGTTGCTTTCTGTGGCGCTCTCGGTGGTTCTTTTAGCCACCAGAAGAAGGGCAGGGCGGCAAAGGCAATCACCGCCGCCACTATCAGTATTGACCTTATCTCAAGGCCGAGAAACCAGAACAAGAGCAGGGCGGCAACTGAGCCGGCGACAGCGCCGGCGGTGTCGAGTGCCCGGTGCAGACCAAAGGCTTTGCCCCTTATGCTTTCGTCGGCAAAATCGGCAATGAGGGCATCTCTGGGCGCCGTTCTCAAGCCCTTACCCACTCTTTCCAGCACGCGGGCGGCCAGAACATGTTGCCACACTAGAGACAGGGCTAGGAAGAGCTTGAAAAGGCTGGAAACGACATACCCGATAAAGACGAGCGGCTTCCGACGGGGCAGTTTATCCGACCAGTAGCCGGAGAAGACCTGAAGCAAGCTGGCTAGACCATCACCCAGTCCGCCTATCAACCCGATGGCTACCCCGGCCCCACCGAGAGCGGTGATAAAGAAGGGTAGCAGGGGCATTATCATTTCGCTGCTGAGGTCGGTGATGAAGCTCACCGCCCCTAGAATGGCGATGTTTACACTTACTCCCAGGACTTTCGCTCTCATGGCTGAGACAACCGCAGTTCGCTTTTTCTAATATACCATAACCCCAAAAGCGGGTAATAAGTTAGTTGCGGCGCCGGCGGCGTGGTGCTTCTGGGCGAGCCTGGAGAAGCATCGCTAGGGGGTATTGACAATTGCCATGATGACATAGAATAATGCCAACATATAAAAAAACCGGTAGGGCATATATCGGGAGGTGGTGAAATGACCAGACAAAAAGTTGGCTTGGTAATATTCTGGGTAGGTGTTATCTGGGCAATTCTCTGGGGAGTGATTGGCTCGATTTCGGTGAGCTCGGCGATGAATTCTTTAACCACGGCTGAGCTTAATCAGACGATGTGGGCACTCAGCGGACCCTTGATGATGTTATGGGGTGTTTTCGGGGTTCCGCTGGGGGCGCTAGTAGCCGGGATTGGAGCATTGCTCTATTCAGGTGCCAAAGGAGCGACGGTATGGAAATTTGGCATAGGAGTGGCCCTGGCGGTTATTATAGGCATGGCGGTGCAGCTTTTAGGGCATTTCCCTCCGTTGTTCGGTATCGGTGGAACCCTGATTTTACTGTTCTTTATAGGGATACTATGGTTATGGGCTAAAGAGCGTATGGCTCTGAAGGGTTCATCTACAACCGCCGCGGACCTTAAACTGGTTGGCTACGTGTTCATGTTAATTGGAGCCTGGTTTGTCTGCGGAATAGCCAGCCAGCCCTTCTTGAAAGCCCTTGAAGGAGTGACTCCAGGAAGCCCGGTACACGTTATTGTATTCTTGGTACTGGGATGGCTTTTTCTATTCCTGGGTCATTACAAATCACGCTGCGGAGTTTCGGGCTCATAGCCCGTTACTACACGGGAAGTCAGTAATTGAGGTGAGGCTATGTCGCTCATACCTACTTTTGAAATCGGTGTCTGGAATGCCTGGATTTTCACGGTGTTTACTTTTGTACATATTTTCTTGGTCGCAATGGTTTTTAGAAAAGACACGGGCAAGAAAATGGACCACGGTGAAGAAGAGCAGAAAAAACTTACCATGGCGTCAATTTTCTGGTTCGTTCTCCTTTTGTACTCCGTTTTCCTACCCTTAAAACTCGGGACGGCCTGGCTTTACACAGGCCTTGCCCTTTACCTCGTCGGCACGGTGTTTCTTACCCTGTTCTTCGTTGATGTTGCGGCCACGCCCGCGGGCGAACCATTTACCGGAGGCATATACCGCTACTCAAGGAACCCTATGTATGTGGGCATGTTCTTGCAGTTTATCGGGATAGGCATAGCCACGGCTTCATGGCTTTTCCTGTTAATCACTCTGGCTATGATTGTCCCGATGTGGCTTATAGTAACTGTCGAAGAACGCTCCTGCGTCGAGAAATTCGGCGATGCCTACCGTGAATATATGAACAGAACGCCAAGGTGGATAGGGATACCTAAGTAGGCTAGAGTAATCTGAAATCTTTCGTCCCCACGGCCCGAAGGTCGTTGGTTCGAATCCAACCCTGTTACTAAACTGGAAGTCAGTAATTGAGGGAAGGCGATGTCGCTGATACCGGCGTTTGAAATCGGTCTGTGGAATGCCTGGCTCTTCATGGGCATTTTTCTGCTGCAGTGGCTGGCGGTAAGTCTGTCCGGCGAAAGGGTATATCAGAGAACCGGGCATCCCCCTGACATGCAGCGAAGCAAATCGGAGCGGCGAACCGGCATAGCCGCCATGATAACCTGGCTGGTGGCGACTGTCTACTCGGTTTTTCTGCCCCTGCAGCTGGGGACGGCGTGGTTCTATGTCGGACTCGGTGTTTTTCTGGCCGGACTGACTATACTTATCGGCGCCCACCTGAACTTTACCACCGCACCACCGCATAAGCCGATTACTGTTGGCTTCTATCGCTACTCACGGCACCCGATGTATCTGGCCATGTTCCTGGTATATATCGCGACCAGCCTCGCCGCTGCCTCATGGCTCTTTTTCCTGCTGGCCATTGTGGCCGTTATCCTGATACAGCCGGAGGCAAGGCTTGAGGAGAGGTATTGCCTGGAGAAATACGGCAAAGCCTACCGCGAGTATCTGAAAAAGACACCGAGATGGGTGGGCATACTGAAATCTTGACTGCCAAGAAGAGAAGCTGAGAAACAGGGCGAGAGACTTAGAACCGGTATTTTACCCGTGTTACCCCGGACTCATTTGATATTTCAAAGCGATTGCGATTTTGTTTAATCACCCTTACAATATCGCTTCGCCTGACTTGCTGACTTAACATCATAGACGCTCTATCCTGTAATTCCTCGATACTATATGACCTGACCCCGCTTTTTAATATTGTCATCAGTGTTGAGCTTACCATGGCATCTACTATCACGATATCTCCTCCTTTACTTGGTTTCTTAAGTATAGCACTTAAAATACCTCTTTTTATACCAGTTCAACGCATTTTTGCCCGATTTCAGCATTAGCCTTGTGATATAATAGTTCGGATAAAGGGGGATTTAGTATGAAATGTCCTGATTGCGGCAAAAAGATTGACAAGATAAACGCCAAACCGATAAAGTTTGAAAAATTTGAAGTCCTGGTCATTATGTGTCCCCAGTGCGAAGCGGTACTGGGTGCGGTCAACAAAGTGAAAAAATAGCGCCGGGTGTTAAAAATATATCGGCAGAATGGGCTATAATGGGCGCAGTAAATCGGGAGAACAGGTAAAAATGCTGATTGACAAGCTTTTAACACGCAAAGGATGGCGACTGGTATCCCATTGCCTGCTGGCGGCATGCGGGATAGCCTTTCTTTACATCATTGTAAATGGAATGATGACCGATATCGACCGCACTGCCTCTCTGCTCAGCCGCTCGATACTGGGCATAGAGATAGCCCTGTCTCTGTGGCTGGTGGTGCTTGGCGCCATACTAGCTAGGGCTGAGTTAACCAGTAAAGATTAGGGCTGTGTGTAATGCGGTTACCATGTTTAAGATAAAGGTCTGGAAATAGTCGGCAACAATAAGGCTGGATATCCCTTTTCTTGAATATCCAGCCTTACTTCTTATTCAGTGATGTGGTCTTTGTTGGTTTCAGGTCTGATACCTCCTTATCGAGTGTCTTTTTTGCGGCGGTTAGTTCAGTGTCTTGGCGGCTACTTTCTTCTCGCGGGCAGCCCTTGCTTCACGAACAGCCTGGACAATACCACCTATGTTGATGTACCAAACAAGAGCTGCGGGGAAGAGGATTACCGGTATCAGGACGGCTAGGGTTACAATAATCATTGCGTCCATCGTAATACCTCCTTTCTCTTTATTTCCACGGTAATCTTACCGCCCCGCGGCATGAGCCAGCTTCCGCCGTGATGCCTAATTCCAGCCTCTGTAAATACCTAAAATTTATGCCTTTAACTTATACTTTCTGCTTACCGCTGATTACCAGGGATTAGGTAGATATACTTAACCTAAAGTAGCGTAATAGCGTAATACGTAAGACCTTCCGGTCTCGGGTTCAGGTGAGGCTAATAATCAGGGGGCTTAATTTTGGGGAAAATGGGTGGCATCGGCGTGGGGGGTGGAGTAAAGTTTTTCAAGATGGACTGAGCCATCGGGGAAGACGTTGCCCTTGAAAAGTAGTAGCCGGTAATTTTGGGATAGGTCACGGTAGGCACTTATCGCTATCTTCTGTTCCTGTGACATCACCCGGTCATAAATATAAATGTAATCCGTGTTCAAATTGCCGGCGGATATGCTGCGCTGTAAGTACCACAGCCGCCGCATGTCTTTGGGGAGCAGGTGATATTTTGTTTCCAGGGCGTCCAGCACCCTGGCCGGCCACTGTTTCTCGCCATTCTCTCCCGGATGCCTTTTGAAGGGGGTAAATGCTTTAATCAGTAGCGTTTTATATAGCTTGTCCATTTGCTGCTCAATTATTAAATCTATAATCGTGTATCGTTCATTATGAAAGGTCTAAGGGACGGGCACAAGACCAAAAAGTCCTGAAAACGGTTGGCACTTTAGTAATATGACGGGACACGGGCCGAATTTACCCCTTTAGGCGAGCCGGGGAAAGCACCGCCATATGGGTATTGACAATAACACTATGGGGGGCTAGACTCCAAACTAATAACGGATTGACCTAAGGGTTCGGGGTCGTAACTCAGGGCACCAGAAACGTCGGCTAGTGGCGCTGGCTGGTGCCCTTAAATGTGCTTGAGGAGGTAAATATGCTGGAAGGAATTGGTTTGGCGGCGCCTTACTGGGTTATAGTGCTCTTATGGGTGGGCAGAACCCTGTTCTTGTCTTTGGTATGCGTTTTCCTTGCCTGGCTGGGTATAAGGGCGCTGGATGTGCTCAACCCCCATATTCACAAGCGCCAGCGAATTGGAGAGGACCCGATTGCCATCGGGCTGTTCGCCAGCGGTTTTTTAATACTGGTCGGTCTGGTTATTCACGGCGTCACCACCGCCCCCACCGTAATCGGTGGCCCACTGGTTGATTACTTCTTCAATTTCAGGCTGCTGGGGTTGCTGGCGGTAGGTTTTGTGGTCAGTCTGCTTCTCGGTGTCGGTCTGTTTCACCTGGTGAATAAACTGACCCCCAAGATACCGTTTACCAATATTAACCAGCACCCGATTGCGGTCGGTATCTATGTCTTCGGCTATCTGCTTTTTCTGGGGCTGATACTCCACGCCGCGCTAACTACGCCGCTTTAGAGGAATTTATATGCACCGGGTTAGAATTCTGGCGGTTTTATTGGGGCTGTTTTTGGCGGGGTTAGCCACCACCGGCTACGCCTCGGCCAGTTCTTCCAGAGGCTTTTACGAAAAACCGGATGGTGTCTATGACGACTGGGGGGTATGCCGCACCACCCCCCATGGGGACAACGGTTACTACCAGGTATCCGAGACCGGTTTCAGGCCGATTATCGCCTTTGAGAGCCTGGGTGAAGAGATAGCTGAAGCCCACGCTCTGGGTAGAGAGATTGCCCAAAAGTACCCCGACGAGTTTCAGCGGGCGGAAGCCATCTTTTACTTTGTGCGGGACAGGGTGAATTATACCCCCGATGAAGACCAGTTTAATTATAAAGAGTTCGCCCAGAATGCTGATGAGATGGCAACGGCAATTCAAAAAAGTGGCACCGGCAACGGCGATTGCGAGGACAGCGCGGTACTGCTGGCGGTGATGTACCGGGCGGCTGGTTACCGTTCCGCAATAGTGGCCGGCAAGGGGCATACCGCCTGCCTGGTCTATCTGCCCGGCTACAGCAAGGCAAGCTCCGTATTTGAGCTTGACGGCGAGCCGGGGTGGGTCTGGGCGGAGGCAACCGGCAGCAACAACCCCTTCGGCTGGACATCAAAGGAGTTCATAGACGTTAACCTGGCTTCTTACGAGATAACTGATGAGGTGCTGAGGCCGGCGCAAATACCGGGGGAAACGGTGACTGCCGTGGCTGAAGGCGGGGGGACTTCCTCCGGGCAGCCCTTTCCCTTTTTCGGCATCATTTTATTCCTGTGGCTGATATCCGGGCTCAGGTCTTTGTTACGGCGGCGAGGTGCCGATTAGCCATTCAGCCAGGGGTTTATCTTGGCAGGCCTATTTTGCTCACTTTATCCGGTGCAATACCCTTAGCCATCTGCGCGAGCAGGAACAGTGTCATCGATTCAATATCCATGATTTGGTTCAGCGGGTGCTCGAAGCGCTTTAGCTTCTCGGTAAAGCCGATGGCTAGACTGGTGCTCTCCTCCTGGGACAGCCCCTGTTCTGGCTTATATCGGGTAAACTCAACCAGATAGTCGTCGGGCAGGGGCATAACCTCAACGCCCAGTTCGGCGGCTCTCAGGGCAATGGGGCTTTGCTCCAGAACATAGAGAAAGTATATCTCCCAGTCCAGTTTCAGCCATCGATGCCAGCGCTTTAGAAATTCATAGGTCATCAGCGCGTCTTGCCTGGTTTCTCCGGGTATGCCGACAATGCTGAAGAGGTGCAGCAGGATACCGGTGTCATAGAAGTTCTTGATAATTACCTCGGCATCAGCCAGGTCAATCCCTTTATTGATGATGTCGTTCACCCGCTGTGACCCTGATTCCAGACCGACATAGCCTCCCAGGAAGCCACCCTCAACCAGTTTGCGGCAGAATGCTTTTGACTTGAACTCTTTCTCAAAGCGGAAAAGGGCGGAAAACTTTACTTTTCGGTCATTGCGCAGGTTCTCTTCGGCAATCGCCTCCATTCGCTTCGGGTGCAGCGACGAATCGGTGATGGCGATGGCCAGGGGGTTATACTTTTCTTTCAACTGCCTGATGTCGTTGAGGACCAGCTCGATTTTGCGCACGCGCTTGCTCTGGTACTTGCTGTCCAGGCTGGCCGTGCCCGTTTTGGGGTAGTAACAGAAGATGCATTTGCCCCAGTAACAGCCGTTGGCGGTCTCCAGGGGCAAGCCACTCTTGGGACGCACCGAATCAAATTCCGGTGTGCAGGCCTGGTTAATATCAAACTCGTGGAGCTTGTCGCTCTTTCGGATGGTATCTTTTTCCCGGTAGATTATATTCGGCACCCCGGACAGGGTTGCTTTTTGCTCAACATGCTCAATCAGCTCACTAAAAGCAACCTCACCCGGGCCCAGTATCAGGCTATCAAACAGGTTCCACAGCGGCCGGTTCCGGGCAATGCGGTGGGAGAGCTGGGTGGCCAGAACGCCGCCCAATACGATGTGTGTCTGGGGGTCAAAAGTTTTTATCATGTGCGCCAGGGTAAATGCCGGTATGATTTCATAGACACAGGTTATCGAAATGCCCACCACGCCGGGGTGCTCTTCCTCCAGCGCTGGCAGCACTCTATGGCGGTAATACGGGATAAGAAAATTGTGTCTCTCATCGGCTACGGCACGAAGTATATCGCTGGTACGTGGGCTGAAGGCGGTACCCTGAAAACCAAGCCCGAGGTCCAGCTGGGCGGGGAAGTAGGCGGTGTCGATCAGTGCCTTGCCGCACAGCAGGGTGTAGAAATGGGCCACGAAGTCATCCGGCTCAAGGCTGAAGAAGCCTTCGTCGAGAGCCTGTCGGCTTCGCTCAATCTCGGCCAGAACGAAGTCCTTTTCGCTTAGCAGGGCGTAGAGGATGTTATCGGCTTTTATTTTGGAGCCGGCAATGCTGAGCAGGGGTTTTTGGGCGATGTCATTATTGGCAACGAACTTATACCACGATGTATTCAGCAGCATTGCCTTGGCCAGCAGTTGCCTCATGGCATCGCTTGAGCTATGCAGTATGATTGAACCCATGTCCTTTCTCAGAAATCTGTTTCGGAATACCGGATGAACCGTATACTTTATTCTTTCCAGGGCTGGTTCCAGGTAATCCCGGGACAGGAGAGTAAAATACGCATCTTGGTTGAGGTCCTTGAAACTAACATCGTGGCCCTGTTTTTTGGTGTAGGCATAGAGCCGGGCCGTGCCGAGTAGCGGGCCGTAAAAATTGCACAGAATGGAACAAATCCAGGTTTTCATTTAAGCTTTCCTGCGTGCCCCGGCGGGGGCTGGGGGGTAAGGGCGGCAGGCTGTCTTGTATTTGTCACTTTCGGCTAATAGCATTACTGCTAAACCGGCTAATGTAAAGTGTCAATGTTCTAGAATACAATTCTAGGCCGGGAAATAAAATTCTCAGCGTGCCTTGTAAAAAGCTTGACCTTACGCTATCATAATGGTGGTGGTTTAGGTTTAGGTTATTGACACATGCTTCAGGTAAACTCAATAGTACTGGGTGACCGAGACTCAAACCAACTAAGCAAAGAGAGGAGGTCATCTAGTGGTTTTCCAAGATAAATCACTCGTGTGTTCCGATTGCGGAGCCACCTTCACCTTCAGTGCTGAGGAGCAGCAGTTCTTCCAGACTAAAGGCTATACCAACGAGCCGAAGCGCTGTCCCGAGTGCCGCCAGGCCAGGAGAGGGTCCCGAGACAGGGGTGATAGCTACCGGTCTCGCCGGCAAACCTTCCCGGCAGTATGCGCTGAGTGTGGCAAAGAGACTGAGGTGCCCTTTGAGCCGCGTGAAGGTAGACCGGTGTACTGCAGCGAGTGCTACACCAAAATTAAAGCGAGGGGACAGGACTAGTTTAGTCTAGCCTTAGCAACATACCCAGGCTGAAGATAGGAGCCTGTGTATTTAGCTAAATTTGGTTGGTGTATAAATTATGAATATATATGTAGGTAATTTGTCCTTTGAAGTCACCGAAGATGAATTGCGACAGGAATTTGAAGCCTTTGGTCAGGTAAGTTCAGCCAAAATTGTTACTGACAAATATACCGGGCAGTCGCGGGGGTTTGGCTTTGTGGAAATGCCGGCGGTATCCGAAGGCCAAGCCGCCATTAATGGCCTGAACGGTAAAACAGTGAAGGACTCCATACTGGTGGTTAATGCCGCCCGTCCTCGTTCTGATAACCGTGGCGGTGGGTTTGGTCGCAGGGGAGAGCGGAGAAGATACTAGATTACTCAGCCCTCCCCCTTTATGTGCTTGGGGTAGAACACTGACTTTTCGCGGTGACGCTTTTTAATTTCCGGTTTCCCCCCTTTTAACAAATGACTTATAAAACCGGCCCGAAAGGCCGGTTTTTATTTTTTAATTCACCGGGCTAAGTATTTATACTTAAAAGAGAAGGGGACACGCGGGGGGCTATCTGCGCTATAATTGGGCTGGTTTGACCATGATGAAAGAATTTAGCTATAAATTTGTTGACCGTGAAGGTGAACTGGAGAGTGCCTTGGCGGTTTGGCGGCAGGTTTTTGTGGTGGAACAGGGTATCCCAGAAAATCTGGTCTATGATGGCAATGACCGCGACGCCAGGCATCTGGTGGTCAAAGATGGCGAGAGGGTTATCGGCGCCGCCCGGGTCAGGTTTCCGGAGGCGGGGCAGGCCAAGCTGGAGAGAATGGCCATTTTACCTGCCTTCCGTCACCTGGGCACAGGCAGAGAAATGATTGACTTTCTGGTGGGGGAGTTGCGGGGGGAGGGAATCAAAAAGCTGGTTCTTCATGCCCAGCACCAGGTTGTTGAATTCTATCAGAGTTGTGGTTTTAAGGCGGTGGGGCGGCCGTTTGTTGAAGCCGGCATTAAACATCAAAAGATGGAGAGAATGGTCTGAGCCCGCCTTCACTCACCGCGGCTGAGGAGGATGGTATCATCATCAAACTCCTCCCCGGCGGCCCGCTCAAAGGCAGATACCAGGTCACTGACCTTCAGTGCCTTCTTTTTGACCTCGCCCATATCAACGATAATTCTGCCTTTGTGCATCATAATCAGCCGATTGCCATAATTTAAAGCAATCTCCATGTTGTGGGTCACCATTATAGAGGTCATCTGCTCCAGGTGCACAATCTTGTCGGTTAAATCGAGCACGGTTTTAGCTGTCTTGGGGTCCAGGGTGGCGATGTGCTCATCAAGCAGTAATATGGCCGGCTTGGAGATGGTAGCCATAACCAGGGCTAAAGCCTGTCTTTGTCCCCCGGAAAGAGTGTAAACTGGTGTATTCAGCCTGTTTTCCAGCCCAAGCCCGAGCACGGCCAGTTCTTCGCGGAACAGCTGCCGGCGCTGCTTGTTGGTGGCCCCTTTCAGTCCTCTTGACTGACCGCGCAGCAGGGCCAGAGAGAGGTTTTCCTCAATGGTCAACTTGCCTGCGGTTCCTGTTTCCGGTTGCTGCCATACCCGGCCGATATAGGCCGCCCGTCGGTAGCCTAAAAGATGGGTAACATCCTCATCACTTATGGTAACGCTACCGCCTCTTTCCGGGGGGTAGACTCCGGCGATAATGTTGAGCAGGGTGGTTTTGCCGGCGCCGTTGCTGCCGATAACAGTTACAAAGTCCTGGTCATTGACGTCCAGTTTTATGCCCGCCAGAGCGGTTACCTCGTCTATCGTCCCGCGGGCGAATATTTTCTTAATGCTCTTCAGTTGCAGCAGACGGTGATTTCCGGTCGCCTTCGTGGTCATCTTAATTACCACCTTTTAGCTGGTTCCAGCCACTCCTTCCGCATTCTCTTTTGCAGATAGGGTACCGCCAGCACCGCCACCACTAACAGGGCAGTGATAAGCTTCAGGTCGCCGGGAGCCATACCCAGCCTGAGGGCGATAGTTATGAACAGACGATAGACAAAGGTACCGCCCAGGCAGGCGAGCAATATCGTCGCAATTCCCTTGGGATGAAACAGCCCTTCGCCGATTATCACTGCCGCCAGCCCCAGCACAATCATACCGATGCCCATACCGACATCGCTGAACCCCTGGTTTTGGGCCACCAGGGCGCCGGCCAGAGCCACCAAGCCGTTGGAAACAGAGCAACCCAGCAGTACCGTCTTGTCAGTATCAACACCGAAGCCGCGCACCATTTCCTCATTATCGCCGGTGGCTCTCAAGGCCAAGCCGATTTCGGTGCGTAAAAACCAGTTCAATACCACGAAAAATATGGTGACCACTACCGATACCAGAATAATGGATACCACCAGTCCGCCACGTAGGCCAAAGAGCTCAGCGATGACATCAAAGCTGGTCACCTCGCGCAGCAGAGGGACGTTAGCCCCGCTCATTATCCTCAAATTGATGGAATAAAGCCCGACCATCATCAGGATGCCGGCCAGCAGGGCACTGATTCTGAGCTTGGTGTTGAGCAGACCGGTTACCAGCCCGGCGACCAGCCCACCAGCCAGAGCCGCCAGTGTAGCCAGAAAGGGATTGACACCAGCTACAATCAGCACCGCCGCGATGGCGCCACCCAGAGGAAAAGTGCCGTCTACGCTGAGGTCAGGAAAGGCCAGAACCCGAAAGGTGATGTAAACACCGATAGTGACCAGACCAAAGACTAACCCTTCGTAGCAGGCTACGCCCAGGATGTTTCCGAAGATATCCAATCTTGTCTCCGGTGTCAGGTTTGGCAATCAATAAATATTTTATTGTTTGTGCCTGGCACTAAGCTTGCTTAATTGCTTAATATAGTAGCCTTATTCCTCGACGATCTCGGTGGCTTGGTCCAGCACCGACTGCGGGATGGTAACGCCCATCCGCTCGGCGGCTGACGGGTTCAAAAACAGGTCGGTCATATCCACTTTCTTCACCGGGATGTCAGCCGGACTCTCGCCCTTCAGGATACGGGCAGCTACCTGACCGCATTCTCGGCCTAATTGATAGTAGTCGATACCGGGAGTGCCGATAGCGCCCCTCTCCACGGTAGCGACATCAGCGGCAAAGAGAGGTATCTGGTTATCTTCACTGACCTTCACCACTGACTCAAAGGCGGATACCACCGTGTTGTCGGTGGGAATCCAGATGGCATCAACTCTGCCGACCAGTGATTGAGCTGCCGCCAGCACATCGGCTGATGTAGCCGCGGTAGCCTCCACGATTTCGGTGATACCCATAGCGGGGGCTACTTTCTTCAGTTCATCTACCTGCACTTTTGAGTTTACTTCACCGGCATTGTAGATGACGCCCAGCTTCTTAACATCGGGCATAATATCAACCACCAGCTGTATCTGAGTGCCCACATCAGCCCAGTCGCTGATGCCGGTGACACTGCCACCGGGGCTGTCCCAGCTATCAACCAGGCCCGCTGCTACCGGGTCGGTTACCGAACCAAAGACTACCTCAATATCAGTGCCTTCGGTTGCCTGGACACAGGCCTGTGCGGTGGGGGTAGCTATGGCCAGAATCAGATCGACCTTATCGGTGACGAACTTCTGGGCGATAGATGCGGCTACCGTCATATCGCCCTCGGGGGTGCGGTAATCATACTCCACATTTTCCCCTTCCACGAAGCCTTCTTCCGCCATCTGGTCAATAAAGCCCTGGCGATTGGCATCCAGCGCCGGGTGGGTAACAATCTGGGTGATGCCAATCTTCATCGTGCCCGGTCCACATCCGGCCACCATCGGCAAGGCAAAAGCTAGTACCATTACCAAACAGGTTACGCTGATTAATACCTTGAACCCCTTCTTTCTCATTTGAAACCTCCTGTATTGTGATATTATCCATCCGGATGATGGGATAGTGCTCACATTTCTTTGGCAGCCTCCTCTCCGAGTGATGCTGACCTTCTCTTAAAATTAATACCCACCCAATATAGCACGTTTCACAGGTGCGGGCAAACTAGTTTATTTCTATTTTTCCAGACATAAATTGAATTCCGAGCTGGAGAATAGTAAGATAAGTAGCGATATCAGGAGGTAAAGGGTTTTCCCGATGGTAGATTGGCAGGTAACCGCGACCACGATTTATTGTGATGCGGTGGATGATGAAGTGACTCTGCTGGTGAATAAAGACGGCTCGGCGCAGTGTATCGCCTACCAGCGGTATGGCGAGCCGGATAAAGAAGTGGTCAAGCTGATGAGGAAGAAAGAGGGTCGGCTGAAGCGGCACCTGGCCTGTGAGGGCCCGGAGTGCTACCGGCTGACTCAGTACCGCGACAGGCTGTTCGCTGAGGAAGCCAAAAGAGAGACTAAAGGTGAGTGATAAAGAGAAACCGGCGCTGAAGCCGTCAACTAGCCCCCCGCCCCGCAAAGAGAGCCAAAATCGGGTAAAGATACACATTGAAAACCTGTCCCTTGCCTTTGGCGGGGTGAGAGCCCTGGATGATATCAGCCTGGAGATAAAAGAAAACGAAATTCTGGCTATTATCGGCCCCAATGGTGCCGGTAAGACCTGCCTGCTGAATTGCATCAGCGGCTTCTACAAGCCGCAAAAGGGCGAGATATATTATGATGCCAAGCGCATCACCCGCATCCGCCCCGACCGGGCGGCCCGGCTCGGTCTGGCGCGCACCTTCCAGAATATTGAGCTTTATACCGGCCTGAGCACCCTGGACAACATTATGGCCGCCCGGCACGTGCTTATGAAGCAGAACTTCCTGGCCAGCTCTCTCTATTTCGGCTGGGCGCACAGTGAGGAGATTGAGCACCGCCGGACAGTGGAGGATATTATCGATTTTCTGGAGATAGAACCGATTAGAAAAAGGGTGGTCGGTGTCCTGCCTTATGGCATGCGCAAGCGGGTTGAGCTGGGCCGAGCCCTGGCTCTGGAACCAACCGTGCTGCTCCTTGACGAACCGATGGCGGGCATGAATCTGGAAGAGAAAGAGGACATCGCCCGCTTCATCATTGATATCTTTGAGGGACAGGGGGTTACCTATCCCGAAACGCCGGTGTTAAGGGACGGGGTCAATTGTATCGTCCTGGTGGAGCATGATATGGGGGTGGTGATGGATATCGCCGACCGGGTGGTGGTGCTTGATTTCGGGCGCAAAATCGCTGAAGGTACCCCTGACCAAATTAGAACTAACCCTGAGGTTATCGCTGCATATCTGGGCCAAGAGCAATAGCCTATTCCCAGCTTCTTTCATCCACGATTGCCTGGTGCTCTTCGGGTATGCTCCCCTCTGCTACCAGCTCAATCTTATCCAGCTTCATGCGGCAGACTTCCTGAAATCTCCGGCCCAGGTCATCAGTTAGTTTCTTTTTATCAACGGCTTCGCCTTTCAGCTCAGCCCTGAGGGTCATCACGTCCCGATAGGCACTGCGCCCGACGATTATCTGAAACCGGGAGATAGAGCTAAAGCCGGCCATAGCCTGTTCCGCCTGTCGGGCAACGACGAACATCCCCCTCACTTTGACCGCATCGCTGGTCCGGCCCACGATGCCGGTCATCCGGTTAGCGGTGCGCCCGCAGGGGCAGGCTTCGGTGATATATGAGGACAGGTCACCGGTGCCAAAACGAATAAGCCCCCAGGTCTTGTTATGAATGGGGGTCACCACGATTTCACCGGTTTGGTTGGGCCCCAGCTGTTTCCCGGTCTCGGGGTCGGCTATTT
>Ga0209635_10001360_pt1 | contig 18083 bp, 14 predicted proteins | sample DeeMarSWOR230_32_FD_187463 | JGI IMG/M metagenome (GOLD analysis project Ga0209635, IMG submission 187463) | Marine sediment microbial communities from White Oak River estuary, North Carolina - WOR-2-30_32 (SPAdes) (version 2) | ecosystem: Environmental > Aquatic > Marine > Intertidal zone >... | reverse complement strand
TTTATCCTAAAAACCAGCCATCAACAGCAAAGAAGTGTGTTCAAGCATGAACTGCGAATACTGCGGCAAACCCGTAAAAGAATTTGAAGATTTCATTTTAGTTGGCAAATACCCCACGCGGGGTCAAATGTGGAAGTGGGCGGAAGCTAACTATTACGTTAAACCTGAAAATTATGGGAAAATATATCACAAAAACTGCTTTTTTGCAGAGCTGAAAAAAGAAAACGCGAAGCCATAAGTAATCTTGCGTTTTTTCTAAAAAGGGTCTACCGACCTTTGCTGCATTGAAAATGATGACGCCGCGCGCTTGCAGATTAAGTTGAATTCTCTAACAGTGGTTGCTCGGGTATGATTATTTCCACTGTTTTAGCTTCGGTTTTTTTAGTTTCTTTTTCTCTTTTTTGCTCAAGTTCTTTAAGGTCACGCGTTGCGAAATTTGGTAAGATACACATAACCGTACGCTTGGAATCTTTGTTTTATTAGATTTTATGAATTACTAGTCCACTTTAACACGCCGCTTAACATTTGATTCCGCCAAGCTTTGCAGAAGACAAAAAATTCCATGTTTTTATGGTGCAGAGGGTGGGATTCGAACCCACGAACCCCTTATTATGTTTATCTAACATGTTGATCACAAAGAATACTATGGAAAACCTAGATATAAAGAGAACTAGAAGATAGTTCTAGATAGACTAAATTGGATTAAATTTTAATCCAACCAACCAACCAACCAACATTTCTGCGTCCGATGGCTTGCTTTTGGAAATGAGGGGGTGCGCCAAAAGGCAGGCGCAGGGCACGTGATTTCTTGAGGTGAAAGGCAAACCGTAGTTTTCAGAATGGTATTTCATATAGCGCAAGTCATATCAAAGGGGAAAAGTACGAGGGGTAAAATCGACCCCTAGATTTACCCCTCGAAAAATCAAGTCAATATAGGGTATAGGTATAGCCGAAAACGAGTATATGGTCGCTCTTTCAAGTTTTGGTTTTTACACTCGCTAATCCCAAAAGTATAGTACCAAATAAGTTGTTGATAATGTTAAGAAACTGACTTAACCTTAAATATTTTTTTTACAACCTATATTTTGGTGGAGGTGAGCATTTTGAAAAGACGCAAGGCTACTATTGTGTTTTGGATTTTTGGATTAGTTCTTGCTTTAACCTTTTCCTGCACATACGCCTTTTCAGTTCCTAACTCTAAATCTTCTGGTCCAATACTGCTTTCTCTTGAAGGTGCAAACGAATATGAGGCGCTCTATGTTGGCGCACATGTACAGGATTATCTAGTTGAGAGAGTTTGGGATAATAGTTGGAAACAACTCGATCCTTTGACAGCCCTTCACCAAAATGGGGTTGAGTGGATACAGGTTCGCCTTACAACCGTAAGTAATCCTGAAATGCGTGGCATTCCACCAGAGGAGTGGAGTAATCTTCCCGGCGAGTATTATGAGTACTATCATAGTGGATCACTAGAATACGTGGAGCAGATTCTCAAGGAAGCATCGGACAGGGGCATGAGGCTAAATCTCGTCTTTTTTCTTAGCTACCACATGGCTTATGCATGGCTGCAAGATACACCTCCAGAGTGGCAAAACCTAACCATAGAAGAATTGGCTATCACATTAAATGACTACTGCTACGAGACAACAAAGTATTTCATGGACAATGGTCTCAACATAGAGATTTACGATATTGGAAACGAGATAGAAATGGGCATCCTGGACTACCTACCGGGTGTTAAAGTGCCACTACCAGAAGGTGTTAATCCTTCCGGAAATATGAGCTATATGAAGAACAATGTCTGGAATATTGAGGCCTCACTACTCAAATCGGCTATCAGCGGGGTAAAGGAGGCTGATCCTGATGCAAAGATCACGTTACACGCAGCTGCACTTCAGAATGAATTACTTATGAAAACCTTCTTTCAGACAATGGTTGAACAAGGAGTAGAATTTGATTACGCTGGGCTAACCTTTCCTGACGCTATCATCCCAGACTGGGTTGTTCGTTACCACGATGATCCATTCTCTTGGGTTCAGCCAACAATCGATTTTGTGGAGTCGTTGGACAAAAAGGTAATTTTCAGCGAGTTCACTTACCCTAACGATCCTAAGGGGGTAGGGGGAATACCTTGGGACCCGTCGGAACCCTTCCCTACACCCCCTACGTGGGAAACACACGTACCTGTACCTGGATATCCATTTTCACCTGAAGGTCAGGCAAAATGGATCAGGGATTTTCTTTTCTTTTGCCGAAACAACGATGCGATTATTGGGGCCTTCTATTACGGTTCCGATGGTTTTCCAGGGCAGGGTCAGGGGACAGTAATATATTATCCTCCAGGTGAGTACATTGGGCTTTTCGCCAGTGATACACAACCTCAACCCGCTATATCGCAATTCAAATCTAACCCCCCTTCCTTCCCAACCGTTAACCTAGTTGATGAAACGAATGCAGATGTCACCTTGATTGAAGAAACAGATCCCTCTTTTGTTTGGTCAGGGAATTGGGAATCTGACTCTGGCGGATCTTACAGCGGTGGGACACGAATGGGATCGGGACAAGCGGGGGCTCAAGTGGATATACATTTTACGGGGACAGGGGTATCTTTGATTTACATGAACTGCCATAACCATGGGATAGCAGAAATTGCTGTCGATGGAGTTCCTTACCCAGATATTGATATGTATGCCCCAGAACCAAGCACTGATTTTCCAATTCCACCTGAAAAAGTCATCGCCATGGATTTGACTCCCTCGGAACACGTGTTAACAATCACTGTTTCTGGTAATAAAAATCCATCTTCCTCTAATACTTTCATTGTGGTAGATGCAGTGCAGGTACTACAAGCCTCCTCCTCGCCTTTTGTCTGGTCAGGTAATTGGGAGCTTGATATAGACATAGGGTATAGTGGAGACACACGCATGGGGTCAAGTGAACCTGACGCTTGCGCAAGTCTCACCTTCACTGGAACAGGTGTTGCTCTGATCTATACCACAAGCGGTGATCATGGGATAGCAGAGGTCGAAGTCGATGGAAATCGCTATCCTGACATTGACATGTATTCCCCTGAGCCTGTCTTTCGAGTCACAGATATTATCGCGACAGATTTGGCTCCTTCGGAACACGTTTTAACAATTACTGTTTCTGGTGAGAAAAATGCTTCGTCTTCTGATGACTTCGTTGTAGTAGACGCGGTCGATGTAATATGCGCGTGTGCGCTGTCCCAAGAGTGGACAGTTGGTGTTAATGTTGGTGACTGGTTTAAATATGAAGGTACCCTTGTTTTGTGGGAAGCTGAAGAGGGCGTAACCTTTCTCCCTCATGAATATGCGCTCATTCTGGAAGAATATAATGCAACCGATTGGTACACTTATACTGTTACGGATATCACTGGATCGAATGTAACCTTTAATATTGTAACACACTGGTCAAACGGAACCGAAACTTTCTCCACTCTGGTAGATGACATGACGGGAATTTTTACCATGATGGTTATTGGGGCTAATCTTGACCCTGGTACTCAATTGCGAGACGAGTATGATTGGGGATTTATGGTATGGCCGCCAAGGATACTTAACGAGACAATAATGGTTGATTTGTTATCTGAACCAAGAGAGATGAATGTACTAGATTGGACACATCCGCCGACTTTCGGTTATACTCGTCAGATATATCGCTGGGACAAAGAATTTGGGATTCAAACTTTCTACCAAGTCGAATCAAACGCAACTGATTCTACTAATGGAGGCGAGTATGCCTACGTAGCAAATTTCCAGCTGGTAGATTCGAGTATAAGTACGTTGCGCGCGCGCTCCATAATAATCAACGATGGTGATACCTACACCACTTCAACCTCAGTCACACTAACTTTAACCGCTTCTGACACCACCTCAGGAGTCTATCAAGTCAGATACAGCAACGACGGCGTATGGGACACTGAACCATGGGAAACGCCTTCACCAACCAAAGCTTGGACTTTGACCTCAGGAGACGGAACGAAAACTGTTTACTACCAGATTAGAGACAACGCGGGATTATTGTCCAGCACCTATTCGGACACCATCATCCTTCAGTCGCCAAGTCCGTCTCCAAGTCCTTCACCATCACCTTCACCGACTCCAAGCCCAGAACCAACACCGAGCCCTTCTCCAAGCCCATCGCCTAGTCCAAGTCCAGCGCCAACGCTAACTCCATCACCTTCGCCAGCGCCCACGCAATCGCCAACTCCGCCACCAGAAGAAAGACCATTATTCCTTATTGTAATAGCAGTTGCTGTAGCTTTCGCATTAATCGGTGTAGCGGCGTTCATGCTTAAGAAAAGGCGGTAGCGCACGCTGTTCTGAATTTGAATCTATGTTTAAATTTTTCAAAACGCCAGATGTTATTTATCCTTCTTTCAAAATAGCTTTTATATCAACAAATGCATTAGAATTTTGGAAAGCATTAAATGAAAATAGGAGAAAAAGGAATTAGTACAGCCGCGATAGTGGTAATAGCTATTGCGGTCGTCGTCGGGATTAAAATTTAATCCAACAAGCCAATAAAGCAGAACTTTTGTCTTAAAACAGCAAAAATAGAGCAAAAAGTGCAGGGGGTGGGATTTGAACCCACGAACCTCTGCAGGATAGGCTCCTGAAGCATCCGCGTCCCTCTTTAGGGGGACCCTACGCCTTTGGCCATGCTCGGCGACCCCTGCGCTGAAACACCATTTTGCAGTCGTTGAACATAACTCTTACTGAATAAATACGTTGCCGCTTGACGTTTGTTTCAGGCTTGCTTGTTAGTTCAACGAATAATTGAATCTATATATAGAGGGGGTATAAGTCAAAAATCGCACAACAGATGCGCTGAGCAGCTCAGTGCGTTAAACGAAAACTTCGGGTAAAGGTTTAAGAGTTACATTTATGTTTTATCTGCGTTAGGTGCATAGAGCATGCCAACACACGGTTCGCTTTCCAAAGCTGGAAAAGTCAGGTCGCAGACGCCGAAAATCCCAGCCCAGCAAAAAGTCAAGCCCAGTCCCAAAAATAGAAGTAGGCGAAACTACGAGAAACGCGTAGTTCTGCAGAGAAAGCCTGGGCAAAACTGGATCTAAACGCTCGATAAAACTTCTTTTCAGACCAAAATTTTATCCCGTGCCAGCGTAGTTTATCTACCACTTGTTAAAACCTTAATGTGGTTAGGCTTATCTTGAACGCGGATAGCGCAGCACGAGAAATCATCAACGCCCTAATGCTTTTGCCACATCCCACTCACGACGATGTAAACCGCGTCAAAACCCAAGTCGCCGCCAAACACCAGCTTAAACGCATACCCTCAAACGCCGAAATAATAAACGCCTTAAAACCGAAGGAAAAACTCAGGCTTCTACAGGTTCTGCGCAGAAAAACCACACGAACCATTTCAGGCGTCACCGTAATAGCCGTCATGACCAAACCGCAGCCATGCCCGCAACCCGAGCCATGCGCTTACTGCCCAGGAGGTCCCACACAGGGTGTTCCGCAAAGCTACACGGGTCACGAGCCAGCAGCCATGCGCGGAAGCCAAAACAGTTATGACCCTTACCTGCAGGTTAAGAGCCGCATCGAACAACTCACTGCCATTGGGCACCGCGTGGACAAAGTAGAGCTTATAGTCATGGGCGGAACCTTCCCAGCCACGCCGCCTGAATATCAAACATGGTTCATTCAGCGCTCTCTGGACGCGATTACGGACGAGAAATCCGCGAATCTTGAAGATGCAAAGGCAAACGCGGAGACAAGCAAAATCCGCAACGTTGGCATAACCGTGGAAACACGACCAGACTGGTGCAAAGAACCGCATGTTGACGCAATGCTGGATATGGGTGTGACTCGCGTGGAAATCGGCGTCCAAAACCCCAGTGATGCGCTTTACCGTTTAGCAGGCAGAAAACACACGGTCGCAGACGTCACCGAAGCCACACGTATCGCCAAGGACGCAGGCTTGAAAATAGTCTATCACTTAATGCCTGGAATGCCCAGCTCAAACCCAACCAAGGACTTGGAAGCCTTCAAACGAGTTTTCACAGACCCAGTCTTCAAGCCCGATATGATAAAAATTTACCCTTGCCTCGTCATAGCGGGCACAAAGGCGTACGACTGGTACCGTGAAGGCGTTTACAAGCCTTATTCAACCGAGGAAGCAGCAAACGTGATTGCTGAAGTCAAAAAAACGCTTCCGCCATGGGTGCGTGTGATGCGCGTACAGCGAGATGTTCCAGCAGGGCTGATAGTAGCAGGCGTCAAAAAGAGCAACCTGCGCCAACTGGTCCAGCAGAAACTAGCCGAGCACGGCGACAGATGCACTTGCATACGGTGCAGGGAAGTTGGACACCGCTTGGCAGTGAACAATGTAACCCCAGATTTAGACAGAATCCAAATTTTAACCACCAGCTACCAAGCGTCTGAAGGACAAGAAATCTTCATTTCAGCCGAAGACCCAGAAAACAACGTGCTGATAGGCTATTTGCGTTTGCGTGTTCCCTCAGCCAAAGCTCACAGACCCGAAATCACTGCTGTGCCTTCTGCCATAGTACGGGAACTTCACGTTTACGGACCTTTGGTGCCTGTGGGCAAGCGTTCAGCCAAGGCGTGGCAGCACAAAGGCTACGGCGCTGTTCTGCTAGGCGAAGCGGAACGTGTGGCAAGAGAGGATTATGGTTTGAGGAAGCTTTTGGTTATAAGTGCGTTGGGCACGAAGCAGTATTACATGCGGTTCGGCTACAGGCGCGATGGCGTGTACGTTTCAAAAATGTTGAGGGGTTGAGGTTGCAGGGTTTTTGTGGTTTTGACTGGCTTCGGATGTGAGAAGGCGAAAAGACAATTTGGTTCTTTTTTGTGCTATTTTTGACTTATACCCCCTCTATATATAGCTTGAACTTCAGCGTAGAACCTGTGTTTGGAATGCACTGAAACGGAAAGCTTTGAGAAAGCGAAATTGAACAAGCATTCCCTGCTTATTTTCTTTTGATGAGGTAGATTAGCAAGAGCAAGCCAGCAACGATTAATGCAGCTGCAATAGCTACACCAACAATTATTCCCAGCTGTTCTGGTGTTAACAGAGGTTCATGATTGGGTGGGGATGTTGGTCCAAAGTTCGGTGGGGTTGGCGTCGGCGTCTGACTCTCGCCAATGGTTACTGTTTGTGTGTTACTCCACTCGCTTGATTCATCATAAGCAACAGCAGGCGCAGAATGGCCACCAATCGTAGGGTAAAAAGGATGTTCAATAACCCACATCTGAGAGTCATGCCCAACTAACGCCTCTACTTGAAAATCAACTTGACCACCAGCTGGAATGGCACTTAAAAATGCAAAGTATCTGCCTTCTTCATATTGTGGTCCAGAGTAGTACCTCTGAATATCATAGCCTGATGCTCCATAAAGTTCCGTTTCCACAACAGGGAAAGTAACAATGGTGTAGCTTGATTTTGATTGAGGTGGAGAATAGTCATTTATATACTGTGCATAAGAAAAAGTACCATCTCCATTGTATGAACTGGTCATGTTTCGTAGTGAATAAATTTCAGTCCAATTATCTGCAAAGCGAGGTTTGATACGAACATTATAGTATATCTGATTGTTCAAGTAGTCAAATAGCTGGTTCTTAATTGTAACTTCAATTGAGTTATTACTTGTTAGCTCAGTTTCGCTTAATCCAGTATAAGGATTTGTAGTGGTAACACTATAAGAAGCATTCACAAACTTAACGGTGAATTCTGGAATAGATGGTTTGGGTATGCTGGAAGCTTGAACTGTGCCAAAACGCATGGCACTTGCTAAAATCAATCCGCCAATCAGGATAGCTGCCGAGAACGCACTCAAGAGAGACTTCTTGACCACAGCGCAATCCTCTCCCTAAAAATAATTCATCTTTCTCACAAAAGGGTTTCTGTAAAGATTTCTTGACGCAATTTTTCTTGACTAAGCCTGCTTACATTTACCTATGTCTGCACAAACGATGTCACCTTCTTTATATAAAAATAACATATCTCTTTTTTAGCGGCTGATTGTTGTGCGATAAAGTTAAAGCCCTAAACCGCCTTCTTTTCCAATGAACTGTTGGAGAACCAGAAATGAGCGAAAAGACTGAAAGTTCAGGTTACAAGGGCGAAGCGTTAAGCGCCCTCAAAAAAGCAGGATGCCAAGTTGGCGACGTAATACGCGTTACCGCTGGCGGCAAAGCGTACGAGGGCATTCTTATTCCCCGCTCAGAAACAGGCGACGGCAACCACGTCGTGGTTAAGTTGAAAAGCGGCTACAACGTCGGCGTACGCATAACGCCAGACGTGAAAATCGAAAAAATAGGCAAAGGCACCAAACCCTCATTCGCCTCGCCGCCGCTTCCAGAGCAAAAGCCTGAACTGCCAAAAGCGGTCATCCTGAGCACGGGCGGAACTATAGCCAGCCGCGTAGACTATCGTACAGGAGCCGTGCGCTCCGCCCTCTCGGCAAGCGACCTTTACGGCGTAGTCCCTGAACTCGCGGACATTGTACGGATAAAAACGGAAATCGTGTTCAGCCTTTACAGCGAAAACCTAACCCAGCAGCACTGGACCCAGCTGGCTCAAAAAGTCGCCGAGCACATAAAGCAAGGCGCAGACGGCGTGGTGATACCCCACGGCACAGACACCATGGCTTACACCGCAGCAGCCCTAAGCTTCGCGCTTCAAAACCTTCCCGTGCCCGTAATTCTCGTTGGTGCTCAGCGCTCTTCGGACCGCCCAAGCTCTGACGCCGCAACCAACCTTATCGCCGCAGTCCAAGCCGCAACAAAAGCGCCGTTTGCGGAAGTCGGCTTAGCCATGCACGAAACGCTCTCCGACACAGCCATAGCCATCAGCAGAGGCACAAAAGTGAGGAAGTGCCACACTAGCCGCAGGGACACGTTCAAACCCGTAAACGCCACACCAATCGCCAGAGTAAAAAACAACGAAATAACCATGCTAACCGATGACTATCAAAAACGCGATGCCACAAAAAAGCTCGTTCTGAAGCCCAAGTTCAGCGAAGAGGTTGCGCTGGTCAAGTTTTATCCGGGACTCGACCCTGCAGTCATCGACTGGTACGTTGAAAAAGGCTGCAAGGGCATACTTCTTGAGGGCACAGGCTTAGGTCACGTAAGCAAGTACTGCTTCGACGCCATAAAAAACGCGGTTAAACACGGCGTAGTGGTTGCGTTGGCTTCCCAGTGCATTTGGGGACGCGTAAACATGAACGTGTACGACACAGGACGCGACCTGCTCTCGTTAGGCGTGATTCCTTTGGAGGATATGTTTCCCGAAACCGCGCTTGTTAAGCTCATGTGGGTTCTAGGCCAAACCCGCGACCCAAAGGAAGCCAAAAAGCTTCTGAAAACTAACATTGCTGGAGAGTTTTCGCCGCGGACTATGCCCGACGAAATCGGCGTTGACGGAGAAAGCGCAGATGAACGTTGACTACGCAAAGATAGGGCTAAAAGTCGGCTTAGAAATCCACCAGCAACTTAACACTCAGACAAAACTGTTCTGCAGTTGTCCACCTGCACTGTTCAAGGAAGAACCTGAAATAACTTTTCTGCGCAGGCTCAGACCCACCCAAAGCGAACTGGGCCAAGTGGACCCCGCAGCTTTTTTTGAATTTCAGAAAGGAGTAAAAGTCCTGTACGAAGCAAACCGCGCGACCAGCTGCCTCGTGGAGATGGATGAGGAGCCACCGCACCCGCTGAACATGGAAGCCGTAGAAGTGGTTTTAACTGCAGCGTTAATGATGAATATGCAGCCTATTGATGAAGTGCATGTCATGCGCAAAACCGTCATTGACGGCTCAAACACCACCGGATTCCAGCGAACCTGCATAATTGCCTCGGACGGCTGGATTAAGGTTGGAGAAAAAACAATTCCGATGCAGGCAGCAAGCTTAGAAGAGGATGCGGCACGCAAAACAGGAACCCAAGACGACGGCAAAACAATTTGCTACCGCATCGACCGCTTAGGAATACCGCTCATTGAAGTCGCCACTGCACCAGTGATTTATTCGCCAACGGAAGCGCAAGAAGTCGCGTTCGCTATCGGCAGAATCCTACGTGACACAGGCAAGGTTATGCGTGGTTTAGGCACGATACGGCAGGACTTGAATGTGTCTTTGCCAAACGGCGCTTTGATTGAGATTAAGGGTGTTCAGGAGCTTGAGTTGATTTCGAAGGTTGTTGAGTATGAGGTTCAGCGCCAACTTGGGCTTATCCAAGTTAAAGAGGAACTACAGAAAAGAGGCGTCAAAGCCGAAGAACTGAAAGAGGAATTCATTGACGTTTCAGAGGTTTTCAGGCAAACCAAATGCAAAGTCATTCGCAAAGCCGTGGACAGAGGTCAGAAGGTTTCTGCTGTCAAGCTACCCAAGTTCAGCGGCATTTTGAAACGTGAGCTCATGCCAGGCTTCCGTGTAGGCACCGAACTGTCTGACCGTGCGAAGTTCTGGGGCAGAGTAGGCGGAATATTCCACACTGACGAAATGCCCGCTTACGGCGTAACCGCTGAAGAGGTTGAAGCTCTGCGCAAAGCAGCAGGCGCCAGCGAGGAAGACGCTGTAGTTTTCGTGGCTGACACTGCGGAAAACGTGGCAGACGCTTTGAAGGCAGTTGTGGAAAGAGCGCGAGAAGCAATAGACGGCGTGCCTGCGGAGACTCGCACCGCAAAAGAAGACGGGACAACCCGGTATATGCGGCCTAGACCTGGCGCTGCGAGGATGTATCCTGAAACGGACATTCCTCCATCGTTGATAACGAGCGCTTTCGTGGACAAAATCCGCTCGAACTTGCCTGAACCTGCTGAGAAGAAGCTTGAACGTTTAATGAAGGAGTTCAGCCTGAACGAGAAGTTAGCTAAGCAGATTGTTGATTCAGAATACGGGGTGCTGTTTGAGGCTGTTGTTAAGGAAAGTGGTGTTTCAGCCACAACGGTCGCAGTGTTTCTAACTGAAACTTTGAAGGCGCTGAAACGTGACGGTGTCCAAGTGGAAAAGGTTGCAGATGATCAAGTAATGGAAATTTTCAGGGGTGTCAGCTCAGGAGAGATTGTGAAAGAGGCTGTGGCAGACGTTTTTGTTTGGCTTTCCAAGAATGAAGGTAAAAACCTTCAGGATGCGGTCGGTGCTCTTGGTTTGAAAATGTTTTCGAAAGCAGAGTTGGAGGCGCTCGTTGACGGCGCAATTGCGGCTAACAGACAATCTGTTGACAGGTTGGGGAAAAAAGCTTTCGGAATGCTCATGGGAATTGTGATGAAGGAAGTCAGGGGAAAGGCTGATCCAGAACTTGTTAGTAAGCTTTTGAAAGAACGGTTGGAATAGCAAGCTAAATTTACTTTTTCCGCATCGCGCGCGTGAATGGGACGTTGCCTATTGGCAGTCCTTGATTCACTATTATTTTTTCTTGGAGTTTTATGTTTTCGCCGCAGTAGGGGCAGAGTTTGAAATCTGATCGCAACGGGTTTCCGCAGGCTGGGCAGATTATTGTGAAAAGAAGCTTTTCTTCGAGGGTCTTTATCTGTTTTTTCAAACTGCTTAGTTCTGTTCGTGTTTTTTCCATTGTTTCTTTTATTGGTTGTATGTCTTTTACTTCGGTGCGTATGTTGCGCATTAGGTCTTTGACTTGTGCGAGCGTTTCGCTGTCTGATTCTACGGTTTCATACATTAGGTCGAAGAGTTCGCTTTTGCTTTCTAGGACTTGTGCTTCTGTTGTAGTTTGGGTTTTTGCGTCAGATAGGACTTTGTTTAGGAAGGCTTCTACGGGGTTGTCGAAGGCTATTAGGCAAGTTATTGCCCACAGGATGGCGGTTGAGGCACCTGAGATGCAGAGGTAGATATCTGGTGATATTTGTTGTTGGTTTATGAAGGGGTAGAGTTGGAGAAGCTGGATTTGGTTGTTGAAAAGTAAGGCTGCTGCGGCGTCTATTAGGTGTATAAGTGATATGAAAGTTAACGTGCTGAAGAGCCAGATTGCTATTCCTTTTTTTCTCAAGCGACTGTCCCCTGTTGTATGCGTTGAGGTTAAATTGAATATTACGTCTTACTATATAACAGTTTATTCCCACACCGGAATATTCCAAAAGACACAAATCCTAAAAAGCATAACATACGTGTATATCGTGGGATAACATTGCCAACCAAAAAGGTCGAAAAGAAAAAAATCAAAGAGAAACATGAGGGCTTTGCCTTCCGCGTCAAAATTGGCGAATACGAAGTCGAAATCACGGGAACTCATGAAGAAGTAACCAAAACCCTTGAGAACCTTCCTAACTTGATCACTAACGTTCACAAAGCTTTTGAAAACGTTAAACCTAAAACCGTCGCAACGCTGACCGTGAAGACAGAACCACAACCTAAAGCGAAAGAAACGCCTAAACCGGCTACACAAACTTACCCGAAAATAAAGTCCGTAGCCAATTGTGAAGACGCGGTTCTTAGACTTTTGGAAACCGACTGGGGCAAATGGCGACCGAGAACAATGGAAGAATTAAACGACGCCATGAAAGCAAACGAAATAAAGTATACCAAGCGCACTTTAGAGAAAACGTTGAACAAGCTTGCTGACAAGGGAATGGCGCGGCGCTGGAACACGAACACAGGTTTTGTTTACATACTCGCTGAAAGGAAACCATCAAAATCTGGAGGAGAAACCACATGAAACGAATCGAGGCGCGGATCAAAACTCCTTTCGGCGAAGTCGTTATTGAGGGGGAGAATCCGAAAGAAATCCTTAGCATGCTGGAAACTATGCCAGCGAATTTCGTCGAGAAACTTTCCGAGTTTGTTTCGAACAAGCTGACGCCTTCAGGAGCACAGTTGAAGGGCATAGTTGAGCTTACGACTGAAGGTCCGGTTATAGTGACGCGGGAGAAACTTACCCATTACGAGGCAGTTGGCTTGGTCCTCTACGCATCAGAGGACAAAACTAACACAGCTGCCCAAATAACCAGACTTTTGGAGTCCAGCGGAATAAAAAGCATGGTTCCGGCGCGGTTGAATGAAATGACAAAGCGGGGGCAAGTTTTCAAGCCTGACCCGAGCAAAACGGAATTTAAGCTGACGATTCAAGGTGAAAAATGGATCGAAGACGACGTTATATCGAAACTTAGAGGCAAAATGGGTTGACAGAAAAACCGGAAAAGGTCGCAGTCCACATCAAATACAAAGATGTTGAGAAAACGTTTTCTGCAGCTCCAGAAGAGACATGGCTTCTGTTAAACAAGTTTTTTAGCGAGTTTCTCCCCTCTTTTGAAATCGCAAATAAGCTCCAGCTCAGCATTGACCTGCAGCAGCTCGCCAAAGACTGTGAAGGTCTCATCGCTTTTTCGCAAGAAGGCGCAAACCTGCTGGTGCCTAACAGCAAGTTAACGGATAACGAGACTTTGTCGCTGTGGCTTTTGGCAGGTTATTTGGGGCATAAATTGGGTATGATAGAAAGCAACGCTCTCTCAAAAGAGGAGTTGCAGGCGAAACTTGGGAAAAGCGGCAAAATAACCAGCACCCGTTTAGGTGAACTCGTAAAAAGTGATGTGGTAGCGAAGACGGCTGACGAAAAATTCAGGATCACCACGTTCGGTGTTGCTCAGATGCAAAAGGACACACTTCCAAAAATAAAAGCGAAAACAAACGCCTGAAGCGCTACATGCGGCTCTTTCTGGAAAAGCATATTACCGTGCAGCTACATTCTTTATTGAGGATGGAGGATTATGGATAATTTTTTGGCATTAATTTATGCAGTTATGGGCTTTTTTGATTCGATTCCCCAGTTCGACATAATGCTGCTTGTGATCCTCGTCATAATCGGCATAATAATCATATTACTCATCCGATTGCTTTTGATGCTCATCCCAGCAGTGCTTCTTGCGCTTGTAGTCTGGTTTTTCACAGGCAGTCTGTTCTGGGCTGGAATAACATTCCTGGTAATTGCGGCGTTGTCAATACTGAAGAAACTCTGAAACAGTTTGGTTAAAGGCACTTTTCAAAGTCTTAGTCAGTCGGTTGCCAAATTTAGTTGCTCAGAGCGACCTAAGGCTTTTTCTTGTTTCGCCAAACAACAAAGCCGACAGCTCCTGCCACAGCAATACCAACCACTACCGCAATTAATATCAAGATTTCAGTACCCAAGAGTGTATCTCTAGCCTCGTTTGTTGCCAAATTAATTGTCACTTCGTGTGTGCTGTGCGTGTACGTGAAAGTAAGCAGCCACGAATCGGCGTTGGATGTTACTTCGTAGTCGAGTTGGTTTCCGTCCAAGTACACTTTGATGTTTTCAGCGTTCGAGACAAGACTTTTCGCTATCGTGACTTTCACGTAGCCTGTCGTTTCTGAAGGTCCGCTGACAGTGAAGCTGAGCTCCGAGCTTGTGCTGTTGAAAGCTAATGCCGAGACTGTGCTGTTTGATTCGACGAAGAAAGCTTGCTGATTCTCATAGGGCAGAAAGCTCAGCGTTGTGGTTGCGCTGGCTCCTAGATACGCCTCGTTTCCGTTCCATTCTGCTTTTAGCGTGAATGTGCCAGAAGCTGTGTTGACCCATTGGATGCTGTATTCTCCAGCGGAGTTTGTAGTGCCTGAGCCTATGGGAATCCAAGAAGTGCTACCGGTGATAACGTATGATAGAGTTACAGATTTGTCCTCTAGGGGATTTCCGTTTGAGTCTGAGAGTCGCCCGTTTACGTTGACTGCTGAGCCTACGGCGGTTGATGGTGCGTCCACTGATATAGACATCTGGGTTGATGCGGGAGTGGGCGTTGGTGTCGGCGTTGGACTCGGGCTTGGTGAAGGACTAGGCGTTGGGACAAGTTCAAACGTAGCAGAAATCGTGTGTCCATCAGCAATAACGTTGAAGAAAGTGTACGGCGCGGTGGCGGGGACCCCGTCCATTAGGACGCTGGCTATCTGGTAACCTGAATTCGGCGTTACAGTGAAATTTTGATTATCTCCATAGGCGACACTGACACTTCCACTTGGGCTGATAGAACCGCCAGCTCCAGCAGAAGCGGTGATGGTGAACGTGGGAATTACTGGCGCTGCAGGATTCAGCTCTGACAGGAAAGGAACGAAACTGACTGCGCCCAGATTAAAATCGTCATAGAAATCGTGGATTGTCTGGTTTATCGCTTGTGTGTCGGTTGTTCCCCACCAATTATAAGTGGCGTTAGTATTCAATGGAAGGCTGTCTTCCACTATTATGTTGTAATTAGTGTTATCAAAAATATTATTGTATAGAATTGTGGGGGAAAATTGGTCACCAAGCGAACCAAGAGAAATTCCATTAGTGTTTTTTGTGATAGTGTTGTTTTGAACTATCGGATGACCCGGATCTGTAAACCAATAGCCTAGCAATATTCCATTTATGTTATTGATTATCAAATTTCCTTGTATTATCGAGCTACTATTATGGTCCAAACGAGCAAAAATCCCTGTTGAGCATCCTGAAATAATGTTGTTAGAAATTGTGGAATTTCTACTATATATTCCTAAGTAAATTCCTTGACTTAGAATAGTATTGTTCGAAATGTGCGGATTTCCTCCATCAACACTAATAGCGCCTGTGATAGTGTTGTTTGAAATGTTTAGCACACCGCCTTCAACACTAATGTCAGAGCTTAATACTGCATTCTGAATTATGCAACCAGTACCTGTGGATTCGTTCCAGTCAGTGCTATTTTGAGTAAAGGTAATTTGACCACCATTAAAAGTAATAGGGTTGGTTTTGCTGCCCAATGCTTGCAACGTACCGTTAACCATTATGTAATAGCTGCCAAGGTCCACAGTAGTTCCAGCTTGAATTGTCAAAGTCACCCCATTGTTTACAAGAACATTTCCAGTTAACGTGTATGGGCTATTTGCTTGTGTCCACGTAGTATCTGAGCTTATTACACCACTAACTTCTGTAGAAGCATACACAGTGCGGAAAGGCACAGTGCTAACCAAAGTCAACCCACTAATAATTATGGCTGTCAAGAATGCAATTAGGAGTGACTTCCGCATAGCATTCCCTATCAACTAATTGTTTTACTTTGCTTTATCAATTGCGGTTTTGCGCCACCAATGGAGTTCGATTCACGCTCTGTTTCAGCCTTTAAATAAGGGGGTATAGACTTGCCGAAGCAACAGAGACGCACTGGAATGCTTAAATAATTTCTGTCCGTGTATTTTCACAGAGGACGACAAATGAGCACTGCAACGGCAAGCATCAGCTTTTTTAACACGTTAACTCGCCGAAAAGAAAAGTTCACTCCCATAGAACCCGGCAAAGTGCGAATGTACACGTGCGGACCCACCGTTTATGACTATGCGCACATCGGCAACTACCGCGCCTTCCTCTTCGAAGACCTACTGAAGCGTTGGCTGGAATATCGAGGATACAAAGTCATTCACGTAATGAACCTCACGGACGTGGACGACAAAACCATTAAGGGCAGTCAAAAACAGCAAATCCCACTAGAACAGTACACTGCGCACTACACAAAAGCGTTCTTCGACGACATCAAAGCCCTCAACATAAAACCAGCCGATTACTACCCAAAAGCCACAGACCACATCCCCGAAATGATAGCGCTGGTAAAAACGCTCATCCAAAAAGGCTACGCATACAAAGCCTCAGATAACTCGATTTACTACGCCATAAAAAAATTCAAAAACTACGGCAAACTCAGCCACATTAAAGTCGCCGAACTCAAAGCAGGAGCAAGAGTAAAGACAGATGAATACGAGAAAGAGGAAGCGCAGGACTTCGCCCTCTGGAAAGCTTGGACACCAGAAGACGGCGATGTTTTTTGGGAAACTGAACTAGGCAAGGGCAGACCTGGATGGCACATCGAATGCTCCGCAATGTCCATGAAATATTTGGGCGAAACGTTTGACATCCACTGTGGCGGAGTCGACAACATGTTTCCTCATCATGAGAATGAGATTGCCCAAAGCGAAGCAGCGTCAGGCAAAAAATTCGTCAACTACTGGCTTCACAACGAGCATTTGTTGGTTGAGGGAAAAAAGATGGCGAAGAAATTCGGCAACTTTTACACCTTGCGGGACCTGCTGGGTAAAGGCTATGACCCGATTGTAATTCGTTATTTGCTGTTGTCAACACATTACAGACAACAGTTCAATTTTACTTTCGAAGGATTGGACGCAACTAAAGGCGCAATCGAACGATTGAGAAATTTAATGCGCAGGTTGCAAGATGCAGATGGGAAAGACAGCGGAGGAAAAGTTGCTGAGTTGGTGCGTGGAGTGCAGGCGAGCTTCGGTGAGGCGATGGATGATGATTTGAATGTGAGTGTAGCGTTGGGTGCTTTATTCGATTTTGTGCGGGAGGTAAACGCGCTGCTTGATGCTAATGTGATTAGCAGAAGTGAAGCAGATGAGGTTGGTGCGCTTATGCGGAGTTTTGATGGAGTTTTGGGCGTGATTGGCGAAGTCAAAATGGAAGAAGCGTTGCCGACGGAAGCTGAAGAACTTATTAAGCGGCGTGAGGAAGCGCGGAAAGCGCGGGATTGGGCGCGTGCAGATGCGCTTAGACTTAAGCTAAGAGAGATGGGCGTGGTGGTTGAGGATACGCCGCAGGGTGTTAGGTGGCGTTTGGAGAAGAAGAGTTAAACTCAGCGCTTTGGTTCCAGCTTGCGGTTGAGTATTTTCGCGCGTAGAGTTTTTTGGCGAGCGCTTGCTCGTACAGTGTTAGCTTGCTGCTTATTAGGTGGATTTTTAGTTTTGTCATAAAGCCTTGAGTTAGCGCGTTGGCAGCTGTTTCCGCTGTGACCGCGTGTCCTAGTTCGTTTTGGACTGAGGTGATTTTGTGCGTTGCGATTTGTGCAGCTTGGGTGCAGTTGTCGGTGAATGGAACACGGAGGAGCTGGAACATGCGGGGCACGTCCACGCTTAGGAGGAGTGTGCCATGTTGCTGGACGACGTTGCGCTTTAGGGTTTGGGCGCTGCCGCTGATTTTGCGGTCGTTTACGGTCAGGTTGGGGCAGTTTTTCGGGTTGCCTGGGTTGAAGTCTGCGGATATGCCTAAAAGCCGTAGGGCGTCTGTGATGGCTGCGTAGATGGTGGTGTATGC
>Ga0209635_10001359_pt1 | contig 18085 bp, 19 predicted proteins | sample DeeMarSWOR230_32_FD_187463 | JGI IMG/M metagenome (GOLD analysis project Ga0209635, IMG submission 187463) | Marine sediment microbial communities from White Oak River estuary, North Carolina - WOR-2-30_32 (SPAdes) (version 2) | ecosystem: Environmental > Aquatic > Marine > Intertidal zone >... | reverse complement strand
CGGAATAAAAACCCCGCTTATGAAAACCAGTGGGAATTTGATCATTGATGACAACATCATTACGCCGGCGGGAGTGTCAGTTGGAGGATAAGCTGACAAAAGTATGCTGAAAGATGCAAAACAGAACGTTCCAAGAATAATTCCGAGCCCCAGAATCAAAGGATTGACAATTTCGACACCAATGAACAAGCCAGCAATAACAGGAAATGTGGAAATAAGGCTACCGAAAAGAAAAGAAGAAAACACATCGCCCAGGAAGATCGTCCAGATAGAAATTGGGGAAGATATGAGCCTTTCCAAAGTTTTTGCTCTCGCTTCCCATGGAACGATGGCAGGCCCAACTGAGGTAGCCGTGAAAAAGGCAGTCATTCCAAGCAATCCCGGCATGAGAGCCTCAGCAGGCATGTTTCGCCCAATGTAGAAGGACAGAAAAAGAAAGAAGGGAACTAGAAGGCCAAAAATGATGACTGGCCCTTTAGAATAATAGATACGAATATTCTTTTTGACGATTGCAAGACACCGCTTGAACTGCTCCCAATAGAGATTGTTTTCCATCAAAACATCGTCATCCTTAACTTTCTCTCACAAGTTTGAGGAATACGTCTTCCAAAGTAGGTGCAAGTGTGTTAAGCGAAATTATTTTAAGTCTCTTTGAGCGCGCAAAATCAACCAGATGGTCTATCACTACACTGGGCTCATCCACATAAAGTCTTATTTTATCTCCCATCTTTTTTGCTTCGTTGACGCCTTGAACTTTCGACAAATCATCAACGCTTACTGCTTTATCAAAGCTAACCTCAATCGATTGTAATCCGCTGCTTCGCAGCCGAAGTCTTTCTGGGTTGTCGACTGCTGCGATTTTGCCGTGGTTGATAATCGCTATCTTGTTACAGAGCTGATTGGCTTCCTCCATGTTATGTGTTGTCAAAAACACAGTTGTACCGCCTTTATTGAATTCTCGAATCATGTCTCTTATTAGCCGCTGACTCTCCACATCTAAGCCAGAGGTTGGCTCGTCTAGGAAGAGGATTTGTGGCTCATTAATCAATGCCATGCAAAGTAGCAGTTTCTGTTTCATTCCCTTCGAGAACCCTCTTACAAGGTGGTTCCTCCGCTCGTAGAGTCCAAAATCTTTAAGAAGCCTACTGGCTATTTCTTGCCTCTTATTCTTATGGACTCCATACAATTCTCCAACTAGCATGAGGTTGTTCCAAGCTGAAAGATCCACGTAGGCATTCGCCATTTCAGGAACGATTCCCATCAACTGCTTAGTTCTAAGACCTTCTCTTAGAATGTCGTAACCGAAGACGGCGGCTGTACCTTCATCTGGCTTAATTACGCCAGTGAGAATTCGAATCGTTGTGGTTTTACCTGCAGCGTTAGGTCCTAAAAAGCCAAAAAGTTCCCCCTTCTTAACCTGAAAGCTTACGTGGTCAACAGCCACCAACTCGCCAAAACTTTTAGTAAGGCTTGAAACTTCCACCGCAGTTTCACTATTCGTGACTAGACACCTCTGGTAGGTCTGTTAAGAGGTTAATCTTGATTTCCTTTGTTTTCAATCTCCACACCTTTTCGGGGGCACCGCCTCCAACCTCACGATACTCTGCTAATTCGATGATGCCAGCCTCTTCTAGTTCGGAAAGATGATAATAGAGTCCCGACCTGGAAAGCCCTTCGCCTGCTTCCTTTAAACCTTCGAAAATTTCGTTAGTACTCTTTGTCTCATCTCCTATGAGGCGGATAATCATCCATCTAGTTGGGCAGTGAAGAGCCCTAAAGTACATCTGAAACTTACTAAACTCCTGCGGACAACATTCTTTACATTCGTCACTGCACATGAAATTCACGTTAGTTAGAGCTTAACTGTAAGTTGGTTCATTTGTCTCTCCCGAGATGGCTAAATGAATCTACGTTTCTTTCAAATGTTTTTCAACATAGTTTAGCTCTACGTCAGCATCTTCGATCTTGCCTTTGGAAATCAAATCTCGTGCTTTGCTTATGTGCTTCAACGCACATCTTTTCAAATCATGTTCAAACTCACAGTTCTCTTCTTCCTTACACATCATCTCAACCAACCATGAAATATTACGAAAAATCCAGTAATATTACAGTAACTTAAAAACTTTTTGATGGACGCGCGAACAAAGGGCTTATCCAGCCAGAAATGCCTGAACTCATTAAAATCTTGTGCAAATTTAGTGCTCCGGCCGGGATTCGAACCCGGGTCTCCGGCTCGAAAGGCCGGAATACTTGGTCCATAAGGATGCTTAACCTGGCTATATTCGGTAGATGAAAAGGTTGATTTCCCATCTTCTACCGGAGCCGCGTATCGGAGCAACATCAAAATAACTGTTCCTTCGAATAAAGTTTTCTAGAATCTGGTTAAAAATTACGAACTATTTTTCGCAAACATTTTAACTGATTTTATAAACTCATAAGTGAGAGGTAGATGAGTGTGGTTTCATTACAGGAGTTTTTTACTGAAATTCCTTATTTGATGGTCATTATTGGGGTTGCGGTAATAGTTATTGTTGCCGTCGTTTTGGAGCGCTTTGTGACAAGGTATCTTAGACGCTTCACTAAACGAAGGAAGTTACCACCCCATGTGGGAAACGGAATGGTGCTTGTATCTCGCCTTATAATACTGTTGGGGTCGGTTATGGCACTTTTTAGAGTCGCTGGATTACCAGCTGAATGGTTTGTAGCATTTTCAGCATTAGGAGGCACTGCTATCGGCTTTGCGTCTACCAGAACTCTCGGAAATTTCGTTGCGGGTTTTTATGTGCTCTTGACACAACCGTTTCAAGTACGTGACTACGTTCGGATAGGAGTTACCGAAGGCATAGTGGAAGAAATCAGTCTCAACTACACCAAGATCACAACACCTATGAACACGACTGTCTTGATAAGCAACCAGAGAGTATTGGACCAGGAGATTGTGAACTATCGACAGAAGGGTTCTCGTCCACCTCTCTATTGTTACAGTTTTGAACTGGGTTTCAGTCATACTCTTCCAATAGCTCAGTTAGAAAAAACATTTGACAAAGTTATCGAACAGTACGCAGAAAAACTCCCGAGAAAACCTGAATATGCAATGACAAAGATAACCTCTTTTGCGAGGAATTACATGTTCTATCTCTACATTGAAAGCCCAAGAGACGTCTTCACTTTACAACCCGCATTTGTAAAGGATATAACAAGAGCTTGGGACGAAGAAGTATCCAGATACTCTACGAAATCTTAGATTTGGTAAATTTTATATCCTCCTCATCATCAACCAAAGTTGGTAAGTTATGACTTTTTATGTAGTCTATAGGGCTTCGAGAAACGCTAAAGACAGGGGAACTATACCTCATGAACTTCGCAGTTTAGGATGCACTCAAATACATAAGTCGCTTTGGGAAGTGGAAGAAGAGGAAGTAGATAAGATACTGAGAATTCTCCACAAAAACGAGCCAGTAATTCTTAGGAAGACAAGAGAAATCAGAAAACCCAGATGGAGAGAAGAGAATAAGGTCTGTGACTTTGGAAGTTTGTTGGTTGTTGCATACAAGATTCCAAAAGAAAAAAGGAAAACAATAAACAGAGCTTTATGGAAAATGCCTTGTATCCCCCTTTGCCGTGCGGTTTACGCTTTTCCCCAAAAAAACCGCCTTTCAGACAGAGAAAACCAACTAGTCACTAGTTTTCTGAAACTAATAAAAGAAAATCATGGCAATGCAAAGGTGATTTCCAGAGTAGTTATTGAGGATCAAACCTCTGTGAAAAAACTCTTAGATGAAATCGCGGATCGCATTCAGAAAGAAGCTTCAGATATCATTGCCTCTTGTAGAGCACTTGCATGCAAGACCGCAAAAGAAGACTGCAATACCGCATGCTTCAGTAAAAATTTGACGGATCTTAAAAAGAGAATTGCGCATTTAAGAAAAGTAATTGGATTTTACAAGAAATGGTTAAGAATGAACTTTTCGAAAAACTTGCTTAAAACCTACAGGGCCATTAAAAGGGTTCAGAATGTAATTGAACAAAAAAAGGGGGGAACCCTTTAACGTTGGTTCATTCTCGCTATGATTACTCGCCTGGTTTCTTCTTCTTTTCTGGTTTCTTCTTTTTCTCCATCTGAATCACCCCCTCATTTACCCTTTCAGTAAGGGTGTTACTATTCTTCCTCTTCCTCTCTTCTCTTCTTTGAAACTATGAAACATACCTCAGTAACATTGTGTGTTCGAGTAACTCAATTAAACATTAACACCATTTAACAAACCTATAAATTCGTTTTTTCTCCATTTTAGGGAGAAAAATTTCGCTTATTCTCATTTTCACTCTAAAATTCAAAGATTTTTCTTTGATTATCTCTGTTTAACACTTTAAATGGTAAATTAAGATTAAATAGCAGTTTATTCTGATGTCACATGTGAGCAAATGGTTTCCTAGGATTTTCGAAGTCCTTGTTGTGGTTGAAAACACCGCAAAACAACAAAAACTGAGTTATATGGTTACTCTTCTTTCGGCTTGGTCAACTCCACTCTACGCTTTCCCTTCATCAAGGTTGAAACATGAATCCTTCCCTGGATTTCTAACCTTAGCAACTCCTTATTTAAGTCCCTAAATCCAAGATCCCCAAAGCTTTCTACCAAGAAATCGTGAAGTTCGGAATCGGTTAAAGAACCGCCTTTTTTCTCCAAGCCCTCTAAAATCGCCAAATGAAGGGGATATGGTCTCCAAGTTTTAGTAGCCATTAATAACACCACAACATCTTGCTAAGCCACGGGAGTTGCTGGTTTCTTCATAGATCGAACTTGTCTCATAAAACTTTTGTACCAAGATTCCATGTCAGGTCGAATGGTTGGTCCGATCTTTTCCATGGCATTCTGAAAATCGCTTGTCCTCACTTCCTTGGCGTTCATATCCCCTCGCAAGGCATTCAAGGCAGCTTCACGACAAAGGGCCTGAATGTCAGCCCCTGAGTACCCTTTAGAAATTTTTGCTAAATTAACTACATCAACATCGTTAGTCAAAGGCATGTCCTTCGTGTAGATTTTGAAAATCTCCAACCTAGATTTTTCATCTGGTTCTGGAACATAAATTAAGCGGTCAAATCTGCCAGGTCGTAGAACAGCTGGATCAACAATGTCTGGTCTGTTCGTTGCAGCGAGGACAACAACATCTTGTAAAGTGACGATTCCATCCATGTCTGTCAATAACTGACTGATAACTCGTTCGGTAACACCACTGTCAGCGAACCCCATGCCACGTCTGGGAACTAAAGAATCAAATTCATCAAAGAAAATGACAGAGGGAGCCGCCATTCTTCCTTTCCTAAAGACTTCTCTAATGGCTTTCTCTGATTCTCCAACCCATTTAGAAAAGACTTCAGGTCCTTTGATCGTGATGTAATTTGCTTCGCTCTCTGTGGCTACAGCTCTAGCTAACAGAGTCTTCCCGCATCCAGGTGGACCAAAAAGTAAAATTCCTTTAGGAGGACGTATTCCCATCCTACTGAAGACGTCAGGATTTTTTAACGGCCATTCCACAGCTTCCTTAAGATTTTGTTTCACCTCTTCCAGACCGCCTATTTCATCCCAATGAACAACGGGCACCTCTACGTAAACCTCTCTCATGGCAGTTGGCGTAATTTCTTTGTAAGCGTTCATGAAATCTTCCATTCGAACTTCCATCTTCTCTAGAACGCTTGGCGGAATCCTTTGTTCTTCCAAGTTTATTTCTGGAAGGTATCGGCGTAAAGATTTCATGGCAGTCTCACGGGTTAAGGCGGCTAAATCAGCTCCTGTGTAGCCATGTGTCATCTCATACAATTTTTTCAAATCAACATCTTTGGCTAATGGCATTCCCCTCGTATGGATTTGCAAGATTTCATACCGACCCTGCTTATCTGGCACTCCAATCTCCACTTCACGATCGAATCTCCCAGGTCTGCGGAGAGCAGGATCAAGAGCTCCTGGTCGGTTTGTGGCACCTATAACGATGACGTTTCCTCTACCCGTTAATCCGTCCATCAGAGCAAGAAGCTGGGCGACTACTCTTCTTTCTACTTCACCGGTAACCTCTTCGCGCTTTGGTGCAATGGCATCAAGTTCATCAATGAATATAATGCTAGGTGCATTTTGCTGCGCCTGCTGAAACATCTCCCTTAGTCGTGCTTCGGATTCACCGTAGAATTTACTCATGATTTCGGGACCGTTTATGGAGAGGAAGTTAGCTTCTGATTCGTTTGCTACCGCCCTTGCGAGTAGAGTTTTTCCACATCCAGGTGGACCGTGCAGTAATACTCCCTTTGGTGGATCTATTCCAAGTCTCTGAAAGAGTTCTGGGTGTCGCATTGGTAGTTCTACCATCTCTCTTACTCTTTGAAGCTCCTCGTGAAGCCCTCCTATGTCTTCATAAGTGGTGCGTGGCATTCCTTTTGCTTCTGGGGCTGGTTCAGCTAGAATCTGTAGCTTTGTGTCGTAGGTTATTCTTACGATTCCGTGGGGACGTATCTTGGTTACTGTGAAGGGTATGGCGTGACCTAACATCATGACTAGAGTTGTGTCGCCTTCTACGAGAGTTCGTTCCATTAGTCTGTTTCTAACAAAATTGGTGAAGTCTTCGTCTACATTTAACCTCATGTCAACTGGAGCTAAGACCACACTTGTTGCGTTTGCCACCTTTCCTGGACGAATGACCACATATTCATTTATTGCCACCCCAGCGTTTTTTCGAGTAAAACCATCGATTCTTATGATCCCCTTATCTTGGTCTTCTGAGTAGGCTGGCCATGCAATGGCTGCAGTGTTTCTTTTTCCTACAATCTCGACTACGTCACCTGCCGATATACCAAGTTCTTGCATTGCTTTTTGATCTATTCTTGCAATTCCTCTACCCACATCACGTTGTCTCGCGTCTCCAACTCGTAACTGTGCCTCACTCAAGTTTCTGTTTCTCCTAGCTAGAATTTCTACATGTCGAAAGAATGGCTTCCTATATAAACTTTAAAGATTAGGTGTCTGGGTTCTTGAGACCATTATTGTTTGGATTTGGCTGATTTCAGGGATTTTTTGTAAGACTTTTTCTAGTTGGTCTAAGGCGCCTTCTTGGTTTTCTGGGATGAGTATCTGAGCTATTAACGCGTTCAAGCCATACGCTACTGGTTCTTCTGCAGTTTTGTGAATTTTGGCGTAATTTGGCAGTTGTTTTTCGATTTTCTGTTTCAGTTTGTTTAGGTCCATTATGTTGGTTGGGTAAATTTTGAAAGATATAAGGACTTGCGCCATTTTTTCCTGCCTCCTACATGTAAGGTTTCATGAATCTATAGTTCTCAGCCATTGTGAAGATGCCTCATCATTTTCCTTTCAGTTAGGCGTCATCAGTTTTGATTTGCCATATAGAAGTTATTTAGATTAATAACCTTTTGTGCGTGTTTTCCTTAGAGTATCAGGCATATTGTGAGGTATATATGCTAGATTTTCATTTATGATTTAAACTCTAAGGACTAAAAGGGATGGTTGATGCATCGTTCAGAGGTATACTCAGCCAGCGTTGTAGTTTTGTCAATCACCTCCTTAGTCGAGAATATTGCTGGCACTATACCTGCGTCCTACTTCCCTTATTACGCAATCTCTCTTGGGGCTGATGAATGGTTTATAGGAGTCTTCATGGCTGCCTTCATGGTTACAAGCGCATTTCTCTCTTCTCCGCTTGGGAGTCTCTCTGATCGAGTTGGGAGGAAAAAACTGATTCAAGCAGGATTACTGGTAGATGTCTTCCTAGGCACATTAACGGGTTTAGTTCCCAATTGGCAGATACTTATAATTCTCAGAGCTCTAAACGGAGTGGCTACAGCAGCAGTTCGCCCTGCAGCAGAATCTTCCTTGGTTGATCAAGTTCCAAAAGAGCGAAGAGGCGAAGCCCTAGGATTCTTCTTAACCTTAACCATGGTGGGATGGTTCATAGGACCCATCTTCGGTGGGACTATTCAATTTCTTTCAGAGACCGTTCTGGGGCTAACTTTGGAAAATAGTTACAGAATCCCATATTTCATAGACTCTCTATTATCTGTAGTCGCCATAGGATTAGTGGCGTGGAAGGTCAAAGAGACAAGAGGAGAAAGAGCCGACATAAAAAGAATAGAAAGCTCAGAAAAAAACGACGTTAAGCTTACTGGATGGGTTCTGCGTTCCACAAGGGTCTTGTACGTTACAAACTTAACCAACGGCTTCGCAGTAGGTTTCATCGCCCCAGTCGCCGTCCTCTTCCTAGGCGGAATCTTCGGGGCCACCAGTTTCCAAATTGGAGCAATCCTATCCATGTCTGGATTCGTAGGTATACTATGCAACTTCTTCGCTGGAAAATTAGCCGACAAATGGGGAAGGAAGCCAATAATAGCCATTGGAAGCCTATCATCTCGACTCGGATCAATAGTGTTCCCATTCACCTTAGACCTTTGGCAAGCAACAGGAGTCATGGCGTTCAGATCACTAGGAATAAACGTAAGCATGCCTGCGGGAAGAGCGTTACAAGCTGACCTCGTTCCCGCGAAGATAAGGGGAAAACTATTCGGAAGGTTCACGGCGTTTTTCGACGTAGGCATGATTGCAGGAGTACTTCTAGGACCATGGCTCTTCTATGTCTTCAAACTTCAAGAATTCTATATAGAGCCACTTAACCTAACGATGAGAGGAGCAGGAACACCATTCTTCCTAAGCGGGATAATGGGACTCATAGCCCTAACAATCCTACTTATCTTCGTAACAGAACCACCAAGAAGAACCAAAACGACAGATATAACATCTCAATAAAAAGGAAGCAAAAAGAGAGGTACCCTAAATATCTCCTATGGTCCAGTGAATCCACATTTGGGACATTTATAAGGGCGTCCGAATTTTCGGCATTTTGGGCATCTCCATATTATAATTTCTCCGCAGTTTGGGCAAGGAAATTTTGTTGCTTCCGTTTCTGGGGGAATTGTTTTGTGACATGATGTGCATGTAGGGGTGGTGATTGAAGTCGTTGTTTCAGTCATATTTTGTCCCTTTTTTGGATTGTTATAGGTTGCAGTGGTTGCTTATATTTGCTGTGTTGTTAGGTTTATCGTCTGTGGGTTCAGGTTGAGATATCAAAGGATACTACATTTGAGTACAAGCCTTCTACGTTACCTTCCAACTAATTCAAAAATGTTAATATTCACGCCATTATCAAACCTTTATTGGGCCGGTAGTTCAGTTTGGCATGAATAAACTCATAAACACAATGGGATTAGTGCAAACGCCGCCTTCGCATAATGTTCGGAAAAGGCGGAAGCCGCGGGTTCAAATCCCGCCCGGTCCACCATTTCTTTTCACAAAATAGCACTATTACCTTGGTTCTTGCTTTTTTTCAGTTTTTTCACTAGGTTTTGCGTATTTTCATAATTTTTGGTTTGTTGAATGTCTTCTCAGGCTTCGGCGTGTAACCACATGTTGCAGAAAGCACAGATAAGAATGAGAAGATTAAAGCCATAAAGATAGGTAGTTATATACGGATTATTTTGTTATGAAGGAATCTTAGTCTGGTTCTGGACAGTTAGAAAGCCCACTAAATGAATCTTACTTTTACATTTATTACATTGAAGTATTAATCCCTGCAAGACGTCATTTTTGGTTTTTGTTTCTATGATAGTGTAGACTGTTTCGGTTTCATCGTCCGGAGATATGATAACACCACAGTTTGGGCATGGAAAATCTCCGGCTCCTTCGATTTTGGTTATGTCAATCTTGAAGATTGATCTCTGTTTCATTTGGCTTTCCTCTTTTTGAAGTGTAAGATTCTCTTGAATATTTGGAATAAATAACGTTTATGAATAACTACTCTATTTCATTGCTTTTTACTTGTGTTAAACATTATTTGTTTGTGTTGAAAAAAGTCTTAAGTCAGAGACTAAGATTACTTGAAGGGTTTATTGGCACAGTTGTAAGAAAGGGAAGGTTATGGAAAAAGAGGATATAATGAAGAAAGTGAAAACCGACAAAATCGAGTTCATTGACTTGATGTTCTCTGATTTGTCTGGACGCCTAAAGAGTGTGACTACTTCGCCGAGAGAACTGGAAGATTGCTTGGACAATGGGAAATGGTTTGACGGTTCTTCGATAGAGGGTTTCACAAGGATACATGAAAGTGACATGCTGTTAATTCCAGATCTCTCAACGTATCTTTTTCTCCCATGGCCACGCAGTGAAAAAAATGTTGCAAGAATGATCTGTGAGGTTCATGAACCAGGTAAAACTCCCTTTGCTGGTGACCCCCGTTACGTCCTCCAGAGGGTTCAGGAGAGAGCGAGAGAAAAGGGGTACTGCTACTATGTTGGACCGGAAATCGAGTTCTTTTTATTTAGGTCAAAGGAAAGCAGAACTTATCATGATACTGCGGGGTACTTTGATTTCTCTCCTCGAGATTTAGCGACTGACATACGAGCTATTATGATGTCCACCTTAGAAAGCCTCGGGATAAATGTTGAGATGACTCATCATGAGTGCGCACCCAGCCAACATGAAATTGACATAGAATACTCGGATGCGTTAAGGAGTGCTGACAAGGTTATGACACTTAAGCAAGCCATTAAAACGGTTGCTAACAACAGTGGTTTATACGCAACTTTCATGCCAAAGCCTGTTTCAGGCGTTAACGGAAGTGGAATGCACACCCATCAGTCGCTTTTCAGTGAGGATGGCAAGAATCTTTTTTATGATGGAGGGGATAAGTACAAACTCTCTTCTATAGCCTATTATTTTATGGGTGGTCAACTCAAGTATATTAGAGAAATGGTAGCTGTTTTGTGTCCTACTGTTAACAGTTATAAACGGTTGGTGCGTGGGTATGAGGCGCCAGTTTACATTTGTTGGGGTCAAAGGAATCGGTCTGCGTTGATTAGGGTTCCAAGATATAGTGTGGGTCGGGAGAAGTCTACTAGGCTTGAGTTGAGATGTCCTGATCCGAGTTGTAACCCTTACTTAACCTTTGCAGTTATGTTGGCGGCAGGTCTTAAGGGAATTGAGGAAAAGATTGAACCTCCAGCTCCGGTTGAAGAGGACGTATATGGATTTGACGATAGTAAACTTGCGAAGTTTTACATAAAGACTCTGCCTGCTGATTTGGGAGAAGCTATAGATGAGTTTAGGAAGAGTAGGTTGATGAAGGAGACTTTGGGAGAGCATGTGTTCAACAAGTATCTTGAGGCGAAAACGACTGAATGGAACGAGTTTCAAAGAAGTGTCACGAACTGGGAACTTAACAAATACAAGGACTTATAACGTTAGCTAAATTCACGGTTTATTCTAGTCTTGTTTTTAAGCTAAATGTTGCCTTTTGAGAGCGTTTCAGAGGAAACTAGTTGTGAGGGCCTAGGAGCAAATGCCATGCATATTGGTAAATCGTAAGATTTAAGACGCCTTCTAGAATAAAACTACTGAAGAATACTATGAGTCTCGGAAAATTCATTCTTGTACTGCTTTATCTTTCGGTAATTCTCGGGGTTACGTTATTCGTCACTCTTAGTGTCGACATCTATATTTCCGTCCAGTCTATTTATGCGGGGTCTATTTCTTTGACTTCGATGATTGGTCTGTATGCAATTAGTTTGTTGACCATGTATTTTGGTGTCTCATTGTTCACTTTCTTTGACAGAGCCTACTCTTCTAAGGTTGTTAGAAAGAACATCTTTCATTCTATGCTTTATACTGTTGGGATAATCTTCATTTTGTCTTCGTCAGCGTATATGCAACTTTCATTCGTTAACTATGCGCGCGCAGTCATCGCATTACCTCTCGAAGATAATCTAAGCATGGTTTGGCAGATGATGATTACACGTATGTTCTTGTTTGCACTTGGAAGCCCCTTCATTACCTATTTCACGTGCATAATTCCTACAAGACGCCTAAAAATAATCCTAGCGCGTGCAACATAAACAGCTAGTTTTATCTATTCTTCGTTAGACTTAAGGTTGGCATGTATGCTTACATGGTGCAGGGAGCATTGGAAAATGTCGTTTAAGAGAAGATTGCTCATGGTCCCAGGTCCTAGTGAGCCTTATCCAGAGGTCCTAGAGAAGCTTCAGAATCGAGTTCTTCCACACTATGGACCTGACTGGGACAAAGCGTTCAGCAGAGTATGCGAAGATCTGAAGAAGATTTTCCAAACGAAGGGAGAAATCATCTTGTATCCAGGCTCGGGTGAGGTGGCAACTCATATGGCAGTCGCGAACATAGTTAAGCCTGGAGATAAGGTGATAACCCTTACGAACGGATTCTTCGGAGAATACATCAATATGGCTGTGGAGGCTTTCCGTGGAAAACCCATCATCGTTAGAGAGAGTTTCGGAAAGGCTATAGATCCAAAAAAGGTGAGAAATGTTGCTGTCAAGGAGAAGGATGCAAAAGCTATCTTCTTGGTACACATCGAGACCTCATCTGGGGTGGAAAACCCAATTAGGGAAATCTGTGAAATCGCCGAGGAGACAGGTAAAACCTGCGTAGTCGATGCCATAGCTTCACTGGGAGGAGCTGAGTTAAGGATGGATGACTGGAACATAGATGTCTGCATGGGCTACGCGAGTAAAGCTCTCGGCTCTATACATGTCCTCTCTCCGATAGCTGTAAGCAAGGAAATCTGGGAGAGTATTAAGGATAAGCCTCAATACATGACCCCTTACTTCATAGACTTCTCAGCCTGGAAGTACATGAGGTGGGGTGGAACTCACCCAGTCACCATGCCCACGACGAACATCTTAGCATTAGGTGAGGCTGTGAAGATAGCGTTTAGGGAGGGCTTGCAGAATCGATTCAGAAGACACTACGTTGCTGGAAAGGCTGTGCGGGAGGGAGTCAGGGCTATGGGCTTAAGCGTCCTACCGGAAGAAGAAGATGCAGCTGGAACGGTCACAGCCGTGAAGGTTCCCATGGACAAGGAGGACAAGATAAGGAGGCTGATGATGGAGAAGTTTAACATAATGATAAGTGGGAGCCTAGGAGGCTTGGTGAAGAGTAAAGAAACCTATGGTAAAGGGGAGCTGATTAGGATTGGTCACATGGGCTTGGTAGCCTCACCAGAATACATAATCCCAACCTTGGCAGCTCTAGAACAAGTCTTACTAGAAATAGGCTTCGACGTGAAGACCTCAGGAGTAGAAGCTGCACTGGAAGTGTTCAAGCAACAACCGAGAGAGTGGATAAACGGACTCATGGCAAGACTCATGACAAGATAAAGCTAGATGCTACTAAGATATTATAAGCTCCTAGAGATAACAAAAACAGACTATTAGAGAAATAGAGCTCACAGAACAATTCTGAATTTGCACTGTTTATCTCCTTTCATGATTGATTCTTCCATAATGACTTCGACTGAGCGTCCTAAGGCCCCCTCGAACAATGCCTTCGCCCATCCTCTAGAGCAGTTGCAGTACGTTGCTGACAACTTTCTTGGAGGAATCTTATTGACAAATGAACAGTAACATTTTGGGTAGATGATATAGACACTGTCTCCTTCCCTGTGAAGATGCTTGTAAACTTGCCCAAACTTATCCAAGAATTCGTCAATATTCTCCGACTTCTGATAAATATTTCTGGCTTTTTGGATGAAACTCTGAGATTGGCATTGTCGCCCACACGGCTCTAACACTTTAACTCGTGTTTCCTTATCAATATACTCATCTAACCCCGATATCAAACAGGTAATCCATCTCTCCATACGTTTACTCATCCAACTCACCTTCAAACATTACAAAATAGCAACAGTGCCAGCAGCTTCATATTTAGTTTATGCATATAAGACATAAAGTATATTTAATAAGACAATAGCGAAATTAAGGATCGGTTGGACTGATTAAAATGACTAAAGATGAGATGATTTGGGATCTCTCACAAATGGTTGAGAACACTGACCCCCCTTCAATTCAAAAGAGACTGGAGTCTATGGTGGCTGAAGGAGAAAAAATTCGGGATAAGTATCACGGCAAGATTGGGAGACTTAATGCGAAAGGGCTCATGGAACTTTTGGAAATTAAAGATGCTAATACCCTCAAATTTGAGGGAGTTGTCAAGTACTGCCGTCTAATGTACTCAGCTGATTCAACTGATGATGTTGCTAAACAGCTTAATGATGCTGCACGCAGAGCGTATATGAAAGTTGGTCAAGCGTTAGCTTTTATAGATATCGAGTTGGGTAAGCTTCTTGCTCAAAACCCGTCGTTGGTCACTGAATCGGTGCTGGCAGAGTATAAACATTATCTTGAAAGGGTATTGAGAAGAGTGCCACATATGCTCTCAGAGACCGAGGAACGCTTGATAATTATGAAAGACAAGAACGGAATTAGCGCATGGGAGATGCTCCAGAATGATTGGCTCTCCACTAGAACCTTTGACATAGAAATTGAAGGCAAGACAAAGACGCTTCCCTACGGCGAGATAATCGGTCTCTATCAGAGTCCAAATCGTGATCTACGGAAACAAGCTAATCAAATAGTCTATGAGAATCTTGGGAAGGATGAGATTGTCTGGGCAAGCGCTATTCGCTCGGTGTGTGAAGACCATCTGCAAATGTGCAAACTGAGGAAGTATCCAACTCCAATGACTCAGAGCTTGATCGCCAATGATGTTGACCAACAGACTATTGACAGTCTAATGAAGACTATTAAGAAGAATGTGGGCCTATATCGAAGGTATCTCAGGTTAAAGGCTAAGCTTATGGGATTGGACAAGTTAGCCAACTACGATGTGGTTGCTCCTCTGCCTAATGCTCCCGAAATGGAGTATCCCTGGAGAGAATCTCGGAAGGAAATAGTGAATGCCTACAGTGGATTTAATGAGGAGATAGGAGGTTGGGTTGATGAGATGTTTGAGAGACGACACATTGACGGCGAGGTACGGAAAGGAAAAAGTTCAGGAGCTTTTTGTTCTTCGTGGCTGGCTGGAAAGAGCGCTTACATCTTACAGAGCTTTAACAAGAAGATGGGTGACGTCTACACTCAAGCGCACGAGCTGGGTCATGCTGTTCATGCGTATCTTGGTTCGAGGACGCAGAAGCCGAGCAACTATGAGATAGGTAGTTGCATCGCAGAAACTGGAAGCATATTCGGTGAACTACTCTTGACCGAACAATTGCTTTCAAAAGCCAAGACAAAGGAAGAAAAACAGGCGATCCTTGCCAATGTACTGGACGAGTTCGGCATGGCGGCTTTCCAGGTCTCTGCGCGGGTTTTCTTTGAACAAAGTATGTATGACACCATAGGGCGAGGCGGATTCTTGGATGGAGAGACTGTTGCTAAATTGTGGGTTGCAGCGCGAGATAAGATATATGGTGATTCTGTTGATTGGTTGGGTGTGATGAAGTGGGAGTGGACGATGAAGGTGCATTATTATCTGGCAAACTATCGCTTCTACAACTATCCCTATGTGTATGCTCAGTTGTTTGTGTTCGCTCTGTACAGGCTTTATAAAGAACAGGGTAAAAGCTTTGTTTCTAAGCTGAAGAGGCTTTTGGCTGCGGGTTCAAGTAAGTCTCCCCGTGAGCTTGCTGCTGAATTAGGCTTTGACATCACTGATGAGAGATTTTGGGAGAAAGGCATGAAGCAGGCTGAGGAATTCATTGATATGCTAGAGGAGACTCTCTAGCCACCATAATTCTTTTTTATTTTTTGTTTTATGCTGTTTTATCGTGCTCTTGCTCTTACTCTTGGTTCAAGTAATGTCCATAACCATTCAACAAATTCTCTTAGGTTCTTTGTTTGTATGAGTACGTCGCCAGGTCCTGTGATTTCTGTTACTAGTCCTTCCCCTCCTAGTAGGGTTTCTTTTAGTCCTCCGAATTTTTTGACTTTGTAGTCGCAAGAGTCACTGAAGGCGACAAGGTGAAAGTTATCAACAATCAAAGTCTCACTTGGCTTCAGTGCGTGTTTGTCTATGGCGCCGAAGGTGTTTATGAACAATGTTCCGTCGCCTGTGACTTTTATCATAAATAGCCCTTGTCCGAAAATGCCTTTTGTGAAGCCTTGCCATTGAACGTCTAAGTCTACGTTTTGTGTAGAGGCGATGTATGCGGTTTTTTGTATTATGTAGCCTTTGTCTGGTTTGATTTTCAAGGTTTCGATGTCGCCGACTGGGGCTGAGACGAAGGCGACTTCACCTTTGTTTTGTTCTGCTTTGTAGTCGTTTACCCAGAAGGATTGGCGTCCGAGTAGTTTTAGTCCTATGCTTCCTAGGATGCTTTTTTCTCGTCTTCTTGTTTGGACTCCTATGTTTGGGTCCATGTAGGTCATGGCGCCCGATTCTGCAGTTATGGTTTCACCATGCTCTAGCTTTACAACCAGCATTGAATAAGATGGTTTATATTTAATCTCATATTCCATGTTATTTCCTCAATTCTAATTTTTTGTCGAGTCTTTATAAATGCATGCGTTAACGTGCCATTGTTTCTGCTTAAACTTTCTTTACTATGCCAGTCTTTGCATGTTTCATCTGCGTTCTGGAAGCTTAGAGTACTCTCCGTTTGGTGATCGATATACTGCTAATCGTCCAACAGTTTCCCATTTTTCTCCGTCTCTACGGCGGAGTTGCACAACGATGACTTCAGCTTCTGGATCGGTCTTTCCACGCCATATAGTGATGCCTAGGTAATCTTGTTCGTTGAGGCGTGTGTAAAATCGTCCTTTTGGCTTAGAGGTTGAACTCATCTCTATCACTTGTGATTTTTTAAGGAGTTAATGTCTTTAAAGCGTTATTGATGGAAAGAATTCACTAATCTTATATGGTCTTGTTTATTCATAAAACACTAAATGGTGTGAGACTATGAATGTTGATTCTTTGGCAACTCCGTGTCTGCTTTACTGTGGTTCTTGCGTGTATTATATGGTTGGAGAATGTAGAGGTTGTGGTAGTGAAGATAGAAAAGGTTGTAAAATATTTGAGTGCTGTAGAACAAACAAGAAGCTTCATTACTGCAGTGAATGTAGTGGCTTTCCTTGCTCCACACTAAAGAAGTCAGTAGGTGTTCATTCGGGTTGGTTGGAAGACCAAGCGAAGCTTCTTTCTAAGAAGAAGGGTGAGCGAGGGCTCGGGTAGTAATCGTTCAAAAGCGGGATACATGCTTGTTTTCTCTAAAGATTCTACCCAGAGAATTTTACGAGAGAGACCCAGAGGTTGTTGCGAAGGAGTTGTTGGGTAAGAGGTTGGTTAGAAGATTAGATGAGAATTTCTTAGAAGGCATAATAGTTGAGACTGAAGCGTATTATGGGTTAGATGATCCAGCTTCTCGTGCTTATCACGGCGTCAAGAATTATAATAGGCTCATGTGGAGCGAGGCGGGAAGAGCTTTCATTTATAATGTTCACAAATATTGGATGTTTAATATAGTTGCTCACGAGTCGAAGCAGATAGGCGCTGTTTTGATAAGAGCTTTAGAGCCGACGAAAAGAATTGAGGTTATGAAGGGAAACAGGTCAGTTAAAAGAGAGTTTGACTTAACGAATGGTCCTGGAAAACTCACAATAGCCTTAAAGATCGAGAAGAGTTTGAACGGGATTCCAGTCACTTCACCCGCAAGTGAAATCGTCATTACAGATAGCGAGATGGAATTTGAGACAGGGAGTTCCCATAGAATAGGTGTAAACAAGGATTTAGATAGAAAACTGAGATTCTTCATTAAGGGAAACAAATTTGTTTCGAGGTAATCATGCATAAGTTAATTGATTGTTTTAAACAAACATAAAAATGAAAGAGTTATATGAGTTGAGCAAATTCGATTAGATTCTCAGAAGGGGTCATGTGGAATAAATTATGAAAGTTGTCATCCGTACAGATAAGTTGTCCAAGTATTACGGTAGAGGGAACGAGATCAAGGCTGTGGATGAGCTTGATCTAGAGGTTTATGAAGGAGAGACCTTTGGTCTGCTTGGTCCAAACGGGGCAGGTAAGACAACGACTGTTCGCCTGTTAAATTGTATAATAAAACCAACTAGAGGCACAGCCACTGTAAACGGTTATGATATTCTCAAGCAGGACACAGAGGTAAAACGAGTCACAGGGTTGCTTGCCGAGTCTCCAGGCTTATACGAGAAGCTCAG
>Ga0209635_10001358_pt1 | contig 18087 bp, 15 predicted proteins | sample DeeMarSWOR230_32_FD_187463 | JGI IMG/M metagenome (GOLD analysis project Ga0209635, IMG submission 187463) | Marine sediment microbial communities from White Oak River estuary, North Carolina - WOR-2-30_32 (SPAdes) (version 2) | ecosystem: Environmental > Aquatic > Marine > Intertidal zone >... | reverse complement strand
TAATTTTACATCTCCTGTTAGTGATGAGGGCTATAACAATTTTACAATATATCTATTATGGGACAAAAGCAATATAACAGGCTTTACATTTAACGTATCATATTTTGTGAATGCTTATTGGATTGAAGATGCGTTAGCGACTTATAGTGCAACATATAATAGTGATCCTGAATGGATTTATAATTTTACAAAAGATGACTCAAACCCAACCTTTGATAATTGGAGTTTTTCTGAGTTTTGGTTTGTTTATCCAGATTTCTTAAACGCTCAAAACTTAACAAACCCTCATGATCAAGAGATTTTATGGCGTTTACCTGGACAATCAAAATTAGAGAGAAATCTTAGCAAATATAAGTTAATCGTACCTGAATATATTGATAATAATAGTGGTGTTTATTTACTTAATTTAACAAGCTATAATTTTATTAATCAAATGTATAGTTATATTAACTATAATGGAACCTTATGGGAAACTAATGGTTTCATGTATGGAGATAATATTTCTATTGCTGTAGGGATACAAGATCATAACTCTAGAGCCCCTATTAGTGGAGATATAAATGCTACTCTTTTTTATCCTAACGGTACACGATTTATAGGTGCGCATTTAAATTCTTCAGATGGTATTATTGATGAATCCACTCTATTTTACGATTTTGATAATCACACCATTCTTAACTTAACAAATACCCTCAAGGTATTTGGAGAGTATCATTTAGGGTTTTTCTGGTTTAATGGCTCAGCAATAGGATCTAAAGAAATGATATTATATATCGACGCTTATAAAGCTGAATTATATGATTTGGATTACTATTCAAGTTTAAATAAAAATGTTATCGATGGAAAAGTAGAAAAAGTTTACCATAATTATACATATTTAATTGCCTCTGTTAATGAAACTACCGGTATTTCTAGACCTAATTATTACCCGATTAATGATTCCGATATAAATACTCAACTGATTTATGAAGTAGGAGATCAGCAACTACCAATATTAATTGATAGCTTTAAACAAAATCAAAATATTTTAAATCCTAGTGAAATTGTAAATGTTAAAGTAAGAATCCAAAATTTATAAATTTTACCGGTTAATATAAAAATAAATGTAAAACTTGTATCATATGCAAATGAAGAATGGATTATAACGGAAAACACAACAAATAATATTGAATTAAAATTTTCTGGACATCCTGATGATACTTATGAATTTGATGTAGATTTAGAAATTCCAGATTTGAATGTTACTACTAATGTATGGGCGGCAAAAAATAATCCTATAAGATTAGCTGGTGCTAAAACCATAATTACTGTATTTGCTGATGATAATGAAATTGGAACTTATGAGTCGGATCATATTTCACTCCTCAGTAATGAAACAAGCGATAACTATGACGGTTATATTCTGGGATTAAAAATAAATAAAGAAATAACTTCCGAGAATCTTCTTAATATATTTAATAGAGATGAATGTCTCTATTTACCTTATAAAACCTCATTTATTTTAAATTTCTTTGATAAAAATTATGTTAGCAGTTATAAGCAATATACAAAAGATTTCTCTTTAAATTTAAATAGCAAATTCATAAATATTTCGATAAATCCTGAAAATCCCATTAAAGGTCAGTCTTTTAATGTTAGCTCAATATTAACTACTGAATTTGGAGAAAAATTAGGAAATAAAACTGTCAATTATCAATATTATGATACTAATTCATGGAATAACTTAGGGTCAGATCTTACTGATTCAAATGGTTTTACATTATTAACGATAAATTCTCAACAAATTGATTTTGAAAGAGATTTATTAATAAGATTATCATGGGAAGGAGATACTATCAATGGTACTTCAGAAAATGTTTCAATTAGCATTATTCATCAATCAAACAATATTTCAATATCCATCAACAAAAATTCCGATCGTATTTACCAAAATAGAAAAACAACGATGACTATTATCCTAAGAAATGTTGGAGATTCGAATTTAAGAATCTTAAGAAATATTTCTATTGAGTTTAATCATGCCTTATCTTACTCAATAGTATCGATTGATTATTTGAAATTAGAACAATTTTCACCAGGAGAAAGAACTAATTTAATTGTAGAAATAGATATTGGGAATATTAAAAACCTAGAAATTTCAATTCTAATATCAGCTCAAAATATAATAACAAATGTGTCTAAAACTACCACAGCTCAAGCTTCATTCAAGATCTATACTCCACCCATTTATGATTATTTTATAGATTATTTTGTAATTATCATTGGAGCTCTTTTTGCTGTAATCTGGATAAGTGCAATTTTATATGCACTTAAAACTAAACAAAGAATAGAGACTCCTATTGAAATCCCATTAAAAAGAAAACCAAGAAGAGAAAGATATGTTCCTGTATCTGAATTGAAAAAACCCACTCCACCTAAAAAACCTCTTAAGAAAAAGGAAGAAATTAGAGAGGATCAAGAAAAAGAGCCTATGGATTTAGATTCTTTACTGGAAGAAAGAGGATTAGCTGACAAAAAGAAGAAGAAAACCTAAAGAATACTTTTCTTACTTAATTTTTATTTATCTTTTTAAAAAAGGAGAAAATAAAAATAAGTTATAAGTTAGATATTGATATTAGGTTTCTTTTTAGAAGAGCCAGAGAACTTCTACCATCGACTCCTGCTAAAGCAATTAAGACATTCTTCTCTGAACCCACTAGAACGGCAAAACCTTTTTCTAATTCAATAGTTGTCGTCTTTAAACCGCCTTTCCCAATATCTTTACCCAAATTATTAGAATCTTTTATTATAGCAGCACATGCCTTAGCAATCTTTCCATGATCCATATCAGTAATCGTTTGACCCACTAATACTTTTCCATTGGCATCAGCAGCAATTAAGCCTTCTGTTTCTGGCACTATATCCATCAGCTCTGCTAATTTCTGTTCTAGGACTTTTTTATCAACCATAATATATTATCTCAACAAATAATTTGAATAAATTTGAATTCTGAAGTTGGTTAAAAAACTATCTTAAATAAATATATAGATTAAATATAGAGTTTAAGGCATTTAAATTTATCAAATATATAAAAAAGGAAATGTGAAAAAATAACAATTTATTTCAAAATGATTAAAATCAGATTTTCTTCAAGAGCAACCATAGTTTCGCCTTTGGATGTCTCTAATCTTATGAAGTTGAGTTCTCCTTCTTTCAATGCTTCAACAACTTGTCTTCCCTTTCCGATAAGTGAAGTAACGTACGCAGCGACTGATTCACTAAGCTCAATTTCTAAATTTGAATCTATCGGCAAACCTGACGAATCACAGATGATAACTCCTCGAATACCCTCTCTTTCTTCGAAGCGTCGAATTATAGCCTTAACTTCCGCTCTATTTATGATAGTTTATCACACCTTAAGAAATATATTCTAAATTTTTAATATTATAATAGATTTAAGGTTTTTAAAAATTTATATAAACTTCTAAATAAATATTTTTTTAGATCATTTATTTAAATCATTTAAAAACTTAACATGTGAGAAATAAATAAGAGAAATCTCAAATTTTCTTCTTATTAATTAATTTATTTTGGGTTTCATTAGGTAAAAGTGTATTAAACTACAAAATATCAATAGAATAGGAAGAACTATATTCAAATAAAATAGAATCGGATAAGGGATCTCTCTAATTAAAATTAGTTCAACAATGTGAATTAAAATCCATACAATTGCTATAATTAAAATGAATTTAAAGTCTCTTCTTTTCCACCAATGAATAGTAAAGAAAATAGCTGCAATTAATCCAATTAGTGGTCCTGAAAACAAACTCAGAATGAAATAAGTTGCATTAATAATTGCTAAAGATATTAATATTACAAAAACGAGATTTTCATCAATATTTTTCATTTTAAAATGGGTAAAAGTAACCTTTGGTTTTTATAATTAAATTAAATATATATTTTCATTATTTTTAAATACCTATTGATTGTATACGAATAAGCAATCGCAATTTGTTGATATTTAAAATGGAAAGATAAGAAATCAAAATTGAAATATTTTAATAATTCTTTACAAAAACCATCTAATTGTCATTGTTTTTTAAAAAATAATTCTTAAACATATTTAATTTTCTTTCCTCTCCCACAGAAGTGATATTCATATGACCGGGAAATATTAAAAAATTATCAGTAATCTCTGGGTTATACATAATTTTATTTTTTATGCTTGAAAATAGAAGTTGTGAGTTGCCACCTCTTAGATCAGACCGACCGATGCTGCGTCGAAAAATTAAGTCTCCTGTAAAAATTATTCCATCAATTTTTTGACCATCGTATTCTTTTGGTTCTTTTGAATAGTAAGATAATGCACCAGGAGAATGACCAGGTGTTTCAAGAACATTTAAAGTGATTTCTCCAATTTTAATAGAATCCCCTTCTGAAAGCCACCTATCTGCTTTTTTTTGAGTATAAATTCCAGAATCAAATTCTTTTTTATTATACATTAAGGGAATATTAAAATGTCGTAATAATTTTCCTAGTTTCAAAGTATGGTCATAATGTCCATGCGTTAATAACAATCCAATAGGCTTTATATGTAGTTTTTCTTCAATTACACTAATAAAAGTCTCAGGTTCACCGCCAACATCTATAATAACTACTTCTTTTGATTTATTTGAGCCAAATATGTAGGAATTAGTACCAAGAGGTCCCACAATTAATCTTTTTAATATCAAAAAAGCACACTTTTATAGAAATTAGAAGTTGAAAAAAAGTAGGGGGTGTTATTTTTTAACCAAATTGTTTATTTCATTTAATTTATTATATACTTCTAAACCTTTCTCTGTCAGTCGGATAGTCTTTACTTTATTTGTATTTTCGATAATTATGAGCCCCTTTTTAACTAATTCCTCTTTTACTCTGAAGAATGAGTTGTAGTATGAAAACTTGTTTAACTCATTATAAAATGTATGTTTATCCGTTTTGTAGTCCTTTTGGTTAATAAGAACTGCCAGCGTGTCTTTAAAACCTTTCTTTTTTAACAATCCAATTAAATCTTCAAAAATCATAATAAGTCCTATACCTAATTAAAATGTTTAGAATAGTTAGACTATTTTGTAATTGAAAATTAAAACCCATTAAAAAACCTTATGATAATAAAAATTAAGTCTATCTATAAACAACTCTATAGAAATTTAGTTATGATCATTTTTCTATTTCTAGTTTCATAACCCACGTGATCACGTCTTCTTGTTATAACTTTTTCAGTCATATGAGTATATAATTTATAAATTATGGAATTTGTTTAATAAAAAAGTCTTTTATTGAACAATGTTCACTTGATTTAATCCTTAAACTTTCAAGTTGCCTACTTTTATTTTTGAGCAGAGTGGGAAAAATGTGGGTAAAGCTTAAATAGTAAAAATAATATATAAATTATTAAAAATAATAGATTAATTGAAAAAATTTTGGAGGAAAATTAAAAAGAGTAAAAGAATTTTAAAAATGTTGAAAAAAACTATAACTCAAATCAGTTCAGACATTATTAGAAGTGTTGAAAAAAGTAGTAGGAAAGTCATCAAAATCCCCAATTTGGATTTTTCCAAAATAAAAGAAAGAATATTAGAAAGCTTTATCGAAAGTATAAATAAAAATAGGAAAATTGAAAATCCATCATAGAACGATTATGAGTTAAAAATAATTATTCTTTTTTTTTTTTAACCATTAATTTCTTAATTCTTTATTGTTTTATTATAATATCCATGATTAATGAATCAGTAGATATAGTTATACTGGGACATATTGCTAAGGATATTATCGAAGTTGATGGAACGAGCTATTCAAGCATAGGGGGAGCAGTTTATTATGGGGGAATTGCTGGGAGACATATGGGCCTAAAAATCACGGTAATTTCAAAATTAAAAGAAGCAGATTTTCCTATTCTTAATGATTTTAAAAAAAATGGTATTAATTATTACATATCTCCATCAAGAGAAACGTCAGGTCTAAGAAATATTTATTCATCTAAAAACATGGAAATCAGGATTTGTAAGCCGCTTGGGTTTGCTGGTTTATTTAAGAAGGAAGATATACCAGAATTTAAAGTTCCTCCGAAATTTTTTGTTATAGGCCCTATTATTGCTGGAGAGGTCGACTTAGAATTACTAGAATATATTAAAAATAAGTATAATAATATATGCCTGGATATACAAGGTTTTATACGATTTAGAAATGAAAAAAAAATCTTTTATTCTCCTTTATCTATGAAAGAAAAAAAAGAGATCCTTTTCAATACAAGCGTTATAAAACTGGATCAAACCGAGGCAGAAGTTTTAACTGGCCAGCAGAATGTAAATAATGCTGGTAAAGAATTAATTGAATTCGGTCCAAATGAGATTCTAATAACTCATGAAGAAGGAATATCTCTTTTCTTATCCGATAATTTTATTTTTTACCCTTGGAAAAATAAAAGCTTATTAGGAAGAACTGGAAGAGGAGATACTGCTTTTATTAGTTATTTAGGATCTAGAATTACAAAAAATCCTGAAAATTCATTAAAATTTGCTGCAGCCCTTACATCTCTTAAATTAGAAATTCCAGGACCATTTAATTTATCATTAGATCTAGTTGAAGATTTAATTAAAAAGGAATATTGATTCTGATATGAGAGTTGGTGGGATAATTGATGTATCGACAAAAGATATTCCACATCGATCAAGTATGGTAATATTTACAGTTGGCTGTAATTTTAAATGTGATTTTTGTCATAATAAGTATCTTCTACAGCCCAATGTTGGAAGAGAGTATGAAATCAAAGAATTAATTGATATAATTAAAACTAATTTATTGGTGAGCGGCGTAAGTATTAGTGGTGGGGAACCAACGTTACAAAAAGATTTACCTGAACTATGTAAACAAGTTCAAAAAAGTGGTAAATATATAAACATAGATACCAATGGATCAAATCCAGATGTAATTATGCAAATTTCTTCCTATATCAATAGAGTTGCAATGGATTTGAAAAGTCCCTTAAACTTGGAAAAATTCAGAAAAATTACACATACTAAGGTAAATTTAGATAAAATTATAGAGACTATAAAATTCTTAATAACTCAAAAAGATATTGAATTTGAAATAAGGACCACATACGTAGAGAAATTATTAGATGCTAGGGATATTAATGAAATTATTGATTATTTAAGAAGTATAGACTTTAAAGGCAATTTTGTATTACAACAATATCAATATCGTGAAGGAGTTGGCGAAAATTTTAAAGAAATCTTTTCAAAGCCAGAACATTATGTTCTGTATAATATTCTTAAACCATATAAAGGTTTAGGATTACCATTTAAATTATTTTTAAGAGATGAATTTGTAGGATATTGTAATATTGATGATATTTAATTTATTTTCTAATTGATTTAGTCTCGATTTTTGATTTCATAGCATAGAATATTACAATACCACAAAGTATTATAACTGATTGAATAAGAACAATTAACCAATCAAAGGTAAATAATAATCCTACACAAACAGAAGCTCCTAATAAAGCAACAATCGGGATCCATTTGATATTAGGCTTAATTTTAAATGGCCTTTCAATAGTTGGTTTAGTTTTTCTTAGAGCTATTAGACTTATGTTAACCAAGAAGAAATTAATAAGCACACCAAAAACAGTTGCATGAGCAACTATTGAAATATCACCGAAAAATATTGGAATTATCGTAAAGCTCATAGTTAAAATTACAGCAATAGTAGGAGTTCTATATTTGGGGGAAATTTTACTAATTCCTTCTGGAAGTGCTTTATCACGTGCCATACCATACATCATACGAGAAGTAACAATTAACATTATAAGCACAGTATTAGCTGTTGCGAATAAAGCAATTAACGACATGATAATACCACCAGCAGGGCCTAAAATTTCACCAGCAACATCCCTTAAAGGGGCTTCAGAAGCAGCAACTTCAGAATAGGGTAATATACTAACCACTGAAATCGCCGTTAAACAATAAAGGATTGTGGTAATAATTATTGAATATACGATAGCTTTAGGAAGGTTTTTATGAGGTTCCTTAACCTCTTCAGCTATATTTGCAATATCTTCAAAACCAATATAAGCAAAGAAGATTAAAGCAACCGAAGAAAAGACAGCTGTAAAGGACGCTGCTGTTGGAAGTTCAAAGTAATTTACTGAACCAAGAGAGGGAATTCCAATTATAATGATAATAATCAGACCTGATGCCTCTATTAATGTAAATAGAATATTGGTTCTAGTTGAAGTTTTAATACCTATAAAGTTTATTATACTAAGAATTAATACAAGTAAGATAGCAAAAAAGATAATCAGAATAATTGAATCTATTCCGAAGAATCCAGATAAATAACTTCCAAAAGCTAACGCTACGGTTGCCGCAGAAAATATTCCCGAAAATATAATTATCCATCCTAAAATAAATGACAGGATTCTTAATTTAAATGCTTCTTCCGTATAAACAAATTCAGCTGCACTTTTTGGAAACATTGCCGAAAGTTCTGCATACGATAATCCAGTTAATGCACCAGTAATAGAAGCTAAAATAAAGGAAAGCCATGAGATATTTCCCGTTATCCCTACTACTTCTCCTATTAATGCATATATTCCTGCTCCTAAAACATTACCGACTCCATAAAGAGTAACTGCAAATAATGAAATTCTACGTTTTAATTTAGGCTTTTTTTTGACTTCTTCCATAATAATTCCTATTTCAATATTGCATTATTATATTTTCAATTCAATAAAAATAATAATTATTCAAGTTAATATGTTGAAAAATCTCCCAAAGTTATTTTTCGATTCTTGTTATACAAGGTTGTTGTATTTGTCTATGAATTTTTGCTCTTTTTAATCTTTGCTCTCTTCTTTCTTGAGCTTCTTTATATCGCCGTTTTTCATCTTCTGATTCAGGTATTATTTGAGGAATCTCAACTGGTTTATCATCATCATCAAGAGCTACGAATGTAAGATATGCAGAGCCAACATGCGTATGAATTCCTGTTCTTAAACATTCTGCCTCAACTCTAACACCAATTTCCATAGAAGTCCTTCCAGTATAGTTAATTGAAGCTTTTGCAAAGACTAAGTTTCCAATGTAAACAGGAGAAATAAAATCCATTCTATCAACTGAAGCAGTCACTACGTTGCTATGTGTATGTCTTGCTCCCGCGATAGCTGCTGCTTGATCCACTAGCTTAAGAATATGCCCTCCATGAACATTGCCAGCGGGATTTGCATGTTCGGGGTACATAATTTGTGCGATTTCAACTCTCGATTCTGATACTTTTTTATTTTTCATTAAATTATCACCTTAACTATTCTTTAAAATGAGTATTAAATTAATTTTATTATTTTCTCAATTAATGTATTCTTTAGGCATATTCAATTATTTTAATCCATATTTGGGAGTTCTTTTACTAAAGAAAGCAGCTGATCCTTCATTTACATCCTTAGATGAAAAAGTTAAAACTATAGAACTATTCTCAAATTGTAAAATATTATTTAAACTTGGTGAATCTAATGATAAATTGAGTGCTTCTTTAGTCATACGTAAGCCTAATGGGCTTTTAATTAACAATTGTTCTGCTAATTTCAATGCTTCATTCAATAAATTTTCTTTCTTTACAACTCTGAGAACAAATCCAATTTTCTCAGCTTCCTCTCCACTTACAGATCTCCCACTATATAGCATTTCATTAGCTCTTGAAAGACCAATAAGCCGAGGAAGATAATAACTACTTCCCATATCAGCACCAGATAATCCAATATTAATGGAAGCATTCATAAATTTAGCGTCTTCACTAGCAAATCTAATATCTGCTGCCATTGCAAATCCAAAACCACCACCGACTATTGATCCATGAACTGCTGCTATAATAGGTTGCGGAATTTTCCTCATTTTCATTATGAGTTGAGTTATTCGCCATTGATGATAGATCTTCCTTTTTACAGGTTCAGAAATACTTAAATAGTAAAAATTGCTATAGCCTTCTGGTGTTTTCTTAGAGTTTAAAATTAAGCCTTCTTGCAAATCTGTTCCTGCTGAAAAAGCTCTTCCCTCTCCTCTTAAAATAAGTACCCTACAATCAAGATTAATCATTAGATCATCTAATACTTGGTGAAGTTCTTCTTCCATTTGAAATGAAATTGCATTTAATTTTTCCGGTCTATTCAGAGTTAATATTCCTATGCCATTTTCTTGCAATTCAAATTTAATAGTTTCATATTCCATTATCTTTTCACACTCTATCCCGTCATTTAGGATTTTGGATATTTTGGTTTTCTTTTTTCGAAAAAGGCATTAATTCCTTCTAAAAGATCTGTAGATGTTGAGCATAACATCTGTGAACGATTTTCCATTTGCATTATTGTGTCTAGACTAGGTGAATCAAGAGTTAAATTAATCGCTTCTTTTGTCATTCTAAGCCCAAGTGGACTTTTAGTAAGTAAATTTTCGGCAATTTCCAAACCAGCTTTCATTAATTCAGAATCATCACCTTTTACAATCTTTAACACTAATCCAATTCTCTCAGCTTCCTCAGCATCTATAAATCGTCCCGTATACAATATTTCAGCAGCTCGTGACATACCAATAAGCCGAGGTAAATGATAACTACTCGCTAAATCTGAACCAGAAAATCCTATATTTATAAAAGAATTTGCTAGCCTTGCATTTTCTCCTGCAATTCTTATATCTGCTGCTAAAATTAATGTAAAACCTGCTCCTGTAGCAGGTCCTTGAATAATAGCGATAATTGGTTGACTAATTTTCCTCATTTTAACAATTAGATGGCTGGCTCTTCCCTGTGCATATATTTTTGCTTTAATTAAATCTTTATCTGGAGCCCTCATAAAAAAAAATTTCTCCTTAAGCTCTTCAGGTTTCTTTTTTGACTGAAGTACTGTAGATTCTTTAAGATCTAGTCCTGCACAGAACGCTCTTCCCGTTCCTCTTAAAATAAGCACCCTACAATCAAGATTAACCATTAAATGATCGAAAATTGTATGTAAATCTTCAATCATTTGAAAATTCAAAGCATTTAACTTATCTGGTCTATTCAAAGTTAAAATTCCAATACCATCTTCTCTCAATTCAAATTTAATTGTCTTAAAATCCAATTTTAAAACCTCAAAGGTATTTTATAATCTTATTTAGATATCTAAAGATAAGATTAATTAACTTAAAAACCCATAAAAACTATTTTAATATTTAATGAATTGATAAAATACTCTATATTTTATACTCAATACTAAAGAATCAATAATGATTACAATAGCCAATACTTCACCAAGAAGAACTTTAAAACTAAAACAAAACCTTCTTTCTAGTAAATATGAATTATGTATCGAGCGTATGAGGTATTTTACTGAGAGTTATAAAAAATATTCTGACCAACCTGAAATTATAAAAAGAGCAAAAGCAATAGCACATACATTAAAAAACATGACAATATTCATCAGGGATGATGAATTACTTATAGGGAATGAAACGAGTAAAAATTTAGGAGAAAAAATTAGTCTTGATTTATACTCATATGATGGAACTTTGGATAATCGTAATGCTATTAAAAATTATGAAAAAAGGAAATTACAACCTTTTTTTATGGAAGAAAATGAAATTGATGAATTATTAGACATAATTCCTTTTTGGAAAGGTAAAGCTTTATATAATGATATAATTTCACAAAAAATTTATGATGAAAAGTTAATCACAGGGATGGATAGAATTAGGGCATCAGCTCCTAATATAGCTATAGTAAATGGGACTAATGAAGGCCATATATGCGCAGGATATGCAAAACTTCTAAAATTAGGGTATATGGGAATTATTAAAGAAGCTGAATCATATCAGTCAAAAATCAAACCAAATGACATCGATTATAAAGATAAATTTAATTTCTATGAAGCTGTAAAAATTTGTTATAAAGCAGCTATTCAATTTTCAAGAAGATATTCTGAACTTGCTTATAAGATGGCTATAAATGAAAAAAATGAGCAAAGAAAGAAAGAACTTGAAATTATTGGAGCAATGATGGAGAAATTTACTAAAGAAACTGCAAATTCATTCTATGAGGCAATTCAACTTATACACTTCACTCAAAATATTATAAATATAATTTACCAGAGAAGTGTTGTTGCTTTAGGTAGGTTAGATCAAATTTTATGGCCATATTATAAGAGACAAATAGAAAAAAATGAGATTACCAGAGATTTTGCTTTAGGATTGATTGAAGAATTAAATTTGAAGTTAACTTGGAATGTTACAATATTACCAACAGATTATACTACTATCTCAAATGCGCTTGGATTAAATACACAAACAATAACTATTTCAGGTATAGATAAAGAAGGAAAAGACGCTACGAATGATATTTCATATTTATTTCTTGAAGCTTATAAGAATATTAAGGCACTAACTACTGATCTCTCCATAAGGGTTCATAAGAATACTCCTGAAAATTTCTTTAAAGAAGCATTAAAAGTCTTTCAATTTACTTCCGGAATCGCTTTTTATAATGATGATGTGATTATTCCTAGCATGATAAACGCAAGTTATACTAAAGAGGATGCTCGTGACTATGTAATAATCGGGTGTGTGGAACCTACGAGTCAAGGGAATACATTTGCAGCAACAGGTCGAATATATATCAACTTACCTGGTGTTCTCGAACTTACTTTAAATAATGGATATTGTAATTTAACAAATCAAGTAAGTGGATTAGAAACAGGAGACCCTGTTAACTTTCTGACTTATAGTGATTTATATAAAACTTTCATTCTTCAATTGCGCTATAATATTGAAAAATCTGTAAAAATTGCTAAAATTGGAGATGAAGAAACGTATAAATATTTACCGCAACCTTTTGTTTCTGCTATTATTGATGGCTGTCTAGAAAAAGGCAAGGATTATACAGAGGGGGGAGCAATTTATAACTTCTCTTCTATTACCGCTTATGGTTTTGCCACTTTAGTAGATTCATTGTACAATATAAAAAAAGTAATTTATGAAGAAAAATTAATGACGATGCCTGAACTAATTCAAATTTTAAATTCTAATTTCAAGGGACAAGAAGAACTTAGACAGAAGTTAATAAATAAATACAATAAATGGGGAAATGATAATGAGGACATTGATCAACTTGCAAATAAGATGTGGGATTTATTCTGCTCTGAAGTAGTAAAACATAAATGTATAAGAAATGGTTGTTATAATCCAGGAGCTTACTCTATGGGTGTACATGTTATAGAAGGATTTTTTACTAAAGCTTCTGCTGATGGAAGGAAAACAATGCAAGCATTATCAAACAGTCTTTCTCCCGTAAATAATATGGAAAAAAAGGGTCTTACTGCGACATTAAATTCAATTGCTAAATTAAATTATAGTTTATCAATAAACGGAGTAGCTGTAAATATTCGAATCCATCCACAGAATATTTCAAGTGAAGAAAATGTGGATAAGTTTTATTATCTCTTGAAAAGTTATTTTGATAAAGGAGGGATGCAAATACAACCAAATATAGTTTCAACAGATACCTTAAGAGACGCTCAGAAACATCCAGAAAAATATCCTGATTTGGTTGTAAAAGTTGGAGGATATAATGCTACTTTCGTTGATCTTGGAACTCCCATTCAAAATGACATTATTGACAGATTTGAACATAATTTATAACTTTTGAGATTAATTTTTCATTGAAATTTTAAATTTATTCCTTTTTATTTCAAAATTTTGATATTAAAGCTCTTTTGTTGATTATTTATACTTATTTGTACTATATTTAAATGACTAATATAGACCATTTGTTATTATTTTAAATGAAAAAATTTGCAAAATTGTTTTTATTGTCATATCAGAATTGGAGATCTACCATATAAATGCAGATATTGTGGTATGATTTTTTGTAATAAGCATAGGCTTCCAGAAAACCATGATTGTCCTTTTCGGTATATTTTTTAATTTTTTGTTTATTTAATTCTTTCTAGTTCTAGAATAATTATCTAAAATTCAACATTTCCAATTTTGTCATTTAATAATATTTAAACAGCATAATATGAATATCGACTTGATTAATGAATTTTACCTCGATTATATTTAAATAATCGTTAGGTCATTATTTAGTCAAGGGAAAAATAGAATAAAATACAGCTTTTAATGGTTTTTATATTATATTTTTTATGAGGAGATAATTCTGATGATCAGTAAAAATAAACTTTTCACAGAGTTACTAAATAATTTTCTAGAAAATAATAAGGATAGTGAAGCTATCATCATCTCTGACCAAGATGGATTGATTATTGCTGGAGAAAAAAGAGAAGACATCGATATGGAAATCGTTTCAGTATTAACAACAATAATAAATCCAATATTAGAGCGAATTCGATATGAATTTGATTTTAAAAAATTTGGATCATGTTCATTTGAGACTGAAAATCATAGACTTATTTTTATTTCTGTTAATGAAGATATAATGCTTAGTATTGTTTTGAATAATTTGGCTTCGATAGAGAAATTATCTCCATATGGTTATTTTCTTGCAGAAAAAATGGCTCAAATTCTTAATGTTGAGGAAGAAGATCAAATTCAATTAAAACTCCCTAATTTCGAATATGATGCCAAGAGAGCAAAACGATTGAAAAATCAATTATATCACTTAGATATTGATTCTGATGGATCGTATCATTTCAAATTTATAATCATTGGTGACCATAATGTAGGTAAGACTTCAATTATCCGTAGGTTTGCTGAGAATAGATTTTTATCAAATTATAGGGCCACAATTGGTCTTAATATTACAACGCATTATTTTGAAGCTTTTGGGAATAAGATTAATGTTGACCTTTGGGATATAGGAGCTCAAGAATATTTTAGAAGATATCGTAAAACTTATTATAATGGAGCTCAAGCAGCATTTATTGTTTATGATATCTCCAACAAAAAGTCTTATCATAATTTAAGTAACTGGTATAATGAGTTAATTGAATTCATTGACAATAAAGATCTACCTATTATATTTATTGGAAATAAAAAAGATCTGATTAAAAGCAATGATAGGAATAGTGAGGATGCTGTAGAACTTGAAAAAATCCTTTCTAAAACAACTAATAAACAGAATTTACGTATTGAAACTAGTGCTCTAACAGGGGAAAATATCGAAGATGCTTTCAGATTAATATCCTATAATTTTATAACAAAATGTAAAGAGGTTGAACAACAACAGAGGCAGGAAAAGTTATGTAATGAAATTAACTTAATTTTACAGACTAGAGATAAATTAGTTCTCACATTTATAACTGAAAAACCGATTTGGAATCCTGCTTTACAGATGATGGTTGAAGTTAATGAAAACGAAAAAATTGTAGATTTTAAAGATGAGGAAGATGAAAAATATTATCATTATTCAAATGGTCTAGTTTTGAAAAATTGTTTATACTTTTTAAAAGAAGTTAGTGATTCTGACGGAGTTTGTTGTATATTCGATGCACGTGATAAAAACCATCTAAATACCAGATGGAAATATATAATACGCAAAATAATTGAATATCTTCCGAAAAATAAAGTATTAACAGTTGGGATACAAGTATCAGAATTAAATGACTGGTCGCAAATTTTAGAAGAACTCACTTTGAATGAGGAATTAGAAAGAAAAATGGGATCTATTATTTTCTTTAAAATCGGTAAAGATTATCGTGTAGAACTACATAATCAATTAAGAGCAATGTTAAATGCTATAAAAAACCTTTAGTAGTTTAAATTTTCGAACTTGATTAAAGATTAAATTAAGAAAAACCATCCTTTTTGTTTAAGTTCATTTTTCAGTTCATCAGTATCGTGTAAAGTAGTTTTTGTGGATTCATATAGTTCTTTTATACTCTCTAAATCATACTCTAAATCAATGAGATTATTCAGATTTGTTAGATATTCATCGCTTAATCCTAAAGTACGAGAAAATAGATTCAAACTAATAACTTTAATATTTTCAGGATATTTGATATCTTTATCTTTAGGAATAGACATTGTCTCTTCATAATTATAAACAGGCCATTCTAAACCTACAATAAAAAGTATCATTTCTTCATTTTGGAAATTTTGACAATAGTTAACTATTACATCTATGGATAAATCTACAGAATAAACAATTTGTATCCCATTTATGTGGTCCAACTGAGTATGATCAATTCCTAATTCATCCCTGAGACATGAGCTATCTTCAAATTCAGTGAGTCTGATTTGTAAAAATCCTTTATCGTTTAAGATTAGTCCATTAACAGTTTCCTGATTTTCAGGGTAAATTTGAGGATCTGAATAATATTTCATATTAACTTCGTCAAAAAATTTGGTTAACAAATTATTAAGAACTGCAATTCTTAAAGAAATGGTTTCAAGATAGGCTTTGGCTTCTATTTCTAGATCCTTATATCGTTTATATTTACTTTCTTCGATTTTATCTCCCTCTTCATATAGTTGATATGAAATTGTTCCACATTCTTCATATAATTCTGCGGCTTGGTGATAGTCATGAGCTTTGAAAGCAGATCTTGCTTTTAGTTCAAGTGATTCTCTCTTTTCTTTAAGTTTATCTAATTCCTTATCTATTACCACGACTTTTACCTTTTCCTTTTTTGTTCTTCTGACCACAACGATACCTACAGCTAAACCGGCAATGGCTCCAATTAATACAATGATAATCCAATATGGAAACGGTTCTGGATTTACTGGGGCAACCCCAATCGTAAATCTTCCGCTGAAAGAATTACTCTGATGACCTGCACCATCAATTTGAGATAAGAAAAAATAATATTCCCCAGATTCAAGTTCCTCTTCTAAAATATAATAGCTACTATTAGATCCTACATTCACAATAAGTTTTTCAAATACAAATCCAGGTGTAGTAAATGGATCCACTTCATTATCAATAATTAACCTATAATTAGAAATACCTGAAAAATCACTCCCATCCTGCCAATCAAAGATTATTGCTCCTTGAACGTATCCTTCTGGATAGGTTATTAATATCGGAGGAGATGGTGAAGTTATATCCTTGTAAAGGGTTAATATATAAGTATTATTAACATGTCCAACCGTATCATTAACGTATATGAAAATTAAAAATTCACCTTCTGGCAAACTATTCCAAATTGAACTATCAAGTTGCTGGTTTACATTATTTTCTAAAGTTATATGAAAAGAATTTATTTCATACCAGATAGAATCCAAATTAGTATCATATGCGCGTACATTAATTACAGGTGAACTTCCACAATAAGTATGGTTGAAGGGTAAATTGATAGTTACTTGTGGAGTGATGGTGTCTTTTATAATTTGAACCTCATCAAACCCTATTAATCCTAATGTGTTGTTTAAATAGAATTTAACAGTTATCGTCCCATCCAATAGGGCTGTCCATGCCATTTGATTTATTAATACGCTATCTCCAGTAAATGTGTAGTTAGTAATCCCTTCATCCAAAGTATACCATCTTTTGTCTAAATTTTTCCCGCTTATTAATAGAGAGAAAGTTGGAGCCGTTTCATTCAGTGGATGATTAGGGGTAGGGAAATTAATATTAATAATCGGTTCATAGAGAAGTTTTCTCACAATCACTTTTGAATAATCTAGGTTACCTGCTGTATCGTTTGCGTAGAACCAAATTGTAACTGTACCATTTCCCATTTCATTCCATTTAGTTTGGTTAATATTCCCTGATAACTCAGTGAAAATAGTTTTTGTTGTATTTACTGTTTCATTTCCTAAAATGTACCACATAGAATCTATCCCACTTATGTCATATATAGAAATATCATATGAAGGTGAATATTGCCCATGAAGTTCATTTGTATTTGGAGAGTTGATGTCAATACTAGGAGCAATGATATCTATTCTAACCACTACTTCTAGATAGTCAGTATTCCCTAAGGTATCATTTGCATAGAATCGAATCATTACGGTGCCATTGGGTAATGAATTCCATATAGCTTGATCGATTGTTCCAATGTCACTAACAGGTGTTGAATTCGTGGTCCCGCCATCAAGCGAATACCAGATCGAATCTAAATTCATATCTGCAACCGTAAGATTG
>Ga0209635_10001350_pt1 | contig 18174 bp, 16 predicted proteins | sample DeeMarSWOR230_32_FD_187463 | JGI IMG/M metagenome (GOLD analysis project Ga0209635, IMG submission 187463) | Marine sediment microbial communities from White Oak River estuary, North Carolina - WOR-2-30_32 (SPAdes) (version 2) | ecosystem: Environmental > Aquatic > Marine > Intertidal zone >... | reverse complement strand
ATTTAAAATTTATAAAAATAAAAGATATACTTTATCTTAATTATATTGAATTATTAATTAAAAATCGTTATGATTTTTCCAGATATTTTCTGTATAACAGGGTACTGGAAGATCTTTCATTGTTAATAGCCCTGGTTTCGCATCTATTACTTTCGGAATCAAATTAGTAACCATGGCAGCGGTACCCACATCACCATGAACACCTCCAATAATTTTTTGTTGTAGAGAGGGAATACCGTTAATTTCTATACTATCATATTCTTCATGGTCTCCAGCATAAGCTATAAAATCTAAAAATATTAATTCTTTTTCTCCTTTTTTAGCTATTGCCCTGCTTTGTAAACCACAGACATATCCTTTCGGGATTTTCTCACCATAGTTAGTGGTAAATTCTTTTTCGGTAATAACTTCTTTAGGAGGGAATTCTATAATTTCATCATATTGAAAGCCGAGGGCAGCACTAATCATTTGAATAGATTGGGTTAATCCAACATGACCTGTAATTTCTTTTTGACTGATTTTTCGATGAAATTCCTTAGGTGTTAAACCCGTTCCTATTTTACGTTGGAATGATTCCCTTCTTTTCGCTGAATTCATCATTCTCGTTACTTTAATCGATATTACATTTTGACATGGGGCGGTAATAATAATTGGTAATAGATCCATAAGATAACCGGGATTAATTCCTGTTCCTACAATTGTGACATTATTAGATTTTGCTAATACATCTAGTTCTTCTGAGATTTTAGGATATTGTTGAAATGGGAAGGATAATTCTTCACATATAGAAATTACATTGCTTCCAGAATTAACAGCTTGCTTAATTAAAGGGCTAACTTTTTCTAAAGAAGAAGAAGTGGCAATAATGACTAAATCCACTTTTTCCTTAGAAAGTAAGTCTTCAAGCTCAGATTCAATTTCAAGATCTAGCTCAATTTCTGTATCAGTAAATTCATTCAATTTTTTACCAATGAGTTGAGGATCAATATCAACTACTCCTTTTACCTCAATGTTTTTACGTTTGAGGAGAAGGTTTGTTATTAATTTTCCCATTGGTCCTAAACCTACTTGAATAATAGTAAACGGCTTACCCATTTTTTCTACCTAATTTGATATTTTTAATAGTAGCTATTTTCTAAAATCTTCATTCACTAAAATCTTATTGTTGATTTCAATCAAATTTTGATTGTGAAACAGGATGAGCTATTTCTTCTACAACTTCTTGTATTTTTACTATATGTGCATGAGTGTGTGCCATAGAAATGGAACCTAATCCTTGCATCCCTGATACATTCCTATTAAAGAGAGACAGTTGGAGTAAAGCTTGTCGTTTTTTATCTTTAAATTTGATCATCTCCTGTATTGAAGGATTTTCAATCCATTTTGTAAGAGTATGAAGCTTAATTATTGATTTATATCCTTTAGCTACAATTGGCAATTTTTCATCATTAAATAATTGGTATATATTATTTAACAATTTGTCTCCTTCTTGGTTTATTCGTTCATATTGCTGATGAGAATCTTTCAATATTTCTAAGGTTTTTAAACCAGCAACCATACTAAGAGGATATCCAGAGAAAGTTCCACCTCCAATCAATACTTGATTCTCTACTTCTGGGCTGGATTGTTCAATAATTTCCGTTTGACCACCAATTGCCCCTATTGGTAAACCTCCGCCAATTATTTTTCCCATAGTCGTTAAATCAGGGATCACATTTAATACATTTTGAAATAAAGCATTAGTGAAACGATATCCCGTAATTATCTCGTCAAAAATGAGAAGTATTCCATATCGCTCAGTTTCTTCTCGGAGTCTCTTTAGAAATTCTTTTTCAACTGGAAAACCGCCACCACCCCCTAAAATAGGCTCTAAAATTATAGCAGCTAAGTTATCACGATTTTTTTCAATAATATCAAAAATGTGATCGTTATTAATCGCAAAAGTTACAATCCCTGCTTCTTTTGCATTAGGGAGCCCTGGAGGTCCCTCTCCATTAAATATTCCGCCTACATCATAATATAAAGTGTCATTTGCTCCATGCCAACCCATTTGGGCTTTTGCTATAAGTTTTCTTTTAGTAAATGCCCGAGCTAAACGTGAGGCATACATAGTTGCTTCCGTTCCACTCACACAAAATCTCATTTTTTCGATACCAGGATTACCTTTAATTATCGTTTCAGCTAGATTAATTTGATATTCTGTAATCATACCAAAATGCCAGCCGTAAGTTAAATATTTTTTTAAAAGTTTTTGAATTTCAGGAGGATTGTGACCTAGAATCATAGCAAAATGCCCATTCCAACAATCAATATATTTATTATCGTCGATATCTTTAAGATAAGGGCCACTAGCTGAATTAATGAAAATTGGAAAAGCTCCGATTAAAGGAAGCCCAAATGTTCTAATATTATGAGAAATTCCTCCAGGTAAAACACTAATTGCTTTTTGCCAGATTTCTCGTGATTTAGGCCTCCTTTTTTGATAAAAATTTATTTCATCTTTAACAAACATAAGAAGGAATGATCTTTTTTAGTTTAAATTTGATAGATGATTAAAATATTAAAATTTTAAAGTTAATCCTCAATTCTCTAATATCCAAGATTTTATAAAATTATTTATTAAAGTTTATATATGAAACTAATAAATGTAATTTATGGAACAGAAGCAGGATAAAGTTGAAATTATTGATTATTTTGGCGAAAAATTCAATAAAAGATCTGTTCCTTGCTCTTTAGTTTTAATATTATTGCTAATACTCGCTTTAATAAATATATTTATAATGGTTATATATCCAGACACCTATTTTAGTCTCTACATAACTCTCATAATAGTTGTTGCATCTTTAATGTATTATTCTTATATTGCTTCAAAAAATCCAGGTAAAATCAGGAAGTTTTCTATTTCTAGTGAAAATATTGAAATAATTTTACCACGCACTCCTCTCTTTCTGATTTTTTGGTCTGAATTTGAAAAACTAGAAATAACAAAGAGAGAATTTAATTATAAACCATTCTATAGATATGAATTTCATTTTATACATGATGATTCTGAAAGAGTTGTTAATATAAGTTTATTAGATTTTCAAAAAATAAATTTAGAAAAAATTTTAGTTTTATTAAAGAATTTTGCGAATATCATGAAGAAAAATTTTGTTGCTATTAAAGAAACAAATATTTCTGGAGTAATTCTTCAAGAAAATTTTAAAATTGAAGGTTAGGAGAGAATTAATCTAATTTTGCTCCGCACGTAGGGCAATTCTCTACCATTGCTCCACATGTAGCTCCACAAATTTTACAAAATTTAATTGTTCTGGTTCCTCTCTTTTTTGGCGGTTTTAAAGAAGTTATCGAAATAGGTTGTTCTATTGGTTCAATAGGTTTCGGTATTTCAGAAAGTTGTTCTCCTTTTAAGTTTTTAGTTTCAATTGTAATTTCCTTTCCAAAAAACCCTCCAACCCTTACTTTTTTTGTGGGTGCCACAGGGGTAGGTTCAGGTTCTTTAAAATCTTGTTTGCCCAATTCACCTATAGGTTCTTCCAGAATTTCAGATTCTTCTAAATATTGCTCATCTTCATTATCACTTATGAGTGTTTCTTCAATAACAGGTTCCTCCAAATTAATTTCAGGTAATTCTTCTTCTAAATCTTCTTCATAAACCATATTTACAAAATCTTCATCTAATTTTAGAAGTGTCTCGCATTGTGGACATCTGAATATATGTTTAAAACCAATATTTTTAACAATTGAATACTTTGCCGCACAACAATTATGAAATTTTGTGTTACAATTAAAACACTTATGTATCTCATCAGAATGAGCCTCACAAATAGGACATAACTCTTGTTCGCAGATATTACATAAGTCTTGATCTTCTGGAGATAAACTAATTAGGTCTACAGCAAGCCGTTCATAAAAAATTTTATCTTGTACTAAGACCTGTTCAATCTCCTCAGATTTTATTACTTTAAATTCCTTTTTATTTTGAATAAGAGAGCCTAAGATATTTTGAAGAAGTTTTTCATTTGGACAATAAAATGTTCCTCCATGAGTTTCACTTGAAATTACCTTAAGTTTAACATCATCTTCATAAAATTTCTTATCTCCAACCCGAATAATATCAATAAATGCTGAGAATTTTTTTGCTTTAATTAATAAATCATATAAAGCATTATAGTAATCTTCAGATAATTTACTAGGAGTATCTGATATTATTATTACACGATAATTTTTTCTTGCTTCACGACTTTTTCTAAAAATATATGCGAGAATTTCATATAAACCATTTTCTAAATAACTATATTCATCTTCTCGTGTTTCCCACGCATCATCTATAGTTTTCAAAATGGTTTCGGCATCCTTTAAATCATAAACATTAATAGGATTTTCATCTTTTTGGAATATTATTATACCATACGAAGTCAATGCATTGAATTTATCTTTTTCCTTTATGAAATTGCCTATAGCTTTTAGTAACGACTTCTTCTTTAAAAAATCAGAAACTAAATCAATATAAAATATAAACTCTTCAGAATTGATTGTATCAGATTGTGGTAACATTTAGCATCAAACGTAAAGCTTTAACAAAATAATATTATAAGTTTTATTTATTTTTATTGATAATGAAAAAAACGTCTCTATCTTGTTTATTATAAATTTCTTTCAATTTGAATTTATTAAAAGACTATAATATAAAAATATTACAAAATTCATTTTGTAATTTATTTTATAGTTTATATCCACAATTTGAACATGTTAGTTGTTCAGAATTATTTTGTTTACCACATTGAGGACAAATTATAAACGTTGGTTTTTTTCTCGCTTTGTTGTTCGTTAGAAGCATTCTTTCTTGGGGAATTATTTCTTTTTTTTTAGATGTTGGTTTGAAAGTTGGTTTTGTTGCTTTTTCATATACTATCTTATCTCCAACCTTTTTCACCGTGTAAACCTTTCCAAAAAATCCACCTATTCGGATTTTCTTTACTTGATCTTCTTCTAGAGGGATTTCTGAGAGTTCTATTTTTTCCTTTTTTTTATGTTCTAAAGCAGAAGCAGTTATAGGTAAGGGTTTCACTTTAGGAAGTTCTTTAGGGATTTTTTCTGCTATTTCTTCTTCCAGATATTCTTTTACTGTACTTACTTCTACTTCACCAGATACTTCAATTATCTCATCTGCATCAATTTTGAGGAGTACGTCGCACTCTTTATTCGGACAACGTAGAATATTAGGAATACCTATATTATGATTGATTGTATAATTTGTAATACAACAATTATGAAAACTTTGATTACAATCTTCACAAATCAGTGGAATATCATGAACATCCGCACATACGGGACAAATTTCTTCATGACAAAAATAACAGACTAAATTCATTTCATTTGTTCTTTTCAAAGATTTGGCAAGATGATTGTAAAAAGCATAATCATCTTTAGTAATTTTAATAATTTCAGGGCGATCTACAAACGTAGTTACATACTGTTTGCTTTTTATTAACTTTTTAATAGTATCATTGAATTCTTTTTTATCTTTTATGTAGAAAATTCCTCCCTTGGTATCCGAGGCTAAAACATTCAATTTTACATCATCGCTAAAAAACCTTTGATCTTCTTTAGATACCCTAATTATATCTATAAAGGTAGGGAAATTTTTTATTTTTGAAACAAGATTAAATAATGCTTCTCGATAATCATCGGATAAATCGGAAGGGGTATCTGTAATAACAATAATCCTATTAAATTTTGATTTTTTTCTAACAGTCTCTGCTATATATGAAAAAATATAAAATAATCCGTTTTCAAAATAGCTTTGTTCTTTTGGGCGATTTTTCCAATTTTCCTCTATAGAATTAGTAATTATCCCTGCATCTTTCTTATGAGTTATAAAAATGGGATTTCCTTCTTCTTGGAAAATGAGAAGAGAATATCTACCATTTAAATTTACTTTATTTTTTTCCTCAATATAATATTTAATTGCTTTGATAATTTCTTTTTTTTTCAATATTTCTTTAGTTAAATCTAAGTAAAGATACACATCTTCATTCATATAAAACACAATACTCTACTTAATTATAGAATGAATCTCCAATATTAATAATGATAATAATGACAGAACATCCTTAAATATTTTTTAGAAAAAATAGATAAAATAAATATAAGTAAAATTTCATATGTTTTTATAACTCATAAAAATTAGAAACAATTATTTGAAAGAAGAAGGTGATGAATAAATGGATGACTTTTTGAGAAAACTACAACTGGATGAATACGCAATAGAGATATATCTCAAATCACTACATAAAATTCCCCTTTCATATTATGAATTATACTCAATAGTACCTAAAGCTACACCAGAAGAATTTAACACAAGTTTAAGTGAACTTTTGGATGCTGGTTTATTAACCCAACAGCCTTCAAAAAAGCAGGAAACAATTATTCATTATTTAACATTACCTCCAATTCTCCCAATTTTGAAATATTATAATAATATTAATATTAATTTAGATGATATTAAAAGTTCAATTCAAGAAATAATGATTAATACGGTAAATGAAATTTTTCAAAAAAATAAGACGATTGAATTGGATTCAATATTGGAAATATACGAAGAGATTAGAAAAGATATTGATGAGGATTCTATTATTCAGAAACAAGAAGTAGAAGATATTGTTAAGGGCATGGAAGAACTAACTACGGTTAAAGAAAAATTATCGAATCTTCACAAAAAAATTATAAGCATCTCCAAAACAAATTTTCCTAATTTAATTAAAACTTTAAACACTCTTAAGAATGATATCATTGAAAGTATAAATTCTATGGATATTAAAAAACATAAAAAAGAAATTACTTCACTTATCGAAAAACAATTTAAAGCGAAATTAGAAAATATAGTAAATGATTTTATCGTTAAATTAAATGAACTGATTGAAAAGGAGTTTGAAGAAACAGGGAAACCCTTAGAAAATTCAACAGATATAATAATTCAATATCAAAATGACTTTAAAATGCTTTTATTAAATATGTTAAGCAATTTTGAAACTAAAATGAATAAAATTCATGATCTACTCAAAGTAAATCATGAAAATCTGTATGCTAAAATGAGAAATCTAGAAATCAAAATTGCAGAGAACCTGAATGCAATAATCCAGAATTCTATCAATGAAGTTTCAGCACTGAATAAACCCATTGAAAATGTTTTGAAAAAATACCTTCAAGAAATAAGTACAATAGACAAATTTCTATTTAATAAAATTTGGATAATAAATAGTGTAACTAAGATTAACGAAGCGATTCAGCATCTTTTAGTAAATTCCAAAGAAACTGTAACTATAATAATTCCTCATCTTGAAAATCATTTAGCACTTGAACAATTTGAGAATATAAATAGCACAATAAAGATTAAGATAGCATCATCAGAAGCTCATACAAATAGTATGGTTAAGGAATTCAAAAGTATAAAGAATATCATATATAGAACTTATCAAAATAAAGATTTGGTTGTTTTAAATAGCGATAATGAGCAACTCATTATGGGAGTAATTCAAGATTCAAAGAATCCTCTAGAAGATTTTATTGGAATTGGAATTACATTTGATCCATTAATCAAAGTGTTAGATCCCTTGCTTCAAGATTTATGGGAAAAGGCTTACCCGGATACATTTCATGGTACACAAATGGCAAAAACTCAGCCGAGTATGACTATTTCAACACCAAAGGCACTAACAACTGCTAAACCTATAGTAGCAATAAAAACTGAATCGAAACAAGTGGTTGATCAACCTATAAGAATAGAAAATAAGGAAACTAAACCAATAACTACTATACCAAGTCAAATCCAAGAGATTCCTCAAGAAGATATAAGATCTACTAAAAAACAGATTACTCCCACTCCAAGTCCTACTTCACCCAAACCAAAAATAACAGATTTACAACAAAAATTACAAGAGAAAATTGATTTTGTATCAGTAGCTCAACCTAAAGCAGATGATGAAGCAGGAATACTAATAAACGCAGCTTTCACTAACTTGATTAATAAATTGGATTATATTAAGGGGGATCAATTTGGAAAAGAACTTCAAAATATTGCTGATTTAATACTTGAGAAAAAAGGATTTTCGGTAACACTACATAAATTAAGAAGTACGATAAATAAGTATAAAGAAAAACTCTCTTTATTGGATGAGAATGATAAAAAAGAAATTTTAGAAGATATTCAAAGTTGGAAGAAAAGTTTGTTCTGATAGATTTGAAAAGGAAATTTTAGTTTTAATTTAAACTTAAAAAGGGATATTAAGAAGGCTTTTTTTCCATCCTTCCTTTAATAAGATACATTATAAAACCCCTTATTATAAGAATAAATCCTAAAAGAAAAGCACTTAAGAAAAAAATCGATGCAATACTAGAAACTATAAAATTAGGAGAACTTATCCCAATTATTCCAAAAATAGGGCAAAGAGGAGCAAAGATTATGAATATTATATAAATAATTTTATCTTTTTCACCAAAATGAATGAAAGTTGTGATATTAAACCAGCCAATCAAAGCTAAAATAAGGGGAATTAAATATGAGGAAATTTCAGGAAAGGGATAGTTAAGATCACCTCTCGCGAAGGCATAAAAGTAATTAGCATAAAAATAAGTAATTAACATCAAGGCACTTAAAGGTGTTGGAACTCCTGTATAGCCTGGACTTTTTGATATGTTAAATCGTGCTAATCGAAGTAAAGCTCCAAAAGCAAAACAAATTGCACCGATTAAAATAACAATATCATAAAAAGTTCCCGTTTTGAAAGATTGATATGTTAATACTGCGGGTACTATACCAAAAGTTAAAGAATCACTTAAAGAGTCTAATTCTTTCCCCATCTCGTTTATTGTTCCAGTTTTACGAGCAATATACCCATCTATAAGATCGGTTCCAAGGGTGATTGAAATTAGAAAAAATCCTAATGAAAGAAATGCGCGTGTACCTATGGTTGCACACACTAAAGCTATAATCCCTATGGTAGTTCCTAATAAGGTTATATAATCCTTTAATTTTAGTAATTTCGGGATACTTTCACTTGACATTCTGCTTTCTTAACTATTTTATATTAATAATAATTAACCCTTATTTAATTAAAACATTTTCATGAAGATATTTTGTATATCTCATATACCCGAAACTTTATTAGAGCATTTAATTATTCATAGATTAACACAAATATAAAATTAAAGGTAAAAAAAAGTGCCATATTGCAAAGATTGTGGAGCTGAAATAAAAGATTTAAATCAAAACTTCTGTGAAAAGTGTGGTTCACCAATACCAGATAGTGTTAGACAAGTAAGCACAACCCCTACACAAGTAAGAACCACACCTGCAAGACCATCAGGAGTAAGCTCATATTATGCTACAGGAAGCTTGTTTGATATTAACCGCAATTACTATATCCTCAAAGAGAAGTATTGGGATATTTAAATCCTCCTCGGATTTAAACCCGAATGGGGAAGCGGTGATATCTTAGACGAGAACAATCAAATCATCGGTAAAATGAAAAGAGTAATATTAAGTATTCGCCGTAGAGTTGAATTACAAGAAGTTGATGGTACTATTGCGGCTACGATTCATGCTAAAATTGTATCAGCTCGTGGAGCGCAAGATTTAAAAGACCCTGAGGGAAATTTAATAGCTCGAATTAAGAAGAAGATTTTATCCTTTTTCAGACCTGTATTCTATCTTGAAGATCCTGAAGGGAATCAATGGTTTAGGGCTCAAGGTAAGTTTATGGGATTCTCGTTCAAGGTCTACGACGTAACAACTGGTAATGTCGTTGCTGAGATTGAGAAAGCAGATCGATGGAGAGATCTGTTCTTAGGGGGATTACTTGACTTCAAGGACACCTATGCCTTAAGAATACTTGATAATGAAACAGATAGGAGAATTCTAGTAGGATTTGTGCTTTCAATCGATAATGTTCTTCATGATTATTAATAAAACTTATCAATTTTTTTTTTATGAAAAAATTTTTAATAATTCCAAAAAGTCTCTTTTAAGTTATTCAAAAAAAAAAATTTAAAATGATCTAATTTATATTTTCTTTAAAATAACTAAATTTGAAAAGAAAATTCAAATTTTAATTTGAAAATCATAAGATTTTATCAAACAATTAAACACTTATAAATTAATCCTACTGCTGAATGAAAATGACTGAATATGAAACATTCATGGTATATGAATTGGATGATTCTGGAGAAAGAGTTAAAGTGGATATTGCTGAAGAACAGCTTCAAGAAAATTTGCATCCAGAACAGGTTCTAGTAATAATTAGGGAAGATTTAAGGAGAATTTTCATTTGGAAAGGTCCAAAATCACCAGTTCGTAAAAGATTTATAAGCTCACGAGTAGCTCAAACACTTCAAGAAGAGTTAATGAAAGATTCCAGATACCATCGTTGTAAGATCGTTTCTGTAGATGCTGGAGATGAACCTTCAGAATTTTTAAATGCGTTTAGATTAGAATCGATGGAAGTAACTGAACGATTAGCAGATATGCGTTACGTTCGAAATATTGAACGTGAAAGAATGGAACAGGCAACAATTACCGATGTTGCTCCAAAAGTTTCTAAACCACAGCCAGAAGAGGAATATTATTCACCAGCTTTACAAGACACGAGTAACGAGGTTGTAATTTCATCTTATGCTACGAGTGTTCCCAAGTTAACAAGAGTTTCTAAACCAACAGGCATATCAGAACAACAACAAAAGACAATTAAAGAAAAAATTCTTAAAACAGAAATTTCTGATGGATATAAAAGATTAAACTTAATCTTGGGTCATACACTTTATGCAGCAGTATCCAAAACTGCGAAAGTTTTTGGAAAGGAAGTTGAAGAAACTGAATGGGAACCTGTTAAAAATGTCCCAAAAGATATGGTAAAATTAGAAAATCATATGTTAAGGGTCTATTTTAATGAAGAAAAAGGAATCGTAGAGGCTGTAGAAGTATTAGAAAAAGCAGGAGAGCAAAAGAGTACACCGAAAAAAACGGCTAGTACTACAAAAGAAGAGAGTACTAAAGAAAAAATCGATTTTAATTCTATGACTGTAAAAGATCTTAAATTGTATGCAGAAGAAAAAAAAATTGAATTACCTACTAGTGCTAGAAAGGCCGAAATAATAGAAATTTTAGAGAAATCTAAAGAAAACAATTCAAGTGGTAAAAGGCAATTACCAAAAATTAATAGTAGTGATGATTAAACATTTAACTATTTTATTTATAATTCCTTATCATCTAGAGTATCGTTTCTATTAATGAAGAATTATTGTCTTCTCAAAATTTTTCTGTATTAAAGTCGTTTTCAGGATAATCTTCTGAATTAGAATTATTCTCTGTAATTTCTTCTGATTTAGATATATCTTTTTTAGATTCTCGACTTTCTGGTTTTCCCTCATCTAATTCCTTGGGTTTTATCTTCTTTTTAATCTTTTTTAATCCTTCGATAGCTTCTTTTCTAACTATTGCACTTTCATCTTTAAGAGCCTTTGTCAAAATATCTAGACTATAAGGGTGGTGCATATCCCCCAACTCATCTGCCGCTTCCTTTCTTACATTTTCATCAGGATCATTTAGAAGAACATATGTTAACACACCTAATACTTTTTTATCTCCGAAACTTCCTAAAGTGTAAATAGCTTCTAATCTAACTCCCGGATCTGGATCAGTCACAGCTGTTGTAGCTAAATGTTTTGAGATATCATCATTCCCAATAGGTTCTATCATACTTAAATCAACTCCACAATATTTACAGAAATTATGAGTTATTCTAAGTTCCCTGCCACAAGCAGGACAAATTCTCTGTGTGTTAAAATCAATAAAACTTGTTTTTGGAGGAGGAGGTGCTTGTTTTATCCTATATGGGTTATCTTTTCGAATTGGTCTAAATATCTTTTTTTTTCCCATCGTTATCTTAAGATAAAATTTATTCTTTAGTATGAATAAAAAATTCTTCTTTTTATTTTTGATCCCATTAAAACAGTCATATTAAAAAAGAGAAAAAAGAATAGTATTATGCGATAGTTATATCTTTATTTAAATATACATCTTGAACAGCATTAAGTATCTTAATCCCCTCGGGAGTTGGTTTTTTAAATGCTTTTCGTCCAAGAATAAGCCCCATACCACCAGAACGTTTATTTATAACTGCTGCTGTTATTGCATCTTGAAGATCACTGCCTCCCGCTTCTCCTCCAGAGTTAATTAAACCTGCACGTCCCATAAAACAATTTGCAACTTGATAACGGTTCCATTCAATTGGGTGTTCGGTTGCAAGTTTTTCATAAACAAGCTTATCTGTTTTACCGTAATTCAAATCAATGAAACCTCGATTGAGTGTAGACAATTTTTGTTTTATTATATCCGCTTCAATTGTAACCCCAAGATAGTTGGCTTGACTTTCTAAATCATTTGCTGTGTGATAATCTTTTCCATTTTTAATGAACTCATCTGGATTTCTTAAATAACACCAAAGAACACAAGCTAATCCTAACTCATGACCATACTTAAATGCTTCGCTAATTTCCTGAATTTGACGTCTTGAATTTATTGAACCAAAATATATTGTTGCTCCTACTGCTGCTGCTCCCATATCCCATGCTTGATCAACATTAGCAAATATTGTTTGATCTGAGAGATTTGGTTTTGTAAGTAGCTCGTTGTGATTAATTTTAACTATAAAAGGAATTTTGTGGGCATATCTCCTTGAAACCGATCCTAAAACACCAAGTGTGGATGCTACCGCATTACAACCGCCATTTATAGCCAGTCTGATTATATTTTCAGGATCAAAATATGATGGGTTTACTGCAAAGCTAGCTGAAGCAGTGTGCTCAATTCCTTGATCTACGGGCAATACTGAGAGATAACCCGTTCCCGCTAATCTTCCAGTTTGATTAAACAGGCGATCCATATTATTTAACACTAGATTATTTCTATCTGAATGAGCTACAACTCGTTCAATAAAATCTGGTCCAGGAAGATGAATCATTTCCTTTGGAATTCCGGTACAGGTATGATTTAATAGATCATTTGCATCTGGTCCCAAAAAACTTTTTATTTCTTCTAAATTCATTTTTCTTCATCATTTTTGCATTTGAATTAAAATTAATGAAAAAATAAGAGTCCTAAAATAAAATATTTTACTTTTAATTTCTTTCCAGAAAGTTCATTTTTAAAAAAGAATTTATGACCATAATCGATTTTATTTATTCAAGATTAGAAGAACTATTAAAAAATTCTCTTAATAATTCAGAAATGAGAGAATAATTACTAGAATGACTATTTGGACTTTCACTTTCCATTTTTAGGATAAATTTTCTTTTTTCTAAACCGTTTGATTCTAATTTTATAACAACCTTTTTAGATTCAAATTTAGGTTTCCTATGAGATAATGAAGTTTCTCCCCACAGACTATCAATTTTATCTGCTACTTTCTCTTTATTCTTAATATTCTCCATTTTAGACGTATTTAAAACTTCAGTCTTTTCCATCATTTAACACATTATATGAATGGTTTAAATATCTTTTCAATTACTTATTTTAATTCCAAATATTTAAACTCCATTTATATATTAAATTTAGGAATCATTCCTATCTAATCTGAACACAACATTTTTTTTTTTTGATTCTTTTCCTCAAATATGCCTGATGAGTTTGATTTCAAGGATTACAAGACAATGGAAGAATATAGTAAGACTGTCGAGGGGACAAGATATTTACATTCATTATATTTAAGAGCAGTTAATAATCCAATTCGCCGAGAGATTTTAATCATTGTAAATAAATTAAAACGTATTTCAAAAAAGGATCTGGTGAAAAAACTTCTCAAAGAAAGAATAATCGAAGATGAATCTATGTTTAATTATAATATGGATTTTTTAATTAAAGCATTTTGCATTAACGCTGTTAAAGATGAAACAGATGATGAAATTATTTATGAAATTACTCAGAGTGGTAAGGTAATTGAATATTTAGAATAAAGAACACTGAGTTCTAACTTATTCCTCAAGAAAGGTTTTGTAACAATTACAACAAGGGACACCTAGCAGTATGTTAAAATTTTTTAATTTTTTGTTATTTAAAGTCATTAATTTTAACAATTCTTTCACTAAAAATTTCTTATCCTCATCAAAAAATAGTCGTTTTAAATTAAAGAAATGATTAGAATTGCCACAAATTGGACAAATTCTGGCCCAATTAATAAATTGATAAAAAGTTTCACGTTCTTCTTTTGATAATTTCTCAATCTTTAAGTCAGGATTATTTCGAATGAGATCTCTAAGATTATTTAATTCATTGATCATTTCATCTCTTAAAAAATTTGAGTTAAAATCTCTTGTTTCTAAAGGAACTCTATTTTCTTCGTTCATGATTTCTTGAGTATCAAATTTATCGATATATTCTACAGCTTCATTGAAGAACTTTAAAGGTTTTCCTTTATTTTTCCCACGCATATAAAAAATAATTTGGTTATTTTAAAACGTACCAAAATATAATTAGATACTTTATCTAAAAAATATTATTAAAGAAATTTCAAATATTTCTCATTTCGAGTGAATAAATCATTCTTATTATCACCAACTAACCTTCTAAAGTCAATTATTTTAGAAGAAGCGAAATATTCAAAATCAAATTCAACATCATCGCCAGAATTTTTTCCTGGTATAGGCATAAGTCTACAAGTTAAAGGTTTATTCAATCTAACAGAGATTGTACATATATCGAGTAAAATATAAAATAATTCTTTTTCCGTTATATCGCCAGGAAGGGGAACTACATCGAGACCTGTTCCGCACATAGTAGAATATAATAAAAGAGAATCTAAATTGAATTTATTTTCGGACAATCGTTTTGATAAAATAAAATCTTCCAAAATGGGTTGCATAAATCCTGAAAAACCTATTACTTTCTCTTTATCAACAGGTATAGCATTTTTAATTAAAGCTACCCCAGTTAAAGTTCCGGTAGCTCCAAAGTATTCAACTCCTAGTTTTTCAATAGCAGTACCAATACTCTTATCAATTATAGGATAAGGAGCAGGGGAAAAATCTATTCCTTTAAATTCGATATCGAAATTTCTACTAACTTTTTCAGATATTTTTGTCAATGTATCGTAAATTTCATTAAATTTAGCTAACATATTTAGCTGAGCATCTTTAGTTGTTTCTGATTCTTCAATAACACTTAATAATTCATCAACCGGCTCTAAAGCTAAGGAAAAAGCAGGTTTTTCTGAAAAGTGGTAAGCTGCTGGAAAAAATGGAACATTTGGACTTAAATTAGCAGACACGCAAAAATGTAAATTCTTAAAAGGATCCGGTTCAGATAATTCTTTTATTATTTTTGCGCCTGATTTTAAAGCTGTTAGATTAATACCATTTTTTGTAGATGCAACTGGTAATGATGTAAAAAAAATATCATGATTTTTAATAAATTGGGGAACCTCATTTAATAATAATTTCTCAAAAATTCCCATTTCTTGAATTGTTGATGATAACATCATACAACAAGCAAAATAATCAAATCCATAATCTTTAAAGATATCCTGAAGAAAAGTTAATTGATTATTTATATTTACTAAAGTCTCATTTAAGTTTTTTTCATAAAATAATTTATTATCATAACTAAAAAGTGGTTGAGAGAAGATTCGCTTAGATTGTACAGAGATACCTATGTCTTCTAAGGAAGCTATCATCATATCATTAAACTTGGAAAAAGATTCAAGTCTCCCTTGTAAAAACGATAAGATGGATTCATTTTTAAATAAAAAAGGAATTATTTGACCTATTGAAATCGCTCGAATTCTCATATTTAACTTGTCAAATTATAAATCTAGAATTAAAAATCACGTACTATAATATAATAGAAAGTATCTATTAATAAGCTTTATAAGAGAGTGAGTGATTTAAAATGATATCTTCTCTTCTAAATTAAGAAAATATTTTGGTTTTAAAAAAATATAGCCTAAATTTCATCTAATCTAGCTTTATCTTTTATTTTTTCTCTACGTGAAGGCGGTTTTATGAACTCATCTGGCCGAATGGAACCTAGATTAGATAATTCTTCTTTAAATTGTGTTATAGCTTTAGCATATTTTTCTCCTTCTCCTGCGGATATACTTATTATCTTAATTCGATTTTCATTTATATTTGCTTCCGCTAACATTTCTTTTATACTTTCATATCGCGTTTCTGCCTTTAAAAATCCTGTCTCATAATGGCAATCTTGAGGATGACAACCAGCAATTAATACTCCATCGGCTCCGTAGAAAAAACTTTCAAAAACTATAGATGGATTAAGCATAGCTGTACACATTACATGAATAGTTCGTACATTTGTTGGATAAATAATTTTGCTTGTTCCTGCCAGGTCTGCTCCAACATATGAACACCAATTGCATAGAAATGCTATTATTAAAGGAGATTCTTTCTTTTCTTTAAGAATTGACTGTAGCTGGGCGGAAATTTGTGACTTACGGAATCCCGGAATATAGAGGGCTTCATAAGGACACATTGCTACACAAGCACCACACCCTGAACAATTTGCTTGGGTAATTATTAACTCATTTCCTTCAATTTTCAAAGCATTATATTCACAAATATTTTCACACAATCTACATAAATCGCATTTTTCTTTATTAAAATAAACAATATGTGGATCTAACTCTACTTTTTTACGGGCTATTAAAGCCAACGCCTTAGCAGCAGCACTTTCTGCCTGAGCAATACTTGAGGGTATATCTTTGGGACCTTGGATTGCCCCTGCTAAGTAAATACCACTTATAAGTGTCTCAGAAGGTCTAATTTTGAGATGTCTTTCTAGCAAAAAGCCATTGGGATCTTGAGATATATTTAAAATTTTACTCAACTCATCTGTTCCTTCAGCAGGTTCTATACCCACTGCTAAAACAACCAAATCTGTTTTATTCTCAAAAATCGCATCCTCAATTATGTCTTCACCACGAACTATTAACTCATTTGAAGTATCGTTCTTTAATATTGCGGAGATATTACTTTTAATAAAGCGAATTCCAAAAGTTTCTCGTGCTCTATTATAAAATTCTTCACAATTCTTTCCGTTTGCTCTAATATCTGTGTAATATATATTAATTACAATGTCAGGGTTTTCTTTTTTCATTAAAACTGCTTGTTTTATTGCTACATTACAACACACTTGACTACAATACTCATGATGAATTTTTTTATTACGAGAACCAACACATAAAACAAAAGATACTTTTTTAGGAATTTGACCATCAGAAGGCTTTACTAATTTACCATGACTTGGACCATCATTATTTAGTAATCTCTCCATTTGCATAGTAGTTACTACGTCTGGATACTTTTCATAACTATATTCCGCTAATATTGAAGGATCAAATGGTTTAAGACCTGTTGCAACTATTATTGAGCCAACTTTAATATTTATAATTTCAGGTTCTTGTTCAAAATCAATCGCATCTCTCTCTCCACAGGCTTGAGCACATGCCTTGCATCCAATACAATAATCTTCTAAAATGTTTGGATATAAAGGTATTGCCTGAGGATAAGGGACATCAATAGCTTTTCTTGGAAAAAATGTATCCTCTACGTCTATTGGACATACATCTCGACATATATCAAAACACCCTACACAATTTTCTTCTTTTATGAATCGAGGGTTTTTCTTTATTGACACCTCAAAATTTCCTATATACCCATCAACATTCTCTATTGTAGAATAAGTTAATAATTCAATATTCGGATGATCATTAACCTCTGTCATCAATGGTCCAAGAATGCATATTGAACAATCAAGAGTTGGAAAAGTTTTATCAAAAAGAGCCATATGACCCCCAATTGTAGCTTGTTTTTCGACTAAATATACTAGATTTCCAGTATCTGCAATTGCAAGTGCTGCTTTTATTCCAGCAATACCTCCTCCAATAATTAAAACTGAGGGTGTTATATCTGAATGTTGTATCTCTAATGGTTCGAGAAGTTTAACTTGTTCAATTGCCATATTTATTTGATCTATTGCTTTTTTTGTAGCCTTTTCTGGCTCATCATAATGAACCCATGAATTTTGTTCTCGTACATTAGCAAAAGATATTAAGAATCGGTTAATTCCTGCCTTTTCAATTGTTTTTCGAAATAATAATCCAT
>Ga0209635_10001347_pt1 | contig 18193 bp, 19 predicted proteins | sample DeeMarSWOR230_32_FD_187463 | JGI IMG/M metagenome (GOLD analysis project Ga0209635, IMG submission 187463) | Marine sediment microbial communities from White Oak River estuary, North Carolina - WOR-2-30_32 (SPAdes) (version 2) | ecosystem: Environmental > Aquatic > Marine > Intertidal zone >... | reverse complement strand
AGGGAAGATCAGGGGCAAATCCACCCTCATCGCCTACCGCCGTATTATACCCACCTTCTTTCAGCACGGATTTGAGATGATGAAAGGTTTCGGTGCCCATGCGGAGGGCCTCTCCGAAGGTGCTGGCCCCCACGGGGAGAACCATAAACTCCTGAATGTCCAGGTTGTTGTCGGCATGGGCCCCTCCGTTGAGGATGTTCATCTGAGGGAGCGGCATGGTACGGCCGCGGATACCCCCTAAATATCGAAATAGGGAAACCCCTAAGAACTCCGCCGCAGCCCCGGCACAAGCTAAAGAGGTTCCCAAGATAGCATTGGCCCCCAGCTTCCCCTTATTGTGGGTGCCGTCCAGTTGGATCATCATCCGGTCGATGGAGAGTTGGTCCATGGCATCCAATCCAATGAGCTTCAGTCCGATATGAGCGTTCACGTTTTGGACCGCCTTTAATACACCCTTGCCCAGATACCGATGGGGATCCCCGTCCCTCAGTTCAATGGCCTCATGCTCTCCCGTGGATGCCCCGGAAGGGACAGCTGCCCTTCCCCGGGCTCCGCTCTCCAAAGAAATCTCCACCTCAACGGTGGGATTTCCCCTGGAATCGAGAATCTCACGACCGGTAACCTGTACGATGTGTGGCATGGCGCCCTGCTCATTTTTCGGTTAGGAGTTTGTTGCCGATATAGATATAGTGAACCCCGGATAGGATGGTAAAGAATGCCGTCAATCTGAGGAAAATGGGAAACAGGAATTCGGCCCTCCATTGGAGAACGGAAATGAGCGCCCAGGTGACGGTGAGAATCTGGAAAACGGTGGTGATCTTGCTGGTATATCTGGGCTTCAACGTGGGCTTATGATTTGTCATGGTGAGGACCCAGAAGCCGAGGGCAATGAGGATATCTCGACTCATGACGATTACCGTCAGCCAACTAGGGATGATGCGGAGAATAGCCAGGGTGATGAAGGCCGAAGCCAAGAGGAGTTTGTCGGCGATGGGATCCAAATAGGAGCCCAGCTCCGTGCGCTGATGCCAGATTTTGGCGATGAAACCATCGAGACCATCGGTTATCCCCGCGATGACGAAGGTAATGAGGGCATTTTGGAACGATTTCGAGATCAGAAAGATGACAAAGACGGGGATGAGGAGTATCCGGATGAGGGTCAGTGCGTTGGGAAGGCTCATGGCCTTGATTTATCCTTCCTATTGCAGTACCAACGGGTCAAGAAGATGAGGATGTGTTGGGTTTGGGCCGTCCCCGCTTACTCGTCGGGGTATTCCTCGCCCCGATAGAGGGGCTTGAAGACGGTGAACTTATCGATGAAGGCCAAATCTACCTTGCCCGTAGGGCCGTTTCTCTGTTTCCCGATAATGATTTCGGCGATGCCTTTTTTGGGTGTGTCCTGCTTATAGAACTCCTCCCGGTAGATAAAGAGGATTAGATCGGCGTCCTGTTCAATGGCTCCGGACTCCCTCAAGTCGGCTAATTGTGGTCTTCTGTTGGGCCGATCTTCCGTTTTTCGACTCAATTGGGAGATGGCGACAACGGGGATGGAAAGCTCTTTTGCTAAAGCCTTCAGAGATCCGGAGATTTCCGAAATCTCCTGCTCGCGGCGCTCTGCCCTTCTCGTCTTCATCAACTGAAGATAGTCGACGATGACTAGCCCCAAACCATGTTCGGCCTTCAGCCGCCTGGCCTTAGCCCTGATCTCCAGGTTGGTAATGGCAGGGGTATCATCGATGAAGAGAGGGGCTTCAGAGAGGTTGCCTGCTGCCAAGGTGAGCTTAGGCCAATCGCTTTCGCTCAGGAAACCACTCCGCAATCTCTGGCCTTCAACCTCCGCCTCAGAACAAAGCATCCGAAGGGCCAATTGTTCCTTGGACATCTCCAAGGAGAAGATCGCAACGGGGATTTTTACCTCAATAGCGGCATATTGGGCCACATTGAGGCAGAAGGCCGTTTTTCCCATGCCGGGCCTTCCGGCCACGATGATCAAATCGGAGGGTTGAAAACCTGCTGTTCTTCTATCCAGGTCCTTAAACCCTGAGGGAATTCCCGTGATGAGTTCCTTCTTCTCATAGAGCTTTTCTATGGTTTTAAAACTCTCCTTGACGATATCCTTGATGGAATGAAAGGAGGGCTTAACCTTGTGCTCGGATATCTGGAAGATGACCCGTTCCGCATCATCCACGAAGCTATCCACATCTCCCCGGTCTTCATAACTCTGGGTTACGATTTCGGTTGCCGCCTGGATTAATTTTCTTAAAATGGACTTCTCCTTGACAATCCTGGCGTAATATTCGATGTTGGCCGCCGTTGGAACGGAATCGATTAAGGAAGTCAAATAGGAAGCGCCACCGATTTCCTCAAGGAGGTTTTCATATTTCAGTTCATTGGTTAGGGTGATGAGATCCGATGGCTCATTCTTCTCCGAAAGAGTGATCATTGACTTAAAGATCTTTCGGTGGGATTCTCGATAGAAGTCTTCGCAGTTCAGGATTTCCACTACCTTATTGAGGGCCTCGTTCTCTATTAAGATGCCGCCCAGCACGGACTGTTCTGCTTCGGTATTTTGGGGAGGGACCTTATGGAGCGAATCACCGCCTTCGTTCATCTTTGTGATTACTCCCTGACCACCCAGAGCTTGAGGTTGGCTGTTACCTCGGGATGGAGCCTGATCGGAATGGTATAGACCCCCAGGCTTTTGATGGGCTCTTCCAACTCGATATTTTTCCGGTCGATTTGGAACCCGTTCTCGTTGAGCTGTTGTTCGATTTCCTTGGAAGTGACCGATCCAAAGAGTTTCCCGCTCTCGCCCACGGGCTTGTTGATGGTGCAGGAGAACTCCTTAATTCTATTGGCCAATTTTTCGGCATCCCTCTTGACCTTTTCCGTTTTTTCCTGGGCAAACCGCTTTTCGTGTTCCAGCTTCTTTTGATTTTTGGGAGTTGCCTTGATGGCCAGTTTATTAGGTATCAAATAGTTTCTTCCATACCCATCCGAGACTTTTACCAAATCTCCTACCTTTCCGAGGGAGGGAATATCCTCGAGGAGGATAATCTCCATATTGCCTCCTTTCCTTGATCTCAATGAGGTAATGTATGGGATTATGGAGACTCACCCTGACGGGCTCATCCCAGGGGAAATTGCGCCCATCGTTATTTCATCACCGTTGTAAAGGGTAAGATGGCAATGTTTCTGGCCTTCTTTATGGCCGTGGTAATCTCCCTTTGATGTTTAGCGCAGTTTCCCGATATCCTTCGGGGGATGATTTTGCCCCTTTCCGTGATGAAATATCTCAATATCCTGGGGCTCTTATAATCGATTTCGAGGTTCTTATCGGCGCAGAAGCGGCACACCTTCCTCTTGATATAGATTCTTCGCTTTTTGTTCACGGGCTTCTTCATTCGCTCATCCTTGCCCATGGTTCACTGGCCTATGTATCAGGAAATGTTCCAAGATGTTCAACGGAATCGGCTATGATTTCCACCTTTGCTCGGCTTTGGCCCTCTGGGGTTTCCCATCTCCTCTGTTTCATTTTCCCCTCGATGAGAACGCACTGACCCTTTCGGATTTTTTCCGTTGGATCCTTTTGGTCCCCTGAGAAAATCAACACATCGAAGTAATCAGAGTTTGTCTTGGGACCACGTCCATGGGGTATGGCAACGGGGATTTTAGCCACTCGGTTACCTTTCGGATTGTAGCGGATTTCGGGGCCCTCTGTCAAGCTTCCAATGAAAATAACTCGATTGTATCCGAGCACTAACCTTCCACCTCTTTCTTGTTTTCATCGCCCTTGGCGAGTTCGGTTTCTCCGCCTTCTGAGGGTTCTTTGACCGGAGGCTGTACCTCCTCCAAGACCTTCTTATCTAACCTTATCGATTGATATTTCAGCACGCCGTCCGAAAGGCGAAGGTTTCTTTCGATCTCAACGAGGATTTCAGTATTCCCTAAAAAGCGGATGAGGATGTAATAACCCTTGGTCAATTTCTTGAGCTTGTAGGCCAGCTTTTTCCGACCCCATTCCTCCACTTTGATTAACTGCCCGTTCAGATTTTCGATAATCCCCTTCACCTTGTCAATCAGGGCTTTTACCTCCTCTTCAACTAAATCTGGATGGGCGATGAAGATGGTTTCATACGTTCTCATTGACGATCTCCTTTCCATTCCCTTGAGCAGTTGGAGGGAAGCCTCCTATTTAGAGCGATCTGATTGTTGGAGGAGTTTGGCGGAGATTTGGCTTCTGGCCACCTTGACCCTCACCTTTTCGGTTATCTCCAGAGTGACAACGGTATCGGTCAATCCGGTAATTCTGCCATAGAGCCCCCCCGCCGTGATTACCTGATCGCCCTTTCTCAGGTTACCCAGCAATTCCTTGTGCTCCCTTTGCTTCTTTTGCTGAGGTCGAATGAGGAGGAAGTAGAATATGCCGAAGAGGAGGATGAGGGGAAGAAACATCCCAAACCCTTGTTGTCCCCCTTGTCCAGGGGCCATTGCGTAGGCGATTTGATCGAACATAGTGACCTCCTATCTATATGTTGACGGTAATGTTGATGAAAGGCTACCTAGCCGGGGCTTTTCCATCACAGGTCATCGTTCTCCTTCCTCTTCTTCTGCCATTCTTGACAGAAATCCAAAAGCCTGCCCCGGCGGATGGCCTCCCTCAGCTGTTTGATCAACTGTACGTAGTAGTACAGATTATGGATGGTGTTAAGCCTCAAAGCCAGGATTTCCCTGGCCATGTAAAGATGTCTCAGATAGGCTCTGGAATGGTGGCGGCAGGTATAGCATCCGCACCCTTCTTCAATGGGCCGCTCGTCGGTGGCATGACAAGCGTTCTTGATCACCAGCTTTCCTGAAGAGGTAAAGAGCATCCCGTTACGTGCATTTCGGGTGGGGATGACGCAGTCAAAAAGGTCGACTCCTCCCATTACTGCATCAATGAGATCCTCGGGTTTCCCTAACCCCATGAGATACCGGGGGCTTTCCCGGGGCAAGAGGAGAGCCGTATGGCCGACCATACGGTACATAACCTCTCGACTTTCACCGACACCTAATCCCCCAATGGCATACCCATCGAAGCCGATTTTACGGAGCCCCCTCGCGCTTTTCTCTCGCAAATCCTCGAACGTACCGCCTTGGACGATTCCGAAGAGGGCTTGTCCATTTCCTCGGAGGGATTCCTTGCATTGCTTCGCCCATTCCGTAGTCAAAGCAGTTGAGCGCGATGCGTATTCATAGGAAACAGGATAGGGGATACATTCATCCAAGCACATGATGATGTCTGCCCCCAAGGACCTCTGGATCTCGATGGCTATTTTCGGGCTGATAAAATGCCTCGAACCGTCGATGTGTGATTGGAATCTCACACCATCCGTGGATATCTCCCTCAATTGGCCCAGGCTAAAGATCTGATATCCCCCACTGTCGGTGAGAATCGGAAGATTCCAATTCATGAATCGGTGGAGTCCTCCCAGTTGTTCGATGGTTCGGTGCCCCGGCCTCAGATAGAGATGGTAGCCGTTATTTGAAATGATCTCAACACCGATTTCAATCAGATCATCCGAGGTCAGGGATTTAATGGTGGCCTGGCTTCCAACGGGAATGAAGGCGGGGGTTTCAAACTCACCGTGGGCCGTGATGATTTTCCCAAGCCTCGCCCCGGCCTCCTTCTCCGTTTTCATAAGATGGAATTGAAAGCCCATTTTTCCTGAGACCAACCTTGATGGTCTCGTAAAAAGTCATAAATCAGAGGGCACAGTAAAAAGCTTCAGATGCAAGGCGCGCAAATCTTTAGGAATGAGGCGTACTTACCAGTACGCCGCAATGACTAAAGATGAAGCGCAACGCCGCAGATGGACTTTTTAAGAAGCCGTCAACCTTGGCGACAAAGGGTTCTCCGCCCCCCCTTGAAGTAGAAAACCTTTCATCTCCATTCAGAGAATCAGCATTCCGTCTCCATAACTGAAGAAACGATATCTGTTTCTGATTGCCTCTTCGTAGGCCTTCATGATGAGTTCCCCGGTAGCGAAGGCCGAGACCAACAATAAGAGAGTGGTCCCCGGAAGATGGAAGTTGGTGACCAGCGCGTCCACCATCCTGAAGCGATACGGGGGGTGGATGAAGAGGTCTGAGTATCCAGCAGTGGCCACCAGTTTTCCCCGTGAATCGACGGCGGATTCCAGTGACCGGGTGGTTGTCGTACCCAGCGCGATAATCCTCCTTCCCTTTCCTCTGGCGTTATTGATGGCCTCTGTGGCCCGCGGGCCTATCTCAAAATACTCGGGACCCATCTTATGATTTTCTACCCGTTTAGTCCTGATGGGGAAAAAGGTCCCCACGTTTACATGGAGGGTAATGGGAACGACGGATACACCCCTTCCGCTTATCCTCTCCAGAAGGGAATGAGTTACGTGTAAGCCAGCGGTTGGAGCGGCAATGGAGCCCGGTTTCGTGGCAAAGATTGTCTGATATCGCTCCTCATCGAGAGGAAGGGCTTCCTTCCTCTTAATGTAAGGGGGTAACGGCACCTGCCCCCATTCATTGATTGCCTCATAGAAATCCCTCTTAGAGTGGAATTCGATTCTCCAACTCCCAGTCTCATCCCTCCCCAGGAACTGTCCGGTCAAGCCATCACCGAAGAAGACCTTGGCGCCATGGCGTATGGACCTTGCCCTTTTAACCATGCATCTCCACGTTCGGTCCCCAACCCTTTCGGTGATCAGGACTTCCACCTTTCCCCCGGTCTCTTTTTTTCCCAAAAGTTTTGCCTTTAAAACCTTCGTGTCGTTGACGACGAGGACATCGCCCTCATCGAGATACTCAGCAAAGTCACGAAAAGTCCGATGCTCAAAAGAACCCGTATCACGATGAACCACCATGAGCCGGGAGTGATCCCTTTCCGTCGACGGATACTGAGCGATGAGGTTACGTGGAAGCCTATAATGGAAATCCGCTAGATCCATGTGACCCCTCACAATATAAATTAGGCAATTAATCACAAATACCTCAGAAAGTCAATTGTCTTGCCCGGCCGAGTTTTTCAGTTTCTGGCTCCCTTTCCCTTCAGTGCCTCTCTGCTTGATGACCAAATTCCCTCTTGCTCACTGCAAAGAATTTTTGACTATTCTAAAGCTCGCTTCACAAAGAATGGTTAGCTACAATTCTCTAATGTTCGCTCCAGGGAACCTGGGCAACGACCTGCTTCGAGATTAACTTGAATAGGTATTTTTTATCCTCCCTTTCATTCAGCGGTCTCGAGGGGGAAAATAGATCTCGTTGGCGAGGAAAACGATTTGACATCGGGCCGGGGATTATCTAAGATTGAGCCATTGAAAACAATGTCTTATGGACATTGAGAGGAGGCTCGTTTCGATGCTGTATAAGGAAGCAGGAGTTGATGTGGGTTTGGGAGACGAGTTTGCAAGGAGAATAAAATCCCTTGCTGAATCCACATTTAGTCCCCGCGTCCTTACGACGTTGGGTGGATTCAGCGCTTGTTATTCCCTTGAAGGACATCGAGCCCCCGTTATCGTAGCTTCGACGGATGGGGTTGGGACTAAGCTCAAAATGGCCTTCATGGTCGACCGGCATGATACGGTTGGAATCGATTTGGTAGCCATGTGTGTCAATGATATCCTTGTCAGCGGAGCCCAGCCCCTCTTTTTTATGGATTATATCGCAACGGGGAAATTAGAATTGGAAAAGACCGTTTCCCTCATCGAGGAGATTGTTAAAGGATGCAAAGAGGCGGGATGTTCCTTAATCGGAGGGGAGACCGTGGAAATGCCCGGGTTTTATGGCCAGGGGGAATATGATTTGGTGGGTTTTGTCTTGGGAATTGCCAGTAGGGGAGAGATGATCGACGGGTCTGAGATATCCGCGGGGGATAGGCTGATCGGGCTTGCCTCCAGCGGGCTTCACAGCAACGGATATTCGTTAGTGAGGAAGATTGTCTTCGATCAGCTCAATCTGCATGTGGACGATTGGGTTGAGGAGTTGGGACGGACAATCGGGGAAGAGCTCTTGGAACCGACGCGGATCTATGTCAAGCCAGTGATACCCCTGAGGCAGGAATTTCGCCTTAAGGGGATTGCTCATATTACGGGAGGGGGGATTAAGGGGAACCTTTCCAGAATTTTACCTCGCAACTGTAAAAAAGCCTCCCTTCGAAAGGGAGGCTGGCAGGTTCCTCCCATTTTTTCCTTTCTGCAGAGGGAGGGCCGAATTCCAGAAGAGGAGATGTGGAGGACTTTTAACAATGGGATCGGGATGATCCTCGTGGTCAAGGCTGAAGAGACAGAGGGCGTTCTGACGCGGCTCAAGGGATTGGGGGAAAGGGCTTTTCTGATCGGGCAGATATCCGAAGCAAGGGGTGAAGGGGAGAGGGTGGAGTTCATCTGATGAAGAGATGGGACGTTATCATCCTGGGTGCCAATGCTGGCGGGATTTTAGCGGGAGCTCTTCTCACCAAGAAGGGATTTTCTGTGCTCATATTGGAGGAGAAGGTGAAGGCAGGTTCCGCTCGCAGGAAATATCAATTCCGACGGTTTACCAACCTTTCCGAAATCCTCCTTAGCAGGGGCGTTATTGAGGGGGTTTATCACCTTTTGGACCTGCCCTTCGCCCATGGCGAATTTACTCCCAGAGCGGACCTAAAATGCCAAATCCTTCTCCCCAACCATAGGGTCGATATATCGGTTGATCGAGCCGTTCTTTTGGACCAGATGAAAAAGGAGTTCCCAAGGGACTTCGGCCTCATTGAAACCTTCTACTCTCAGTTACAAAAGGGGAATTGGATTCGCCACAATATAATGGCTATAGGCGATGAACAACCCCTCATCGGTCGGATTAAAAGATGGGTTGCCCCCGTATATCACGGCCTATCCGATAGACCATTGTCCGCCTTCCTGGCTTCCGTGAAGGGGGATAGAGCCTTGGCTCGATTCATAGATGTTCAGATCAAGAGCATGAGTTATCTCATTGCGGATGATCTCCCCGTTAGCTTGGCCTCCCATCTCATAGGTATCTTGGTGGAGGATGAGGCCTTCACGGATATCATGGGTCCTCAGGGGTTCATGGATAGGGTTAAGGGGGAAGCGGTGAGGGGGGGAGGAAAAATCAATGCCCTTGAATCTTTTAACACACTTTGCATCGAAAAGGACCCGGGAGAATTCAGGATTTATACGAAGGGTGAGGGGAAACCCATATTATCTAGGGTTTTAATTGGAGATATCCCCTTCACCCAATTGAGAAGGCTCATCCCCACGGCTTTTCCGGAACGAAAATGGGTCGAAAAAGATAAACGTCTTTGGTCCCAGTATTTCATGCTCTCCTTAAACCTCGGTATTGATGCCCGAGGGATTCCCGTAGGGTTGGGGGATTGTATCGTCTCATTGCGTGATTTGGATGCCTCATATGAAAATGGGAACCTTCTGATGGTTTTCTTAGGACCCGAGGGGGTCGGTACCCCATCGGGGAAGAGGCCGGTTACGGTCAATGCCCTCGTTCCCGTGGCCAAAGGAAGATTGGCTAGGGCTGGAATCAAAGGAGTGATCGAGGACATGTTGACTCACCTATTGGAGGTCGCTCCCTTCCTGGATAGATCGATTCGACTGATCGATGGGCGGCCTTCTCTAGAGCGTTATCGTAGTGAGTGGACCAACAGCGATATCATATATGGGGGTACATCGTCGTTTCGAGTGGGAGATGAGATTCTTCCTACTGTTACTCCGATGGAGGGCCTATTTCTTGCGTGCAGGGGAAATTTTCCCTATTTGGGTTTTGAGGGAGAAATCCTATCGGGCATAAAGGTGGCTGAGGCGGTTTTGAAACGCTTTGGGTAGGGTTCCCCATCTTTCAGGGAAGTTTTACTTGGCGAATTACTGCAAGGGCGGCGGATGAGATGGGGCCGTCACTGACGTGAAAGGGAGGGGAAAAGGCATATATCTGGAGTTTCCCGAATTTCTGTGGGACTCCTTTGCCCCTTCGCTTCAAAGCTCAGCGGTCTGTTGCCCAAATTCCCTTTCGCTCACTGAAAAGAATTTTGTACCATTCTAGAGTTCGCTTCACTGCAAACCAAAAACTCGCCCTTCGGGCTCAAACATTGGGTTTGCGGGCATTCCGCTTCGCCAAGAATGGTTAGCCAAATTCTTTAATGTTCGCTCCAGGGAACCCGGGCAACGACCTGTTCCGAAGTGCCCCTTTTCTGGCAGATTACGCTCAGAGGCGGCGGAGTTCCCCACGAACTCAGGAAACTGGTTTATTTATATGTATATGGGGGTTGCACGAATAGTATTTTTTTGATAAATTAATTGTTCAATCGAGGTGAAAAATGTCTAGGATTTGCGAGATTTGTGGAAAGGGTCCTTCTTTCGGCCATAATGTCAGCCATGCAAATAATAAGACAAGGCGGATGTGGTATCCAAATCTTCAGAGGGTGAGGGTGCTGAAGAATAATAACGTCGTGAGGATGAAAATCTGTACCCGGTGTATTCGCTCTGGTAAGGTAACCAAGGCGGTTTAATGGTCCTCTCAGCCTTCAGATCTTTAGCCTTTCAACCGTAACGATCCCCTTAATTTTCTCCACCGAAGCGATTATTTTCCTCAGGTGATTTAAGTCTTTGATTTCGACCGCAAAGGTGCAGATGGCCCTCTTGTTTTCCGTTGTATTGAGTTGTGCGTTGGTAATATTGGCTTCGTGGGAGCTAATGGAGGAACTGATATCAGCCAGTAATCCCTTTCGATCAGTGCAGATTACCCGAATGCGGACGGAGTGAGTTTGTTTGTGCTTTACATCCCATTCGACCTTTACCTTTCTCTGGGGGTCGCTGTTCAAGACGTTAGAACAGTCGGCGGTATGGATGGTTATTCCCCTTCCCCGAGTGATAAAGCCCGTTATCCTATCACCGGGAAGGGGATTACAACAGCTCGCAAACCTGACCATCATGTCATCCGCACCCTTGATTTTGATGGCATCTTGGGGTTTCTTCTGTACGAGATGGATGATCTTCTCTATCGGGCTCTCTTTTTTCTTGCCCCCTGCCTCCAATTTTTCGGGGGGAACAAGTTTTCCAACAATCTGTTTGGGGGAAATCTTTCCATATCCAATTGAAGCCATGAGATCGTCCACGGATTGAAAGCCGAAATCATTGACCACCTTCTGAATTTCCCCGGATTTAACCAATTTGGCGAAGTTGAGGGTGAATCTCTTGAATTCCTTCTCGCAGATCTCCCTTCCCAGGGCAATGCTTCTTTCCCTCTGTTCCTTCTTAATCCATTGTCGAATTTTGGTCTGCGCCCTGGGAGTCTTGACGAACTTCAACCAATCTTTACTGGGTTTATGATTCGGGGAGGTCAGAATCTCCACGGAATCCCCACTTTTCAACTGATACTTCAATGGGACCAACCTTCCCCCAACCTTGGCCCCAGTGCACCGGTGCCCGATATCTGAATGGATACTGTAGGCGAAGTCAACGGGTGTAGCTCCCCTCGGGAACTCCTTTACCTCCCCTTTGGGGGTAAAAACGTAGACGTCGTTGGGGTAGAGGTCCATTTTAATTGTCTCCAAGAATTCGCTGTTGTCTTGGAGTTCCCGTTGCCATTCCAATAGCTGTCTCAGCCAGTTGATTCGCTTATCATCATCACCCTCGGTAGATTTCCCCTCCTTGTATTTCCAGTGAGCAGCTATCCCCTCCTCGGCTACCCGATGCATATCCGAGGTCCTGATCTGAATCTCCATCCTCTCTCCGTAAAGCCCGATTACCGTGGTATGGAGGGATTTGTATCGATTGGCCTTGGGGAGGCCGATGTAATCCTTGAATTTACCGGGGACGGGCTTCCAAAGTGAGTGAACGATCCCAAGGGATTCATAGCATTCCTTGATGGTATTGATGACAATCCTGAACGCGGTGAGATCGTAAACCTGGTCGAAGTCGATATCCTGGGCGTTCATCTTCTTATAAACACTGTAGATCTGCTTTGGGCGACCTGTCACTTCAGCCTCGATCTTGTATTCGAACAGCTTCTTGGTAATGATTCGCTTGACCTCTTCGATATACCTCTCCCTTTCCTTCTCCCTTTTTGCAATCTTTCGCTGGATATCGGTATAGATATCGGGGTGCAGATATCGGAAACTCAAGTCCTCCAATTCATTTTTTATCCACTCGATCCCGAGCCTATTGGCCAAGGGGGAATATATCTCTAAGGTTTCCTGGGCGATTGTCTTCTGTTTAGGGGGGAGCTGGTATTTCAGGGTGCGCATATTGTGGATCCGATCCGCCAATTTCACCAAGATTACCCTGATGTCCTTAACCATAGCGAGGATCATTTTCCGAAAGTTCTCAGCCTGATCTTCTTCGGAGGTTTTGAGGGTGATTTTGCTGATTTTGGTGACTCCGTCGACCAGTTGAGCGACTTCATCCCCAAAGTTCTTGTTAAGCTCTTCCAGAGTGGTATAGGTATCTTCAAGGGTATCGTGCAGTAATCCCGTGACCACGCTGGGTGTATCTAACCGGAGCTTTGCCAGGACGTTTGCGACTTCCAAGGGGTGAATGAGGTAAGGTTCTCCCGAGAGGCGAACTTGTCCTTGATGAACCTTGGCCGAGAAGACATAGGCCTTCTTGAGGAAGTCGGTGTCCGCCTGGGAGTTGTAAGAGATGACCTGTTCCAATATGTCGTTAAATCTGATCATAAATCCATATTAATAATATCTGCAATGTATTGAAAAATCAATCATTTTCAGCTATTGAATTCCAAGGCTTCATAGGAAATTTTTTCGGAAACTATTGGCTCTATAGGCACCCATGGGCTTTTCTCCAGCCGGAACATCCCAACTGGAATACCAGTTGGAATAGTGGGCCGATGGATTGATGAGGCATTCCACCATTCCATGCGGGTAGTATAAGTTAATTATGAAAAGAGACCCACAAAGGGTTACCCCACTTCTTCGGCAGATTACGCTCAGGGACAATGGAGTCCCCTAGAAAACTAGTAAATTCCAGTTTTCGAGTCTTTGTCCTCTCCCGACCTCTACGGAGGGATTTTGGAAAAATTTTTGACAGCTGCTCCTTCAATACTCTATGTTAAGGAGGAAGTAAGCACGATGGGACCAAAGGGGAAAATCCTGATTGAAATGTATCAAAGGTTATTGTGCACGGTTGGGCCTCGCCATTGGTGGCCGGGCGAATCCCCCTTCGAGGTTATCGTGGGAGCAATACTGACCCAAAATACCTCCTGGGCAAATGTTGAGAAAGCTATCGAGAATTTGAAGAACGCGGGTATATTAAATCCCCCTGGGATGAGACGTGTTAGTTGGGATGAACTGGCTCAGGTCATTAAGCCATCGGGTTTTTATCGAATAAAGGCAAACCGCCTAAAACGATTCGTTGAATTCTTCTACGAGGAATTCGATGGTGATATGAACCGCATGAGGTTCCAGGATCTGGGTACCTTGAGGGAGAGGTTGCTGAGGGTCGATGGAATTGGCCCCGAGACTGCCGATAGCATCCTCCTGTACGCGCTGGGAAAACCTCTCTTTGTGGTTGACGCATATACCAAGAGGATCTTTTCCAGACACGGCCTCATTTCTGAAAAATGGAGCTATGAGGAGGTTCAGGAGATGGTGATGGGAGAATTAGGCCGAGACGTTGGGATATACAATGAATTTCACGCCTTATTGGTCTTTTTAGGGAAGTACTGGTGTCGGAGGATCGCTCGTTGTGGCGGGTGCCCCTTGGAAGGGTTATGAGGGGGCATCCACCTTGGGGAAGGGGGATAAGGGAAATGCCTTATTTGGCAAAAGAGGTTATCAGGGAGATGGGAAGGGCTATCCATCGCTATCGACAAATCGAGGAAGGAGATCGTATTGGGATAGCGGTTTCGGGAGGTACGGACAGTCTAACCCTCTTGCACCTGTTGACTGAACGGAAAAAGAGGGTTCCCATTACCTATGAATTAGTGGCTCTCCATATCCATTTGGGATTCGATCAAGAAGGGTATCATCCCCTTGAGGATTACCTCTTACGACGAGGATACCAGTATCGAATCGATGTGACTGAAATAGGGAGGATTGCTCATAGTGCTGAAAATAGGGAAAATCCATGTTTCCTCTGTTCCCGGTTGAGGCGCAAAAGGCTATTTGAGATGGCCCATCAGTTGCGGTGCAATAAGGTCGCTTTAGCTCACACGAGGGATGATATTATTGAGACTCTCCTTCTGAATATGTTCTATAGCGGTGAAGTGAGTACCATGGTTCCCTTTTTGCTCCTTTTTGGGGGAGCATTGTCCATCATTCGACCCCTTGCCTTCTTGTCCAAGGAGAAAATCCTCCGGCTGGCCTCTCAAATGGATTTGCCGGTATGGGAGAACAGTTGTCCAAGCACCCACCGTTCGAAACGGTGGGAGATCAGGAAAATGCTAAAGGCTATGGCGGCGAACAATCCGAAGATCATGGGGAATATTTTGAGGTCGATGGAAAATATAAAACGGGATTATCTGCTATAAGGCTCCATAGTACCCTGGAGGCAGGGTTGGCTTGACAAAAACCTGCATATCCTATAGAAAAAGAACAACTATTTGTGCCGGAAACAATGTCAATCCTTTCCTCTTACGCCATTTTGGAGCTCCTTTTGCAACGAGTATCCCTTAAATCGTGGCCAATGGGATTCGGTTTACCGAGGGGAGAAATTTTCCCGGAGAGGACGGGAAAGATCACATGTAAGGAGTTGGGGAGGGGAGATAAGGAAAGATTAAAAGGGTATAGTCAGGCCTTTCCAGATGGGCATGATGTTTGCACGGCAGCGCCGATGGAACTCCGTAGAAGGATTGAGCTAACGGAAACGGGAGAGGTGAAGGCAAGAGATAGGGTTAAGGGGAAAAGAGGTTGATGGCATTGTTTTCCGCGGATCAAGGGGAAGGAAGTAAGACGAGGAAGGGTCCAAGATCCATATGGACCATTGGCGGAGGGAAGGGAGGAAGTGGAAAGACCTTCATAGCCGTCAATTTGGGAATCTGCCTCTCCAGGTTTGGCGAGGAGGTGGTGTTGATTGATGCCGATTTGGGGGGCGCTAACATCCATACCTTTTTAGGCCTTTCCTTCCCCCAGCGAACCTTGTGCGATTTCATCAATAAGAGGGTTCAAGGCATACGGGATGTCGTGGTGGATACGGATATCCCAAACCTGGGATTGGTCGTCGGCGCTCAAGACCTTCTCAACGCGGCAAATCCAAAGGAGCCGCAAAAGTGGAAGCTGATCCGACATATCAATTCCTTGGACGTAGACTATGTCATACTCGATCTGGGAGCTGGAAACTCCTTCAATGTGTTGGACTTCTTCCTTATGTCGGAGAACGAAATATTGGTGGTTACCCCGGAGCCAACTTGCATAGAAAATACCTATCGTTTTATCAAGAGCGCATTCTTTCGGAAGGTGAAAAAGGTTATTTCCCACTTCGGGGTAAAGGAAATCATCGATATGGCCATGGATCAGAGGAACGAGAGGGGGATCAAAACGCCCTTTGATATCATCGAATTGGCGGGGAAGATCGATAAATCCATCGGCCTCAGGTTGGAGCGTGAGCTGGAGAGCTTCAGGCCGAAGCTTATCGTCAATCAGGTCAGGACCAAGAGCGACATCGATATCGGTTTGTCCATGCGGAGTGCCTTTTTGAAATACTTTGGAATCTCCATGGATTACCTGGGTTACATCGTCTACGATAACGAGGTGTGGCAATCGATTCAAAGGAGGAAACCTCTGGTCTTGGAGTTTCCGCAATCCAGGGCTTCCAGGTGCATCAACGAGATCACCTTAAAATTGATTACCGACAAGCCATTTCTGTTCGGTTCCGAGGGATGAAGCGAATCAGAGATCAGACCTATTATGAGCTGTTGGAGGTTGGTAGGGGGGCTTCGACGGAAGAGATCCGGAAGGCCTATCGAAGGGAAAAGGAGATCTTCAACTCCAAATCGGTGGGCATCTACTCCCTGATAGGACCGGAAGAACTCAACAGTATCAATGCCCTCATGGACGAAGCCTATCGGGTTTTAACGGATGAGACATTGAGATCGGAGTATACCCGAAAGCTGGATGGCCTTGAGGGAAAGGCGTTCTCAGGGGAGCCCCACGGAACCCCCGATATTCGAAAAACCAGCCCGGCTCGGGAGGAGCCGACAGGTATCCCGTTCCCCGACGGTTTCAGATTTACCGGAAGCAGTCTGAAGGGAATTAGGGAATCCATGGGGATTGACCTCAAACAGATATCCCAGATAACCAAGATCAATATGGAGAACTTGGAGTGGCTCGAGGAGGAGAGGTTCGAAAACCTACCCCCACTGGTCTACGTCAGGGGATTCGTTATGGAATACGCCAAGGCGCTCAACCTGGATCCCCATAGGGTGGCCGACAGTTACTTGCAATCGCTTCATCAGTGGGAGAAGGAGCGGAAGGGTTAAGGGGAAGATGGAGGTTTGGAAGGGAAGTTTCTTCCGGAGGGTTATTCATTGACCGAACGGGTTAATTTCATCGTTAAGGCAAAAAGCGTCAAGGCAAGGGACATTAGGAGAGCCCTTGAGGAGGCCGGCATCGAGGTGAGAAGCGTAATAGAGGTCTTTCGGACGGAAGAGTGGGAAGAAGAGGAAGTGGCCCCTAATAGAGGCTGAGCCGATTTACCCCTGACCTTGACTCTCCGATGCTGGTTACCACAATGGCTGGTTTATCGACCACGAGGTACGTATTTTCACAGGGTGGGTGAAATCAAGCGACGGTGGAAAATTGGGGGGGGTTAACTACCTCGCTGCGATAAGAGCCTTTCGGTTTCAGCAGTGACCTTGCTCATAAGATTTTGACTGAATCCAACCCACTTGTTGGTTATGTAGCCTTCCCGGTCTATGAGATAGGTAGTCGGGATGGGAGATATGCCGTACCTTTTTACTAGGTCATCATCGGCCATGATGATGGTGTACTGTATGCCCATATTGAGGGCAAACTTCCTGACTCGTGCCGGGCTCCCTTTGTCCAGGCTCAGCCCGATGATTTCCAGGCCTCTCTCCCGGTTAGCCTCGTACAAATCGTTGAGGTGAGGTATAGCCAATCGGCACGGGGCACACCACGTTGCCCAGAAATCGAGCAGGACTATCTTCCCCTTCAGCTGGGAGAGGGTAATGGTTTTTCCATCGAGGGAGGTCAAGGTGAAATCAGGAGCCAGAGGCCTTTTCTCCTTGGGGGCCTCTTTTTTGCAACCTACGGGGGATTGGATTAAAATGGCTATAAGAAACGGTAAGCCGTATTTGAGCCATTTTAAGGGAAGGTCCATAGAGGTAATCTTCTTGTCACTACCATGTTCGCTCAACGACATAATTGGCCATGGCCAGGAGGGCTGTTTTTTCCCTTGAGGGGTGGAAACAATCCAAGTTTCCCTTAGCTTTGGCTACATACCCCCTAGCCTTCTCAAGGGTATATTCAATCCCACCGTACCTGCTGATGAGATCCACCACGCTCAAGAACGCCCGTTCATCTGCGCTTTCGGAGAGAACGATCTTCACAACCTTTTCCCTTTCCGATGGGGAACACCTTCGAAGGGTGTGAATAAGTGGAAGGGTGATCTTTCCTCCCTGAAGGTCGATGCCGATCTCCTTACCGAACCTCTTCTCCGTCGAGGTATAATCCAGACTGTCATCCATCAATTGGAATGCAATACCCAGGTTCATTCCGAAATTCGCGAGGGCTTGTTCTTTTTTGCCGTCGACATCGCCCAAGATTGCCCCAATCTGGCAGGTCGCTGAAATAAGCGAGGCGGTTTTATTGGTTACGATTGAGAGGTATTCCTCCTCGGTAACCGAAAGGTCGCTGGCCTTCATGAGTTCTTGGATTTCCCCTTCTGCCATTTGAGTAGTTGCCCTCGAGATGGTGTTCAGAATCTTTAAGTCCCCATCGTCCACCATAAGGAAGAAGGATTTTGTGAGGAGAAAGTCTCCCACTAAAACGCTGGCCTCGCTACCCCATATGGAGTTAGCCGAGGGATTACCCCGCCTCAATTCGGCGTCATCGACTACATCGTCATGGAGCAGGGTGGCCGTGTGAATGAATTCGATGATACAGGCGGCTTGGATTTGGCGTCTGCCCTCATAACCGCATAATTTAGCGGATAAGAGGAGTATGATAGGCCTAAAACGTTTTCCCCCGCTCAGCAATAGATGTTCG
>Ga0209635_10001346_pt1 | contig 18193 bp, 22 predicted proteins | sample DeeMarSWOR230_32_FD_187463 | JGI IMG/M metagenome (GOLD analysis project Ga0209635, IMG submission 187463) | Marine sediment microbial communities from White Oak River estuary, North Carolina - WOR-2-30_32 (SPAdes) (version 2) | ecosystem: Environmental > Aquatic > Marine > Intertidal zone >... | reverse complement strand
ACTTTTTTTCACCAGTAAGTCCTGTTATAAATCTATGAAAAGTAGCGGATGGTTGTAAAAAACCATAACCCCCAAATTTTATTTCTGTTCTAGCTAATGCTTCATCTATTTTTGGTATATCGAAATTTGTCGCGTCTTGAATATATATTGCTTTGTAATCTGTGATTCTTTTTAATTTGTTAAAGTTAAGTTCTTTTAGAATTTTTTCTGCATTATCTAGTAGTTTACTGATATCTTTTTCAATTTTTACAAATACTCCTATTTTTTCGTCTTTTGTGACTGTGATATTGTATAACCTGTGAGCCTGTGCAATGTCCCTACTAAGTCTTATATGTGGATCCTGATCAACACCAACAGGGACCAAAGTTGATCGTATACCTCCATATTTTTCAAGTTGTACATGAAGGATATCACCAGTTTGTATAAGTGGAGAAAAAACATGTGCCATGTTAGTTTGACCATTAAATCCATAGGTGGCTTGTACCGCTGACCAATTTGTTTTTTTACCAAGAATGTAACCTAAATCTTTTACATCTTGATTTTGTGATTGGAAATAAATTCTACATTTATCTGGTTTTAAACCTAATGCAATATAGTTTGGTATATACTCATTTAACGCAAGTTCTTTTGTTTCTTTTAAAGTGTAACCCCTTGTTGCAAAAGATTCAATGTCTGCAACAGCGATGTTTATATCTGCTCCAATGCTCTGATAATATATTACTTCATCAATAACCATCTTATGTCCTAGGTGCATTTTTCCAGATGGCATTAAACCCGTGAGTATAGCCCATGGTTTCTTTTTAATTATTGAGTCTTTTATCTGTTGGAAACCTCTGTGTCCAAAAATCACACCTCTTCTTATTAGTTTATCCGGATTTGGTAAGTCTTTCCATAAATCTTCAGTAAACTCTTCTATTCCAAATTCATCTCTAAGTCTAGTATAATCTTGATATGTTGTTGAGCTCCAAGGATCTATCTTCATATTTATCAATTACCGTGAAACAAAAGATGTTTCAAAAACTTACCGTTGTAAAAAATATCTAATCCTATTCTTAAAACAATATTAAATAGCGCTGAGGAGGAGATTTGAACTCCCGCTCCCCTTGCGGAGAACCGGCTCTCAAGGCCGGCGCGTTAGGCCGAACTTTGCTACCTCAGCATGAAAAAAACTAAATGCATATTAAAAATGAACTAAAAAGAGTTTTTGATTTTAGGATCTTAAAACAATTTCAATATTCACGCCATCTGGTACTTGTATCCTCATGAGTTGACGTAATGCTCTGTCACTTGCGTCAAGATCAATTAGTCTTTTATGTATTCTCATCTCCCAATGGTCCCAAGTTTCTGTACCCTCTCCATCAGGTGATTTTCTACATGGAACTTTAAGATGTTTAGTGGGTAGTGGTATAGGGCCACTCATTTCAACACCAGTTCTCTCAGCTATCATTTTTATTTGACTGCAAACTTCATCAAGTTTTTTAGCATCAGTACTTACTAGTGATATTCGAGCTTTTTGCGCCATTCCATAGTGCTCCAGAAATTTTTAATGAAATATAAAGGAGGAGATAAGAAAAATTTGTTGAAGTTTACTTTGCTTCTTCAACATCAATACAAATTCCAGCTGCAACAGTTTGACCCATATCACGAATAGCGAATCTTCCAAGTTGTGGGAATTTTTTAGATGATTCAATAACCATTGGACGAGTTGGAATAATTTTAACAATAGCTGCATCACCTGTTTTTATGAAATCCGGATTTTCTTCTTTAACTGCACCAGTTTTTGGATCAAGTTTTTTCGTGATTTCTTCAAATCTACATGCAACTTGAGCAGTGTAGCAGTGGAAAACAGGTGTATAACCCTTTGTTATAACTGAGGGATGGTTAAGTACCATTATCTGAGCTATAAATGATTTTGCAACAGTTGGTGGACTATCTGTGGGTCCTGCAACATCTCCTCTTCTTATGTCAGTTTTTGCTATTCCTCTAACATTTACTCCAACATTATCACCAGGAACAGCCTGACTAAGAGTTTCATGGTGCATCTCAATTGTTTTTGCCTCACCGATTACACCACCAGGTTTCATACTGGGTTTAAAAATCAATTGCATACCTGGTTTCATAACACCACATTCTACTTTGCCAACAGGGACAGTTCCGACTCCTTTGATTGAATAAACATCTTGTACCGGCCATCTAAGTGGTAACTGAGTTGGTTTCTCAGGTAAAGTAAATTTATCAATTGCTTGAAGTACTGTATCCCCGGTCCACCAGGTAATTTTTCCCTTATCTTTTATATTATCACCAAGGAAAGCCGAAACTGGAATATATTGTATTTGTTCATCTTTATAACCAACGCTTTTTGCTAGTTTATCAACCTCAGATTTGACTTCCTCGTATCTGTTTTTATCATATGGTGGTTTTGTAGCATCTATTTGATTTATTGCGACAATCATTTGTTTAACACCAAGAGTACGGGCTAAAAACATATGCTCTCTAGTCTGAGCCATAACACCATGTTGAGCTGCAACAACCAAAATTGCTGCATCAGCTTGAGATGTACCTGTAATCATATTTTTAACAAAGTCTCTATGACCAGGTGCGTCAATAATTGTTATATAGTATTTTTCAGTATCAAATCTCTTGTGGGCAACATCTATAGTTAAACCTCTTTCTCTTTCTTCTTTTAATTGATCGAATACCCACGCAAGAGCAAAGCTTTCTTTTCCTTTTGCTTTTGCCTCTTCTTTAAATTTTTCGACCATATGAGTAGGAAACTGTCCAGTATCTAACAAAATTCTTCCTACCAGTGTAGATTTTCCATGGTCGACGTGACCAATAATTACTAAGTTCATGTGTGGTTTAGTTGCCATAAATTTTTCCTCCTTTGAGATACATTCTATTTTACTTTATAGATTTTTTCATATATTTAACATATTAAAGTTTGATAGCGTATATGCTTTATATTTATAAGATTTGTCCTGTAGATATTAAAAAAAATAGGCTGTTGAAAAATTATATAAAAACAAGAATTTTTTAGACAGCCAATTAAAAAATCTAAACGACACACTTTGTTTTTATTACTATTTTAGCTGAAAAAGGACTATTTTATCTCAATTATCATCATTGTTAATCTGGTTATCACTAAATTAAATTAGATGATTTGATATTTTGGTTTGTAAAATTTTTTTATGTGAATTTTCTAAAGAATGTTTTGATACTTCTTGGCGAATAACCAAAACATTGGTTAATATAACCAATGATTAGCATTCCTATACAGATAAAATATGTGTAAAGAACCATATTCTTCTTACCATATATACTGAGTTTCTTTAAATCCAGATAATCTTTAAACCTTGAAAAGAATCGTTCCACAGCAACTCTTTTCTTATATTTATTATGAAACCATAGTGGATACTTTGGTTCAATACGTGTTTTTGATGCTTTGATTATTGGTTGTACATCATCCTTGAGTAAAGTCTTTCTGATGTTGGTTGTGTCAAAGGCTTTATCACCAATATAAAACCTGGTTGGAAACCTGGTTTTATAAGATTTTGTCTTGGAATAAAGATTTTGGAATTCTTTTGAGTCATGAACATTGGCTTTAGTAATATTTAGTGTAACAGGTAACTCAGTTTTTGTGTCAACTATTACATGTATTTTGTATCCATAGACATGTTTTTCTTTGATGTGATCCCATCCCCAACCTGCTTCCTTGTCATTAAGGTTTGCTTCAAGGATACTTCCGTCTTGTGCAATCATATGAAGGTTTAGAAAACCTTGATTAAGTAGTTGTTGTACAACTACTTGAAATAGTTGTTCTAATGTGTCTGTTCCTATTCTTTGTAGAAAATGTGTAAAATTGCTTATATCTGGTGTTTGTTTAAACCCTAGTGTTCTTCTCCAGAAAATGTGTTTTTCTAAAAATGCGTGGTGGTCTCTGTATGATTCCATTTTTAGAATCATGATTATGAATGATAGAAATATTCCTGTTGGTGATATTGGTGGTCTTCCAGGTTTATCCGGTGTGTATTTGTACTTGCTTTTCAATACCTCTTCTGCCTTTGAAAGATTTATATTTGAGATAATCTTTCTTAGACTAACCCTCCTATTGTTTTTTGTTTTGTGCATCAAACAAAACAAAACATGGGAGGGTAAATTAATTTTTCAACAGCCTATATTTTCAATTAGTATGATTGGTTTTTACCTAGCAGAAATTATTCTACTCTTTTTCTAATTTTTTATTAATTTCATTAAGTTTTTCCCTTATTTCAATTAAAAGATCGGCTATTAACTCATGCCATTTGTTTTCTAGATTGGTAGTAAAATCAACATAATTAAGAAGCGTTTTATATCTTTCTACTTCTTTTTCTGTTACCATAAAATACCTCTATAAGAACATTACTATTTTAATATAAAGCACTTTCTGATTACCTTTTTATCCATCCACCTTTCAAAACCCTCGGGATTGGGTTTATAAAGATATTGTTGTTTATGAAACTGCAAATAAGGAGGGTGAAGGAATGACAACTTTTGAACAACGTGTTAAACAAGCCTGGAAAAATATCTATGAGATGAAGCCGAAAAAAAAGATGAAAAATAAATAAACATCTTTTGTAAACAGAAAAAATTACAGTTTTCAACATCTTTTTATCCTAACTGTTCTTAGTGGTTTGTTTTTTAAAGAAATCAGAGTTATTAAATACATTTATATTTAGAGGATTAAATATGAATATAAAGTGTCTTTTTGCTTTATATGAGTGGCAGAAACTTGGTGGACCTAGAAATATGGGTGGAGGAAAATTCGAGCAGAAATATATCTGCAATAGATGTAAAAAAATTAAGAGAGAAACCTGTTAAATCAAATCTGATAAATACTTTGTTTTTTCATCTTTTTGTATAAACATAAGGAACTAAGTTTTTTTAAAGAAAGAGATGCTATGAAATTGTGTGCAGATGGAAAATAATTTATGATTTATATTAAATGTAAGAAATGTGGTTGGCGTTTACCTTTTTCTGGCAAAAGAAATGATGATACTATCAGGAATCGGGGAGACATCGATATCATATGTCCTAATTGTGGTCAAATGTTGATTAAACAGGGTGGAAAATGGAATGGATGGAAATGAACAGCCCATACTTGATCGTTTGAATCCTCTTTTTTATCCTTTAAAACTTAATAATGGTTGGTTATTTAAAGAAAGAGAGGTTATGAAAAGTGTATATTTGATGGAGGAAAAAAAACTATGACAGAAAAAACAACAGAAAAAATAACAACTGAAGTAAAGGAAGAAAAGAGAACCGATGAAAACGTGATATATGTTGGAAGGAAACCACCGATGAGCTATGTACTAGCAGTAGTGACACAGTTCAATACCGGTGGTTCAGATGAGGTTGTAATAAAAGCAAGAGGCAGATCAATAAGTACGGCAGTAGATACTGCAGAAATTGTGAGAAATAGGTTTGTTACAGATGCAAAAATCAAAGACATAAAAATCGGAACAGAGAGTATTACCAATGAAGAAGGTAGAACTTCCAATGTATCTTCAATAGAAATAATATTAACAATAAAAAAGAAGAGCAAACAAGTAGAATAATAAACCTATAGGATGATGCTTATATCTAGTTTTTCTGCGATCTCTTTGTAGCGATTCCGGATAGTAACCTCTGTTACACCTGCTACCTCTGCTACTTCACGTTGCGTCCTTTGTTCACCACAAAGTACAGATGCGATATAGATCGATGCTGCGGCTATACCAGTTGGTCCACGTCCACTAGTAAGTTCTTGATGCACAGCTTCTTGTAATATCTCCAAGGTTTTCGCTTGTACATCGCCACTTAGTTTTAATTCACTGCAGAATCTTGATATATAATCCTGAGGAGTTGTTGGAAGCAATTTTAACTCTAATCTATGTAAAATACTTCTGTAGTTTCTCCCTATTTCTTTCTTTTTCATTTGTGTTATATTACTTATTTCTTCAAGCGTCCGTGGAACATTACACTGCCTACAAGCAGCATATAATACTGCAGCAGTAACACCTTCAATAGATCTTCCGCGGATTAACTTTTTTCTTACAGCTTTTCTATAAATCATAGCTGCAGTTTCCCTAACATTTTTTGGGAGACTCAATGCTGATGACATCTGATCCAGAGCAGATAAAGCTAGTGCTAGATTTTTTTCCATGCCATCGCTGATTCTAGTTCTAGTTTGCCATTTTCTCAATCTATATAGTTGTGCTCTATTTCTAGTTGGAATAAATTTCCCGTAAGCGTCTCTGTTTGTCCAACTGATTATGGTACTAAGACCTTTATCATGTATAGTATAAGTCATTGGTGCCCCAACACGAGCCCTTTTTTCTCTTTGTTCGCTGTCAAATGCTCTCCATTCAGGACCATGATCAATGAAATCTTCTTCGATAACAAGTCCACAATCATTACAAATAAGTTCTCCCCTTTTGTAATCTCTGGATAGATTTGTACTACTACATTTAGGACATTTAATTGTTTCTTCTATTTTCTGTTTATTTTTATCGCTTATCAATTTAAATCAAACCTATAAACCACTAAACAAACTAGATTACTAATGATAGAATATGTTAATGAAAAAGACCCAAAGAAGAAAGTTCATCTGATAATTTCTCTACTGCTTTTGACACATCTTCTATATTTCTAGCGCCAGCGCAAACTATTTTACCAGAAGAAAAGAGCAACATAGCTACCTTGGGTTCTTTAAACCTATAAACCAAACCCGGGAACTGCTCAGGTTCATATTCTACATTTTCTAAACCAAGCCCCGTAGCTGTTTCAGTAAGATTTAGTTCGCCTCCTAAGTCAGCCGTAGCTACTATATTCTGAACAATTATCTTTGGATCCTTATACACCTCTACACCTAGCTTTTTGAGTTTATCTGCTATAACATCTATTGTTTTACGAACATCTTCAACGTTCTTCGCACCAGTACAGTTAGCCGCTCCACTTCTAAACAACAGGGTTGCTGTCTTCAGAGTATTTAACCGATAAACTAACCCTGGGAACTGCTCTGGTTCATATTCTGCTTCTTCTAATGACTGTGCTATCACGTCTAAATCTAATTTCTCTGCAAATGTTGTAGATGCTACAATATTTTGTACTTTTATTTCTATCATACAGCATTATTCCATGATAAATATCATCTTTTATGTAGTAGCACAACTAACAAGTACTTTATAAACTATCTCTAATAACATCTAATGAAAAAATGACGAGAAAACAGATTGAATAAGTCTATGAAAGATGAATACTTTTTTATTTGCGAATATTGAAATCATTTAATATTACCATAAAAATTAGTTCACAAAATATATATGAGCAGCCTTAATTTTATTTTGAAAAAAATCAAAAAAATTATTCAACAGATATAAAAACAAATATTTACTAGTAAAATAGGATTCAAATCTCTCCCCTGCATACTTTTTAATACTCAAAAGGAGAAAAATATATTTTTTCAAAAAGAGAATTTAACCAGAATTAAAATCTAACTTTTTTTACAAATCTTATATTTCTGAATTTATCAGCTGATTATTATTCTATTGTGAAGTACACTCTTTTAAAGTTTTTTCCTTTATTAACAGCCTCTTTAAACTTAATTTTACCGATTTCATCTAGGTTTTTAACATGACAACCACCATCTGCTTGTCTATCAAAACCTTTAATGTCTACAATTCTTATAGTGTCAATGTCATGGGAAAATTCTTTTGCCAGTTTAAATAAGTCAGGGTCTTTTTCAGCTTCAGCTCTTGATTTATAATATATCTGAACAGGAAGCCCTTTTTTGATAATTTCATTAGATTTTTCAATAGCTTTTTTTATAGAATCAACATCCATTTCATCCATATTTAAATCAATACGTCCTTTTTCTGTTGTTAGTTGATTACTTGTAATTTTAAGATTATATTCATTATAAAAGACACCACTTAAAACATGAGTGGCCGTATGATACCTCATTAATAAATAACGTCTCTCCCAATCCAAATTGCAGTGTACTATATCTCCAACTTTTAATCCCTTTTTATCAACCTCATGACTTATTTCTCCAGAGAATTTACCTGTGTAAACAACATTGAATTTTCTTCCGTCGTCTGTAGTTATTATCCCAGTGTCCCATTCAACTCCACCTCCGCGAGGAAAAAAGGCTGTTTTTTCTAAAACAATAAATTTGTCTTGGGAAACAGATTTTACTTTTGTATCCCATTCTTTTAAATATGAGTCATCCATGTAAAGTGCTTTATCCATATTATCTCAACAACCGCCTAAGAAAACCCTTTTTTATTTAAATAATTACTGTCAAATGGAAAAGGTTAATGTTAATTTTTTTTGTTAAATATGTAAAATAATAACACAATCAATGTTAATGTATATGCAAAACCAATACCTAGGTGTAAATAGTCATCTGTTCCTGTAGTAATTAGTTCTTTTAAAGAAATAAATGCCCAAAAATTTGGAATTGGTGAAAATATGTATTTTAAATTATTTGTAATCAAGAAGATAAATAATGGAATAAAATAAATCGTTGCTGATATTTTGAATATTGCAAATGCTTGCACTTTGTTTGTTGCAAATGAGCTTACCATTAATGCAGAAAATGGTGTTATGAGGGTAAATAAAAGTGCAATAGGTATATACTCTATATACGAAAATTGAGTATTTTCTAATAAACCTGAAAATAATGGAAATAATAAGGTAACAATAAAAGAAAAAATCGAAAGAAATAACATACGGTAAATTAAATAACTATTTCTAGAAATTGGCATTACACGTAGTACTGTCAATAGATGCTCATCTCTTTCATCAAGAATTAAAAATGCTGCTATAAAACCATAAACAAGCGGAATCATGGTTACAAACATCATAAAAAGTATAGGGTAATTACCAGCAAGTGGAATTGTGCTTTGTATTGTAGGTGCGATCCAATGTAGTATTATTCTAGAAATTACTATTACCATAACTGGCATTGCAATCGCTGCATAAACTAGAAATCTATCCCTAATGATATTTTTAAAATCATTTATTGCAAGTTTTAGTACATTTACCATTTTTTATTCTCCTTTTAAAACAATATATTTATAAAATGCTTTTTTTGCCAGATAATAAAACAGTACAATCCAAAATATTTGATAAAAAATACCGTATGCTATCTCCCATGTTTCAAGTCTTGCTGAATTAAATACTCCATCAAATAATATAAATGATGCTTCTGTTGGCCATATATAGAAAACAGGACTTTCATAAATTCCAAACAATTGTAACAGTGGTGGAAATGTAAGGATAATAAATCCCAACCCCAAACCTAGTAAATAACCATTGATACTATTAACACGCGACACTAGAATAAAACCAAAAAGAATCAACATAACAGATGTAAGGATTATACCTGTTGCCAAGAAAAACAGGTCAAAAGATATATTATTAAAAATTATCATAAGAGCCATAAATATTGTAGCAGATATAACAGAAAGAGTTGTAAGTGATATTATTTTTGATAAAAGATAGTCATCTGTTTTCATCGGTGTTATTACTAAAGCTTGAAGGACGTTTTCTGATTTTTCAAACAATACTAATGCACCAACAAACATAATACCAATTAGTGCAGGATCAAAAAATAAAAGAAGAGAATGAACTTGGGTCTGACCTTTTAAAGATTGTACTGCTTGAGTTGTTAAAAAATATAGAACCACACTTAGAATAGAAATATGTATAATTTTGTATCTGTATAATAAAACAAGTTCCCATTTTAGCATATTTTTTAGATTACTCATTTCAACTGCCTACCTGTAACTTTTATGAAAATATCATCAAGTGTTGCCTCTGCTGTATGAATGGTTTGAACATTTCCTGTTCTTAAAAGATTTAAAAAGTTTTTGTTATCTGCAAGATTTTTTAAATCAAAATCTTGTCGTTTTAACTCACCATCTCTTAGGTATTCCAGTTTTACAATTTTTTTGCCATGTCTTATTTTTAATTCTCTAGGGCTTTCAATTAAAGATAATTTTCCATCAACAATAAAACCTACTCTATCACACAGTTCATCTGCATCATTCATGTTATGAGTTGTAAGAAAAATTGCTTTTCCTTCCTTTCTTTTTTGCATTATTATGTTTTTTATTAATCTTGAGCTAACAGGATCAAGACCAGTTGTTGGCTCATCAAGAAAAAGAACTTCTGGGTCATTTATTAAAGATCGTACAAAGTTAAGTTTTGATTTCATCCCTTTAGAAAATGTTGCAACTCGCTGGTTTGCATCTTTTTCAAGTTCAACCATTTCTAAAAGTTTCATAGGATCAATTGTTTTTCGATGATAAAATGAAGCAAAAAGTTCGAGGTTTTCTAAAGCAGTAAGCTTTTGATAGTGATTGGGAAGCTCAAAACCTACACCTATTCTATTATAAATTTCTGTTTTCCAACCTTTAAGATCTTTACCTAATAGTTCTACATTTCCAGAATATTGTTTTAAAAGTCCAATTATAACTTTTTGAGTGGTTGTTTTACCTGCACCATTCGGACCTAAAAAACCAAATATTTCACTTTTCTTAATACTGAATGAAACCCCATTTACTGCTTTTTTGTTAGATTTCGGATAGGTAAATTCTAAATTTTTAACATCAATTGCTACAGGTCCAATTGTTGTTTTTGAAATAGGTTTTTCTTTTGGAAAAGTAAAAATTCCTTTTGTTTTACATTTCGAACATGTAATTTCAATAGTCTCACCTGGAGCGCCTTGAATAGTAATTACGTTCTTACAATTGGGACATGCAACTTTTTTTGTTATTATGTTATTATCTCCCATCGTTTTTTCACCGTTTATAATAAAACATATATTATCAGTTGTTATATTTGATTTGCGTTATTTATACATTATATAATATTATGAATAGTTTTTTATTAAATCGTACAACAATTTATTATTAAGTTTTTTTATATATTATTTTATCTTATTAAATAGATAGGAAGGATAAATATGAGAAAAATTATAACATTTTTAATAATTGGAATATTAGCCATTAGTGGAATTGGAGTTGGTGCTTTTTCTATTAACAAAACAAATACACTATCAATAAGTTCAGAAGTATATGACATGGTAATTATCGCACCTAATAAGTTTTCAGCAAGTATTCAGCCTTTAATTAATCATAAAAATAGTCATGGTGTTAAAACATTTTTAAAAACAACAGAAGAAATCTATAAAGAATATAAAGGACAAGATAAAGCTGAGGAAATTAAACTTTTTATAAAAGATGCAATTGAAAATAATTCTATTAAATATGTACTTTTGATTGGTGGGAGACAAGGTCAAAGTTTCAAATGGTATGTACCGTGCAGATATTCAAATGTTGATGATGGTTTTATGAATAAACAATTTCTCAGTGATTTATATTTTGCAGATATCTACAAAGAAAATGGTGATTTTGAGGATTGGGATTCAAATGGAAATGGAATTTTTGCTGAGTGGTATGAAGATGATTCAAAGCTACCAGATATAATGGATCTTAAACCTGATGTTGCTGTTGGAAGATTGCCATGCAGAAATGAAAAAGAAGTAGTATCAATTGTTGAAAAAATTATCTATTATGAAAATAATGCTTATGGAAAACCTTGGTTTAATAAAGCATTATTAATTGGTGGAGACACAAATCCAGGAGTAGGCGATCCTTTTCCTTATGAAGGCGAAGCAGATTGTAATTATACTATGCAAAATTTAACCGATTTTAATGTAACAACATTGTTCGTATCTGACGGGACTCTTACAAATTATAATGATTTTATTTCGTCATTTAATACAGGGCAAGGATTTGTATTATTTCATGGACATGGACAACAAAAGAAATTATTTACTCATACATCCGACGGCGAACAACTAATGATATTTGATAGCAAGTATATATCACAATTAAACAACGATGGAATGTATCCAATAATAGTTGTTGGTTGTTGTGTTACTACAGAGTTTGATGTTGGTATATTTAATTTTCTTACAATATTTAAAAACCTAAAAAAATATCATCACTTCTTTACTTTCAAATATGAATGTGTTCGTGAAGTTCTTGGCTGGGATTTGATAAAAAAAACAAATGGTGGTAGCATAGCACACATTGGATGTAGTTCAACTGCATGGGGGGATGCAGGTGACAAGAATCATGATGATATACCAGATAGCGTACAAAATGGTTATACATCAGGTTTATGCGCAGAGTTTTTCAGAATAATTGGTGAAAAAGAAATAGGTATACTTGGTGATGTTTATACAAATGCAATAACAAGAATTGTAGAAAATAACTCAGCAGCTGAGGATAGAATTCAATGTAAATGTGTTCAGGAATTTCAGCTGATTGGAGACCCAAGTCTTAAAATCGGTGGATATCAATAATCCTTACTAAAATTATAATATTAAGAAAAATATTATTGCTATCAAAATAAAGCTAATAACCCCTAACTCAAAATTCTTTTATATTGAAAGAACATCAATCAAATCACTTTAATTGTTAAATGATTTAAACTCAGATTCTATATCTCTTTTCTACATTACTTTGGTGAAAAAATGAAAATCATTGCATTTACTGGTATGCCCTGCTCAGGTAAATCAGAGGCAGTAGAAATTGCAAAAAATATGGGAATAAATGTCTTTAGAATGGGGGACATGGTTTGGGAGGAAGTAAAAAATCGTGGATTTTCTTTAGATGATAAACATGTTGGTGCAATTGCTGATCAAATGAGAAAAGAATTTGGAAAGGATATTTGGGCAAAAAAAACACTTGAAAAAATTACAAAATTTAGTGAGCTTGAACACATTGTCATTGACGGGATTCGTAACATTGAAGAAATTGAAACATTTAAAAAAAAATTAGGTAAAGATTTTATTGTTATAGCAATAATTGCCTCTGATGAAACTAGGCAAAAAAGGTGTTTAAAAAGAGGGCGACAAGATGACAGTAAAGATGCCCATGATTTAAAAGAACGGGATAAAAGGGAACTAAATTGGGGACTGGGTTCTGTAATTGCATCAGCTGATATTATTATTCCTAATGAAGGAAGTGTAGAGAATTTTAGAAATGAAATAAAAAAAATATTTAAAAAAATTTAATATTAAGATTTTTTCTTTTTTTTATAAAAGTAAATAATGGACAAAAAAACAATAAAAATTAAGAATACAAAAACAACTATTGAAAATGTTAAAATATTGTCATTAACTTCTTTTAAATTTTTGGGAGTATCGATGTAAAATCTTACAGCATGCTCAAATTTAATAAAACCAGTTTCTTCCTCTTTAAATGTAATCCATATTTCCCAATATTTATCCAGATAATTTTTATTTTCAGGAATATTTAGATAAATAAAAAATTCAGAATTGTTATAGGCTTGAATTGTTTGCCATTTTGGTTCTAAATCAATCCAATTTAGATCAGTAATTATTGTTCTATTTAATCTTATTAAATCTGATGAAGGATTATCTAAATACCAGGATACATTAATTTCAGAGTCCCCAGTGTTTATTAATATGATTTTTTCTGATGTATTTCCATTAATAAATTCTTTATCCATGGATAAATATAATTCTCTTGGTTGAACATCAAAACTCCCTTTGCATTCCGGTAGAGTTATCAGAATGATTAATGTCAAGATTGTAGTTAATAATATTTTTTTCACATTAAACACACATTTGATTTTTTTGTTATTTCTTTTTCTGGGATTTTGATAAAATTTGGTCAACTTTTGTTTCTATCTCACTTATGTCTTCAATTTTACTTGGTTTTTCAACTAAAGTTGAAATCTCTTTCTTTTCTTCAATTGTTGGAGTTATAAATTGTTCTTCTATCTCATGCAATTTTTCTATATAAACTTCAACATCTTGTTGTATGTTTTGTAATAGGGTTTTTGTCTTAACAACCCGCTCTAATGTATCTTTTTCCTCAGAAATCGTTGTTTTTAAAGGTTTTCTGATTTGTAGTTTTTTAATTAATTTCTTTATTTTTATTCTATTGTAGTAAATGGCAATAAATAATATAAGTAGTATTATAGAAATTAAAATAAGCCAGATAACAGGGGTAAATTGTAATTCTTCACTGTATTGGGAAATAGATTTATCTTGAATATTATAAACATAATCCCATTGATTATCTCCATTTATATCTAATAAATATATTTCGTTTTGTTTTTCTACAGCAGTTGTATGTTTACTTATCGGATTATATATAACATCAAATATTGAATCTTGATTTAAGTCAACCAAGTAGTATTGATTTCCAACTATGTAGATTTTTATTACATCTTGAGCATTTATTGTATTTGATCCAAGTTCAGTTTCTATTGAATCGGAAAGACCATCATTGTCATCATCCTCATCTCCAATATATTTATTATCTGCTGAATCATTATTTGGTATTCCATCTTTATCTGTATCCAGTGGATATGAATTTGGATTCTTTGTATCTGTAGCATATGATGATTCCATTTCATCACTGTAACCGTCGTTATCATCATCTATGTCAACTGAGTCAGGTATATGGTCATTATCTGTATCTAATGGATAATTATCAGGATTATTTGGATCTGTACCATATTGTTGTTCTTCTGTATCAGACCATCCATCTCCATCACTGTCAATAATAGATGTGTCTATTATAAATGTTAAAATAGAATAGGTGCTTGTTTTTTCATCAATACTTTCAGCTCTTACATAGAATTTATGTACCCCATCCAGTTGTGGTTCTGTAGTTGTCCAAGTTGTTTCATTTCCAATAAAGGTTTCAGGATCGTTATCTATTTTTACGTAATATCCTTTTATACCTTTAATATAGATAGATGGCTCCCAGTTAAATGTGGGGGTACTATCTGATTTACTTGTGATGATTTCTACATTATTTGGACTTGTTACTATATCTGGTATAATGATTGAGATTATTGGGAATCTATCAACTTTACCATCAGATATAACATATGGTGTATCTCCAATACCATCTCCGTTTACATCTACTCCTCTATACCTGTCCCAGTAATTACCTTTGGTTTGGTTATTCCATGAATTGTTATTTTCATCAATGGCATCTAAATCGTTTTTCTGGAAGTTATTAAGATAAACAAGGTTGTTGTTTGAGTTTTGCCAAATTCTTATACTCTGCAGATTTGAATTTATATTACAACCAGTTACAACATTGAAATTTGAGTTTGCTCTTATATCAACTGCATTTTCATTATTTATTATGTTGCAGTTTATTATTTCATTGTTGTTGGAATCTAGTATTATCAAAACACCATTGGCGAAATCTTGCATATTACAATTTCTAACAATATTATTAGATCCATGTATTTTTACTCCTTGTCTACTATTATCAACTCCAATTAAGTTACAATCAGAGACTGTAACGTAAGAGGTTCTAATGTCAATTGCAATTCCTGCATTTATTGTGTTTATTATACAGTTGGTTATTGTACAACCTATACTGCTTGTTAATATTGTTATTGCAAATTCTCCAGTGTTTATTATTTGTATATTACTAATATCAACATAGGAGCTGGCTAATGTAAATGCATTGTTTCCAGAACAATTAATAATTGTATTATCTGGGTCTTCCCCTATAATTTCTATTTTTTTGTTAATCAATAATCCGTGTTCATTATAGATTCCTTTTCTAATCAAAATAATGTCAGTAATTTCTGCATTTTTGATAGCATCACTAATATTTGTAAAGTTTCCTTTTCCACTTATATCAACAATAATGGTGTTTTGTGTTATAGGTGGGGCTGATTGTACAATATTTGGAATTATATTAGCTATTAGAAGGATTGCAAGTGACAAAATAATTAATTGGACTCCTATCTTTCTGTTCATTTCACTCGCCCTCCTTTCTTAGTATTTGAGTCCATTCTTCTTAGGAGTCCTTTTTCAGTAAGATACATTAAAACTATATTTTTAACAACCTCAGACTCAGAGCTACCTAAAATTCCTACTTGTTTTTTTATTATCTCTCTAACAAAAGGCGGAAAACCAACAGGGATTCTCTGAGTCTTACTCAATTTAATCCCCCTCCCGTTTCTTGTTAGATTTCACCAATCTAAGTTGTCCCTTTTCTGTAAAATAAATTAAAACTATGTTTTTTACAACTTCAGATTCAGAATTTCCAATTATTCCTACCTGTTGTTTTATAATTTCTCTAATAACAGGCGGAAAACTAACTGGAAATCTCTGACTTGTACCCATGAATGATTCATATATGAATCACTTACTTATAAATATTTTGAATCATTTTTGTTTTATATTTGATTCATATACGAATTATTTTAGTTTCTTATTTAATTCAAATTTAATTCAAATATGAATCATATTTAAATTATATTTGATTCATTTTTGATTTATATTTGATTTATATATGATTCTTTTTTGATTTATTTTTGATTTATATTTGATTCTAATTTGATTCATTTTTGAATCAAATATGAATCATTTCTAGGGTAACTATTCAAAAAAAATAAGAAAAAATTTACTATTTTTTTCTCCTGTAAAAAAATAGAGAAGAATCAGGTTTTGTTACATTAACTTGATAATTCTTTCTTTTTTTTAAGTATACTAAAATAATAAATACTACAAAAATAGTAGAAATTAAAAATAAAATGATATACAAATATTGTGAACCTGCTGCTTCACTCTTTGGTGTGTTTATAAAAAGTTTTACAGCAAGCTCAACTTGAAAATTCATACCACCTTGATGACCAGGATATAAATTTGAAGTAAATACTGCCCATGTTTCCCATTTTTCATTAAAATATTTAAATTGTTCATTCTTTGGTACTTCAATTATAACTTCAAAAAAGTTTGATGAATTAGGAGGCAAATATATTGTTTCTGGTTCTATTTTGATCCAAGATAGATCTGGAATATATGAATATCCCTCAGAAATAACTTGAGTACCTGGATGATTTAATTTTACAGATACATTAACACCATATGAATAAGGATTTGTAACCTGAATTTTATTATATTTAGTTTCAATCCATTTATCAAACCATTCATTCATTGTAATGGTTAGCTTCCCTGGCCAAATCTGTATCCCAGCTTTAGCGATAATAGAAAAAGATGAAAATAGAACTAAAATTGCCAGAAATAAAATTGTTAATTTTTTCACCCATCTCTCCAATTACCTTATTAAAAAAGTAGTAATTAATATTTTCTAATAAAAGAAAATTGTTTGGTTTTAATATTTTTAACTTATACTACCTTGGAAGTATATTGTTGTAGTCTGCCAACTGAAGTTTGCAGTAAGATTTACACCTATAAGCAGACAAATATCAAATGTTTTAGAATCACTAGCTGCAAGACCTTGATCAAAATCAGTACCATAAGCTGTAGTTAAATAACCTGGAAAATCAAGATCCTCAATATAAATTGCATACTCATCAGTACCTGGTGGTACACCTGTAGCATTCAAATCCATATTTGTCTCATCTGTTGAAGCATTAGTCTTAATCTCAGTATCCATAGGAACAGACCCATTATTATATAATGTAAAATAACCACCCGATGTATTAGCCCAGGTATTTGTAGATACACTGCTGAAATTATAAGATGAATAGCTAATATCAATATCTATATTACCATCAGGATCAAAAGTTATTACTACTGTGTCTTCGGTTGCTGCTAATACAATAGGGGTTGTGGTTGCAACCAAGATAAAAGTTACTAGTAATGTAAATAATATTTTACTATCTATTTTTTTTATTGAAGTAGTATATTTAGAAAAGTTGGTTCTATCTTTATTCATACATCCCATCCTCTTCAATATTCTAGTTATATAACTTCTAGGGAGTTTAAATTATTTTTTTGTAGATAATTATACAGATGTATATTCAAAAGATTACTTTTTAAAAGTAAATAAAAAAAATTACTCTTTATTGTTTTAAAAAAAATTATAAAATAAAAAAAGAATTTGATTTTTTCATATAATTTTATTATTTTATATTTTTAAGTAATGCTACCTTGGAAGTATATTGTTGTAGTCTGCCAGCTGAAGTTTGCAGTAAGATTTACACCTAAAAGTAGACAAATATCAAATGTTTTTGAATCTAGAGGATTAAGACCTTGATCAAAATCAGTACCATAAGCTGTAGTTAAATAACCTGGAAAATCAAGATCCTCAATATAAATTGCATACTCATCAGTACCTGGTGGTAC
>Ga0209635_10001345_pt1 | contig 18200 bp, 18 predicted proteins | sample DeeMarSWOR230_32_FD_187463 | JGI IMG/M metagenome (GOLD analysis project Ga0209635, IMG submission 187463) | Marine sediment microbial communities from White Oak River estuary, North Carolina - WOR-2-30_32 (SPAdes) (version 2) | ecosystem: Environmental > Aquatic > Marine > Intertidal zone >... | reverse complement strand
TGGTTTTTTTGCTTCTGGGCAAGTTGATCGTACACCATACTCTGCCGCTTGCTAAATTCATCCATCAGCTGTGCCGGCATTTGCGCTTCATATAATGATTTTTCTTGTCGCTTGCGAGCAAGCTCCTCCTTTAGCGAATCAATAGCATGGGCCAACCCGGCTATATTATTAGAAATAGACTCTTTCCGAAGCGCCTGGATCTCTGATTCTGCAGTGTTTATCTCGGTATCGACCTGCTCAATCGATTTTGTAACGCTACTTTCCCTTCCCTCTAGAACGGCTTTTTCAGTGGCCAGAGTATTCAGGCGTACATTCGTATTATCCATCTCAAGCTTCATCTGCCTCATATTCTCGACAAGCCGCTGATACTCCTTCTCCTTTTGTACCTTCATGTCTGCTAGTTGTTCAATACTCTTCTCCAGCGTACCTATCTTTTCATGAATTGCATCTCGATCCTTGATCAGTGACTCTCTATCCTCCTCAGTATTATTCAATTCTGCGGCCCTATCCTCCACGAGCTTTGTCGCATCCTGTAATTTAAGTGAACACTCGGATTTCTTTATATTGATTGTGAACAGATTATTACGCACCTCCTCGATCGTATGTTTTGCTTCTTCGATCTCTTCCTGCAAGCGCTTTTTCTCCTCGGTTAAAAACAACACTTCGTTTTGCAGGGATTCAAGTTTCTCTTTATAATCTTGGAGACTCTGTGTAATCTTGAAATGACCTACATCGCCTTTCTCCACCACTATCGTGCCATTCTTGAAGAGAATGGCATCGTGGGTGACGAAACCGCACATTGGGTATTCAACCGAGAAATCGTGCGCCTTGCTGCAATCATCTACCAGGAAATAGTTCTGTACGTAGCGTGTAAGTACCTCTCTTGCAGCCTTGAATTCCACGAACTGTGCGATTGGTTCAGCGTCTTGCAGGCCATCCTGTGTCTCGAATCCTGCTCTGGGTGTCGTATCGATGAAACCAAAGCGCCCTTCAGGAAAGTCAACGAAATCCTGATCTGTGTATTCTTTCAGCAAATAGAAATCCAGAAGATCGCTCAGGCAGATATCAACAACAGCCTCATATCCAGAGGCAACTTTGATATTATCCTTGAACATTCTGATGACCTTGGGTCCGAATTTATTCTCGATCTCTTTCTTGCTTTCAACCTGCAGTCTGCGATTTAGGCTATCAATCATGATTCTGCAATCAGCCACTGCTTCTCTACGTTTCCTTAGATCATCCTCTATGTCGCTCAGCTTCTTTTCAGATTGCTCAGCCTGTTCGTGAATCTGCGTCAAGTGCGCATCCGCCTCGTTCTGCTGCTTGATTATCTCATCTAATTCCTTTTCCAAGGTACGTTTCAGATGTTTATTCTTTTCCATCTCATCATTAAGTATTGTCAGTTCCTCGCCGGTGTGTGATAGCAGGTTCTCTTTGTTATCCTTATCGTATCTCAATTTTGACACTTCGGTCTGCGCACCCACAATTTTGTCTTTCGTTTCTGATATCTGGTCCTCGTACTCCTTGAGTAATTTCTCCGATGAAAAATATTCTTTATTCTTGATATCCACATCGCTCTGTGCGGCGGCAACTTCGCCACGCAGATCATCGAGCTTCGTCCGAACTCCATTGCTTTCATTTTCAAGATCAGACAGGCGATTTCTGCCATTATTCACAATTTCTTGTTTTTCTTTGATGCTCGTGAGTACTCGTTCCGACAGAATAGTCTTTTTTCTTACCTCCTCTTCTATTTCCATAATCTGATTCTGCAGCGCTTCGATTGTTTCGCTCAACTGGGTTAATCTTTCAAGAGCATTTTTTCTTTCACTCTCCGCCTTTGTGATTGATTGTTTAAGTTCCTCCCGTTCATTTTCCAATTGCCGTATAGCGTGCAGAACGCTCTGCCTTTCGGCTTCCCGGGCATCGATTCTTGACTGAATATCACCTATTTCCTGTAGGGCCATCTTGTATTCACTAACCATCATGAAGAGCATTAGATTCTTGTATTCGGTTCTTAACTCGTTGTACAATCGAGCTTGGCGCACCTGTCTTTTCAGACTCCTCAACCCACGCTGCATCTCGACGATAATATCTTCCAGACGCAGCAAATCCTGTTCTGTTGCGACGAGACGCCTCTTGGTCTGTTCCTTTCTCTCCTGATATTTCAATATTCCCGCAACATCATCAAACATCTCCTTGGTGTCGCCATGTATGATGCGTTCAACCTCGGCCAATTCGAGAAAAGAGTAGGTCAAGGCACCTGAATTCAAGAACAGAGCCTGAATATCCTGCAGACGACATTTCACCCGATTCAAGTAAAACTCACTCTCTCCGGTTCGATAGAAACGTCTCTTTATTTCGAATTCACTCCCGAATTGCGGAAAATATTCTTCGTTATCAATAGTGACCGCGACTTCGGTGAAATTGGCATCCTCTTTGGAATCTGAGGACATGTATACAAGATCCTCAATTTTCTCGCAGCGTAGGGCTTTCATACTCTGTTCACCGAAAACCCAACGCAGAGCGTCAAAGATATTTGATTTACCACTGCCGTTTGGCCCCACAAATGCCGTTACTCCAGTATTCAAGAGAACCTTTGTGTCCTCTCGGAATGATTTAAAGCCGTAAAGCTTGATCTCTTTAATCTTCATCTAGAACTCTAATCTTTTTATCCTTCAGGATTCATTATCCAGGAATATCTCCCTTTCCAAATAAGGATGATAATCACTCCATTGTCTATTCTTGCCTCGATGTTGCTCAAATGTTTGCTTCATCATTTCTATCTTGGAATCGATATTATCCGCGAAATGTAACACAAGAGCTTCTGGAAATAGTGGTAATTTTGGCGACCCCCACTCCACCTCACCATGGTGTGAGACTATCATATGTAAGAGCTTCGATTTTAGATCATCAGGAAACTCAGGAATTCGGCTAATCCGTTCGGCGGTCATTTCACTGCCTATTACAATATGACCAAGCAACCGGCCACGGTCCGAGAGGTCTATGGTCTTCTTATAAGCATATTCATGAATCTTGCCGATATCATGCAAGATACCAGCCGTAATGAGTAAATCGAAATTCAAAAAATCATATACCGATCTGAAGCTATCAAGGAGTTTCAACACGCTCAACGTATGAACGGCCAGACCACCGAGATATGCGTGGTGCACCTTTTTAGCTGCCGGGGCCAAACGGAACGACTCAATGAAATCACCATCATTGAAGAAACTATCTAATAATCTGCACAGAGCTACGTTTTTGACGCGCGCCTTGAATCCCTTAATAGCATTAATGATTTCATCCATGTCACCTGGGTATTGCGGAAGAAAATCCCGGGCGTCGATTTCTTCATCTGTCACGCGGTTGACTGAATTAACGACTACCTGCGGTCTTCCGCTATATTCAGCGACACTTCCAGTTATAAACACAAAATCACCAACCGAGATATTATTGAGATAAGCACTCTCCCATGAAATGCCATCGATATTACCCGTCCGGTCGGAGAATTCAAGGATTGCATAGAAACCACCATCTCTTTTATCCTTTATTATCTTTTTGGAAAGCACGAACTTTTCTTTCACTGTCTGCCCCGGCTTCAATTCGTTCACGTATTGGCTTTTCATTATCTTGAAGTTTCGTTCAATACATATATGATACTAGCGTCTTCTCATAACTGATTTACTGCGTTAGTGATATTCAAGTTATGGTTATTTACCAGGTGTTTCGAGATGGAGTATTTTTTTCTTTATCAAATCCAATTTCTCGTGAAGCGTTCTCTCTTCCTTCTTCTCAACCTCCAGCGCGTTCAGGACTTCTTCTCGTTTCTGTGAGAGTAAGTTAATCTCGGTATTCAATTGTGCCTCTTCTTCTTTCAACCCTTCAATGCGTTTGATCAAACCAACCTCGGCGGTTTTCAATTTCTCGACTGACTGAACAAGAGGGTCGCTCTCGGCCTCTTTTTTTCTGGTCTCGTATTCTTCGTTGAATCTCTGCAAATCTCTTTCGGCATTATTGATCTGTTCATTCACTTCTCTAAGTCTATTCTGGGCCTCATTCTGTGCTTGTTTCAGTGCTTCAATCTTCGGCGAGAAAATTCCCTCCTGGCGCTTGTTCAAATCATCCCTAAGCTTCGCCTTGATGTTGCGTCTCGAAACCAACATCACCAAAAACGCAACGCATGCAACAGCAATACCGATAATAATCGATAAAGGATTCTGCTCGTTCGCCAATTGCACGTGCTCTATATTTGGGTTCATACCAAAATACAAAACACCAACCCGCTTCTGTCCAACGTTAATGCTGAATCCGCCTTCATAAACACCACTCTGTTCTCTGACGGCACTCCTGCCAGCACCCAAAGTGTTGTGACTGTATATCTTACCGAACATGGATGAATCACTGGAGGCAAGTATCATATTCTTGGCATCGGTGATATGCACAAAAGTCAATTCGGGCTCATCCTTTTGGAGGCGAATGACTATCTCCGAGAGATTCGCCACTTCGCCCATGATGATTGCGTCCTCCACGAACGCAGCATGCGCTATAGAATTACCAAGGCTGGTTAGTCTCTGCACCACGAGTTCTTTCGTGAATTCAGATTTTTGTGCGGTTCTAAAGATGAAATCGGGCCTGAAAAAGAAAACCGCGGTGAGAAGCAGTATCAGAAAGAGTACAACGATTGAGGCTGCACCTTTTGACACCTAGCCCCCGAAGCTAATTGATATTCGATGCCCCCCGCCAAGGTCAAAATAGGGAGAATACGAATAGTTAAATAGGAGCCTATCTTTTCTTATGCCTAAACCAACAGTGAGGCCAGCAAGAAAACCGAGACCCTCGGTCCTTATCGCCGATAATAGCGTACTGTAAGATGCTTTCAAATGCAGAAGAGAACTGACGTAATAAGCACCGCCGAATCGGACGCCAAAGCCAAGCAGTGCGGGCTTCACAATGTCCAAACCAAACCACCCAGCATTCAATATCTTAGCTGCGCTGAGTGTGATTTCGTAGGGAAAAGTCTCGCGCGTGTCTATGTAGGGTTTGACACCATAGCCTATATTCTTGAAAGAAATACCCAATTGGACACCAGGATCAGGAATTTTGTACATCGCACCTATGTCGGCTCCGATACCTAGTGCATTCAGCGTATCGATACTCGCATACACAGCCTTTACTGAAACCCCTATACCAATATCCTTGTAGAAAAAGCCCTTGCCAATATTAATATCAATATGGTATACGCCAAAGGTACCGAATTCCTGGCCTAATTCATCAACTTTCTTCATGCTACCACTATGGAAATATCTGACACCTATACCGACTTGCCTGCGTTCATAACCCAAATATCCGAAATGCGTGCCGTCAAAGTAGTTAAGATAGGATATTGAGTAGTATGTATTTTCAGAAAAGGCCAATCCGCCAGGATTGTAGTGCACATCATAGCCATCGCTGTGCAGTGCATATCCCATGCCGGTTCTTTGAGCGACTGGATCCACCGACAAAAACTCAAAACCAATCGTTGTAACTAATGCAATGATTGTTACTAGCATCTAACCTCCATCGTGGTATTATACCACCTATCACCTAAAAGTCAAGCATCTTTTCTTTCAATTATTTCTGTGATTATGGGTAGAAACAGAGATTTGCGGACGAGTAGATTATTAATGATCTTAGCGAAAATCAAACCCGCAGCAAAACCTAGTATACCGCAAATCAAAGATCCTGTGTCACCCCAGCGGGTGCCAACGACTAAACCAATTATCGAGAGTATAACTGGCAACCCGAAAAGGAGAAATGCAGATACTAATCCAATGCTAGGATTCTGCTCAATACAAACATCATCCCCCACTTGAGCATTTAAGCTGTTCTGTACCACAACGGTCTGTCGACCGCGGGCGGCATGACAGAATTGGCCGGCCGCGCAGTCCTTGCACGCATCTTGGGAGTCGATGCAAACCCTTGCTTGCACATGATCGGCTGCAATGACCCGTCCTTTCCTTCTCATGATTGATTATAGAGACAATATCCTGTGTGTCAATCGTAAGTCGCGATTAAGGATAACGCAACCATTTAGAACGACGGAATATAGACGGTCTATCAATTATCAAGAATTCCGTGCCAAGAAGAATTTCGTTGACGCTTCAAGGAATCCGGCTATACTAAGTCATGGATACAGAACTGCGTGCGCTCGTGCAAGGTATTCTAAAGGATGCGGAGAAGAAGTTTCCTTATACGATGGCGTCTATTTTCAGTAATCGCGGAAGTGAGATAAACCTCGACAAAAAGGATGAACGAGTTTCTTCAACGCGCAGCAAGCTTGGTTTTGTGCTCTCTATATTTAATGGTGAATATTTTGAAGAATTTGCCACTGACAAGCTAGAAAAGGATCACATCGTAAAATTTTGCCGCTCGGCAATCGACAAAATTACCGTAAAGGACACCAAATACGAGATTGCGAGTGACTCACCTGGCTCAAAATACTTCAAGACCGAGGAGAAGATAAACCCTGACAGTCTGTCAATAAATGAGAAGATTGATATATTCAGGCAGCGGCGAGCAAGGATCCTCGCCGGCAAGAATGTAATCAACTGCCGGATTGTCTATTCTGATGAGTTAAGCAACAAGGAAATCATAAGCAGTAGGGGCATAATGACAGAGGAAATCAGACATATCGCTCATCACCTCATGGTTTATGTATCGGATGGAAACGTTTTGAAATACGATTACATTTCAGTCGGTGGAACAGGTGGTTTTGAATTGAGTAGAATATCAGACAATGAAATCGATGAGCTTATCGCCAATGCCAATAGATTACTGGACTCACAGAATATCAACCCTGATGTCTACGATATAATCGCAACGCCCGAAATCTCTGGGCTTATCGCTCATGAAGCATTTGGTCATGGAGTCGAGACTGATATGTACCTCAAAGACCGTGCTCGCTCAAGAGAATATCTGGGCAAGGTCATCGCATCACCACTGGTCAATATAGTCGATGACCCAACTCTACATCAAGGCTACGGTTCTTATTTCATCGATGATGAAGGGCTTCAAGCTCAGCCCACTTACATAATCAAGAAGGGCAGATTTGTCCAGGGATTGACCAACCGATACGCTAGTTCGGTTCTGAAACTGCCTGCGACTGCAAACGGACGACGCGAATCATTTGCCCGTAAAGTGTACGCACGCATGTCCAACACGTTCTTCGAACCAGGGACAACCAAACCCAGCGAAATAATCGAGTCGGTGGAACACGGAATCTACCTGATCAAGGGATTGAGTGGTATGGAAGATCCTAAGGGGTGGGGCATACAAGTCTTAGTGCTATACGGCAAAGAAATCCGAAATGGCAAGTTGACTGAGCGGATTTTCTCACCTCTGGGCATAACCGGTTTTGTGCCTGAACTCTTGAGTAACATCTCAATGGTGGGTAACGATTTCAAGGTCGATCTGGGAATATGCGGTAAGGGCTATAAGGAATATATCCCTGTCTCGAGCGGGGGTCCGCATATACGAACGCGAGCGCGTGTGGGATGATAGAAAAAATCACCAAGGAAATCCACAAGTACGGTTTTGATGATTATAAGATCATCGAAATTGATTCTCGCGAGCATCAATTATATCTGCTGAAAGAAACCCTAGAAGCCAAGCGTACCGTAGACAGCCACTACTATGAAATCACGGTATATCAGAATCACGATGAACAAGGAAAGAAACTCAAGGGTGAATATACCTTTGTATACAAACCAGGTACATATCTAAAAAACTTCCTGGAGCTGGCAAAATTTGCCTGTTCCATGGTAAAAAACCGATACTATGCTTTGCTGGATACAACGTCTGCTTCAAGGGTGAAAGTCCTGGATCCGAGGTTATCTGATCCGAACAAGGCCTGCGAACAGCTAAGCGATACGATATATCGTTGCAGCAAGTCTGCGCATGTTCGTCTGTCGAGCGCTGAGATCTACCTGAAGAAATCAGTGGTGACGTTGTTAACTTCCACAGGAATTGAGGTCAGCAAAGAAAAGGGATTAATCGAGATTGAATTCACGCTCATCAGCAAAAAAGGGGCAAATGAGCAGGAGTTGAATTTCCACATCCAGCGGCGTAATTTTGATGATCTGTATTTGGAAACGCGCCTCAAAGAATATCAAGAACACGTCCGAAGTATGCTCAACGTCCAGGTTCCAGAAAGCGGGAAGGCAACTGTAATATTCATGGCTCCTGATGTCTATGATCTCTTCAGTCCCATTGTTTTTCATAGCTCAGGACGTGCTAAGGATCAGGCAATCAGCCGTTTCAAGTTGAATGAAAAAATCGTTAGAGGAAATATCAATACATTTACGCTGAAAAGCAGTGGCTTACTACCATATGGTCTTTACACCGACCCCTTTGACGACGATGGTATAGCCGGCGGAGAACACACGATAATAGAACAAGGTACATTCAAGAAATACTGGACCACAAAAAGATATGCTGATTATCTAGGTATCGAACCAACGGGCGATTTCAGAAATCTCATTATTGAACCTAGCATAAGCAAGCGTTTATCTGCGGACGAGCATTATGAAATCGTTCAATTCTCAGATTTCTCGCCCGATCCGATCACCGGTGATTTCGTTGCCGAAATAAGGTTCGGGTATCGCGTGAGAAATGGAAAGAAAACGCCTGTTAAGGGAGGATCGGTTGCCGGCAATCTATTTGAATCCCTCAAACATGTCTATTTCAACGATGAAAGCACATTCGAAGGTAATTATCTTGGCCCGAAAACCGTTGCGCTGCAAGATCTATCCATTTCCGGCAAGTGACTTTTTCAAATCCTATATAGCATTTCCGTCGCACACATTGTTTCTGATACCCGTAATTTCATCAAATGTGTCCGAAAACCGGATGACTTGACAAATTGTTCAGTATAGATATAATCATAGATTACATAAAGTTTGGAGGTTTTGTATGCGCAAGGTTTTTCTTACCATTATTCTCTTCTCAGCGCTCGTTAGCGGTGCTGGGCAGCGCCCGGGTGCAGTATTTCTCCTGATTTGGCCAGGAGCAAGAGCGACTGCATTGAGTGGCGCGTTTTCTGCAGTAGCCGATGATGCTACTGCCTGTTATTACAATCAAGCGGGACTCGCTTTCATGAACAGCACCGTAGTTTCGCTACAACACGCACCATGGCTACAGGCTCTTAATGAAGACATGTATTATGAGTATCTAGGCATAACAAAGGCCTACAAAATTGGCACATTTGGGTTGAGTATAACATATTTGACAACCGGTCCAACTGAAGTACGTAACTTCGAAGGCGTTTATCTTGGAACCTATACAACTTTCGACATCTCAGTTGGATTGAATTACGGAGTGCCGCTGAGGTCAAATCTTGGCCTCGGCGTAGGTTGGAAATTCGTGTATTCATACCTCGTCCCGCCCTGGGTCTGGGGAAGAATGCCGGAGCTTGGTATACAAAGCGGAGGAATCGGCATAACATATGCCTTCGACATCGGCACCATATATAAACCATTCGGCTTTCTTACGATTGCCGGGGCTCTACAAAACATCGGGCCCAACATTAGCTATACTGAAAGCGGCGCATCAGATCCGCTTCCCTACACCTTAAGGCTTGGCTTGAAGATCCAACCAATAAATTCTCGAGTATTGAGCATCGCGTTAACGGCAGATGTAACCAAAATACTCGTTGGTATGTTCGCCGATGAAGAAAATACCTTCTTTGAAAATTTAGGCTACGAGTTCCGGGAAGCATGGAAAGGTATAGGTCTAGAAATCGACTATTATAATTTCGTTAAGTTAAGAGGTGGTTATTTCCACGACAGTGAAGGAAAACGAACCGGATTCACTTATGGCGGAGGTATAAAAGCCGGTGGATTCTCACTCGACGTCGGCATTGATCAAAATATCTACGATTTCCCAACAACCAACCGTAAATTCTCGATCTCGTATCAATTCTAGCAATAACCTGTGTTCATAGACGTATAGAGTAATAAGAACAATCGAACCATAATCAGCCGTAAGATTGCAGTCATTTCTTTGCTGTCGTACAGATAGAACATGGCGAAGATGACTGAATACTCTCTTTCCAACATCTGCCATTACACAGGTAGGTCCGGGTAAGAAAAATGAGAATTTTGATCATTGGCGCGACCGGTTTTGTTGGCAAGAACCTTGTCCTTCAAATCACACAGAGGCAGAACGTAAGCATACTGGTCCGTCAAACCTCAAACATCGAATTATTCAAGAATAATCAAAATGTCAATATACTTTATGGAGATCTGGAAAAAAACGAAGGCATAATTGAAGCTTTGGATAACATCGATGTTGTGATCCATTGTGCGGCAAAAACCATGGGTCGAAGTTATTGGGAGTTTTACAGTACCAACACCAAAGGAACCGCACATCTAATAAATGCGATGCTGGTAAAAAATGTGCGCAAGTTACTCTACCTCAGTTCACACGCAGCATGCGGACCATCGCCTTCTGATGAACCGTTGTCATCATACACGCACACAAACCCTATTTCTTTTTATGGCCGTACGAAACAACTCGCTGAAGACCTTATAATGAACAGCGGCCTGCAGTTCACGATCATTAGACCCGTCTCGGTGTACGGTCCATATGATAAGGAAATACTTACCTACATCAAATTGCTTAATCACGGGATCTGCCCGATAGTCGGATTCGGCGCGAAGTACTTGAATCTCATTTACGTGAAGGATCTAGTCGACCTGGTCATAAAGGTCATCGAAAAGAATCATTTCATGGACAGAGTCTACTTCGCAAATGATGGCCAATGTTATTCGCTGGGTTTAGTAATGGATACCATTGCCAAAGTATTAAACAAAAAAAGTCGAAAAATATACATACCCATCTCACTCGCTCTGTTTATTGGATTACTGAATGATGTTTTTCTGCCCGCCGATAAAAAACTAGTCACACGTGATAAAATAAGGGAACTCGGCTGTCAGTATTGGACATGCAGCAGCGCTAACGCAAACCGCGAACTGGGATTCACGCCCCGGTATACATTTAACCAAGGTATCGCAGAAACCATAAGCTGGTACCGAAATCAGGGCTATCTTGCTTAGATGCGAATTCGAATCGGTCTTGACAAAAAATGAACTGTAAATATAATAGAAAGGGATAATTGAAATGAGCTGGTACGCGGGATACACCAAATGCAATCATGAGCGTGTTGTGAAAAAGTTATTGTATGACAAAGGCGTTAATACATTTCTACCCGAAATCATTGTTCCCAGTCGACGCAAGAATCGCAAGATACTGATTAAGCGCCCGTTGTTCAGAAATTACTTATTCATCGAACTGGATGAGATACGTGAAAACTGGATGAAAGTATTTCGCACACCCGGACTCGCCCGAATATGCGGCAATGGCCGGCCAATGCCCATCCCTGATGACGACATTAATTCGATTAGGATATTTATCAGCAGCGACCGAAGCTTATATCCCTTGCCCTTTCTTCACGTCGGGGCAAAGGTCCAAGTAACGTCCGGCCCCCTGACCGGAGCAATCGGCATCCTCGTAAGAGAAGACAGAAAAAAGAGAAGGCTATCGGTCTCGGTCGAGTTGATGGGTCAATCAGTTGTCGTGTCGTTATTTGATGACGAAGTAAAACCTTTCTAGCATAAATACTGAACCTTGATTCTTGAATCCCAGCTAATAACCCTCCGAGTGTATCTACTGAAAGTGTTCTTGTCTGTTGTTATGAAATCTAGCGTGCGGTCTATCTAGTGGTAGAGCTTGATACCCAATTTTGAGTAAACCTCGTCCATTGTCGTAACCGCGATGTCTTTGGCTCTCTCTTGACCCTGCCTGAGTACATCCAATACGTGCTGTCGGTTACCCCGTAATTCGAGTTGTTTTTTCTGGATTGGTTCTAGTTCCTTGTACATGTTATCGAGAAGGATTTTCTTACAATCCAGACAACCAATGCCCGCCGCACAACACTCACGAGCACAATAATCCGCGTCTTCTTGTTTGGAAAAACCCTTGTGCATGGTAAAAATATTGCAGTCCTCAGGATCCCCGGGATCTGTTTTTCTCTTCCTTCGCACATCGGTTACCGCAGTAGATAGCTTCTTCCATATCTCTTCTTTTGTTTCATCTAAGTAGATGCAGTTATCGAGCGATTTGCTCATCTTATTGATACCATCTAATCCCAGAATTCTCGTTACCTCACCCAACTTCGCCTTGGGTTCAGGAAAAACTGGACCGAAATACGAATTGAACCGCCTCACGATCTCACGGGTCAATTCCAAATGGGGAAGTTGATCATCACCGACCGGTACGACCTCGGCCTTGTAGATGACGATATCCGCCGCCATCAACACCGGGTAATCAAGCAATCCCATGTTCACATAATCCGGATTCTGTTGCCGTTTTTCCTTAAAGGTTGGCACTCTCAGCAGCCATGAAATCGGAGTGACCGTATTCAAGACCCAAGCCAATTCAGTGTGTTCGGACACTGTGGATTGAACCATCAAAACGCTCCTCTCAGGATCAATCCCAGCGGCCATGTAGTCTACCGCACAATCATATATGCTTTTTTCCATTTCCTTTGGGTCAAAACTCACCGTCATCGCATGGTAGTCAACGATACCGTATATGCAGAAGTATTCATCCTGCAGCGATATCATATTGCGCATCGCTCCTACATAATTACCGATATGCAACCTTCCTGATGGCTGTATGCCACTGAATACGCGCTTCTTTGCTGCCATATGCGTATAATATACAGAAAATAAGGATAAAGTCAACTATTGACAATTTTGCTGCAGTCAGTATAATTAAGTGTGAAAGGAAAAGGGTCATACAACAGGGAGGTCTATGAGACGTTTAAGCGTCCTATTTTTTCTTGTATGCCTCGCCGCAGGAGCTTGGCAATTCAGCGAGGAAATCGCACTTTCTAGAATAAAGCAGGTCAGTGACCTGGCTATCAATGTTAATGGGGAGATCTGGGTACTCTCGCCCCTGGCGATTTCAAAAATCGATGCCAAGAGCAACAATCCGCTGTTGTCAAAAGAAATCAAGAATGCACGGCAAGTTGCTGTTCTCGGCAGTAGTGTCTACTATATCGGCAACAACAACGAGCTCCGAGTATATACATCAGAAGATGCAGAGAACACATTGGCAACTGGCTTGACCTTCAACAGTCCTACCCAGTTGGCAGCGTTATCGGTCAATGGCTCTCCCGGACTTGTTGTGCTTGAACCGAACAGACTAGTATTCGCCACTCCTTTTGAAACAATGAGCTCTCTCAGCACCAGTGCAGACCGTTTTGCACTAGTCCCAACTGCCGACTACACAGATCGACGCACCCCCGTATTCACCATGAGTGGGAACAGGATTTTTTCCTGGACCGGCGGCAGATTTCTCAATGCGGATAATTACAGCAACAGACTAACATACAGCGCATCAAATAGCATTGTTGATTTCTGTGCTGACAGAAATGGTAACCTCTACATCCTATTCTCTGACTCGATTACGGTGTTGGATGATACTGGTGAGTATAAGGGGAAAATAGGTGTCGGTACTATTTCTCGTGGATCAAGAATACTATCAAACCCAGCAGATAACAGCCTGGTCATCTTTGATAAGCTGACCAGGAATATCCAGATTGTCACACAGTCGGGCCGTGATGCTGAAGAGCTTATCACGCTCAACAAAAACCGCCCTAATCCGGTTGACAACTATACGGAAATATCTTTCACACTCAGCGAACCCCTATACGTTACGATTACGATCTACAACTTGATTGGAGAGCCGGTTAAGCAAATCGCCAAGGATCGTTTCCTAAAAGGCACTCATCGTATAATCTGGAACGCAGTGGACGCCGCAGGAAATCTGGTGCCCAACGGCGTTTATTTTTACCGACTTGAATCAACAAAAGGTGTTGCCATAAGGCAATTGATTGTACTCAGATAGTCCTCGCCTGCGAGGCTCGAAGCCTCGTGCTGCAATTAAACAAGGGCTCACCTCGGTCAGGTATGCAATAAGACATCATTCTCTACTGGAAAAACATACGAGTGTTCTCGTTGGTGTATCGGGCGGTATCGACAGTCTGGTTCTTCTCTTTCTGCTTATTGCCTACAGAGATACTTTCAAGCAACACTGGACTATAAAAGCCGCCCACATTGACATGGGTTTTCCTGATTGGAATCCCCCAGATCTTCAAGAGTGCCTTTCCCAACACAACATTCACTATGTTGTGGCAAAAGCCAATATTTACCGTAGATTATTAAATACGCAAGACAAGTGTTTTCTCTGTTCCCGGGGACGGCGCGAAAAACTTATGAAAATCGCCGAAAAATACAATATCTTCAATATTGCACTGGCCCATCACCAAGAAGATGTTGCCGAGACATTGTTACTCAACATGCTACACACCGGACGTATATCTACACTCTTGCCTAAGCAAGCGGTAGTACATGGTCGATTCTTCGTAGTGCGCCCACTCTACTATCTGGATAAAAGAACCATCATGAAAATCGGTAAAGCCTTTGAGTTGGAAAACTTTGGTAATTCATGCCCCTTCTATCGTGATTCAAGACGCGAATCCGTGCGTAATATGCTCAATAAGATAAAGAAGAAAAATTCCGATATCTATAACAATGTCTTCCACAGCATATTCAACATAAAGAAACCGTACATGCCTTTATAGAAGGATTCGATGGTCTTTTCAGAATCACGTACTATGATGAGAATACACTAACCAAATAAGTAAATCAACGCAATGTGTATCCATCTAGTTTTTCATAAATTGGCCCGTCAGGTTTCAGGGTTGATTTAAAAAAAACGATCGAGTTGACTCTAAAGGCATCACTAGAAAAGCTTTTTGTCAAGATATCATCTACTTTACAGAATTTTTTTATTCTCCCGATGGTTAGGTGTGGGTGGAATCGTTTCTCTTCTTTGAAACCGAAGCGCGCGAGTTCTTTTTCTAAATCAGCAGCAATTGTACAGAGTTCCTCACCGCCCTGTTTCACGCCGACCCAAACTATCCTTGGATTTCTGGGATTAGGAAAGCACCCCAGCCCAGCCAATTGAACACTGAAAAAACTATGTTTCTGACAGACCTCAGCGATCGCCGGAGCCATCTTGGATTTATTGTTCTCTTCGATTTCGCCCAGGAATTTAAGCGTAATATGTAGATTTTCAAACTTGACCCACTTGATCGGTAGTTCTTTTTTTGCCTCGATCTGGATCAGGTTGTGAATAACCTTCCTTACACTTTCTGGGATTTCAACTGCCAAAAATGTTCTCATCTCGCTCCTCCCACAACATATCTCTTTCTTTTAGAATAACACGTCAATTCAATTCTCCTCGCCATACTCCGTCACTCCGAGAATTACCAGAGTGGCGGATTGAGAGTATAACAAATGTCAATCATCGATGAAGCTACACCGCAATATCAATGCCAACGGGACAGTGGTCAGAACCCATCACATCTTTTTGAATGAAAGCAGCCCTTAAGTTCTCACGCAGGTTTTCCGTTATGTAGAAGTAATCGATTCTCCAGCCAACATTTCTCTCCCGAGCGCGTGTCTTGAAATCCCACCAGGTGTACTGTCCGCCCTGGCTATTGAAAACACGAAAGGTGTCGATGAAACCCAGCCTCACAAATTTGTCAATCCAAGCGCGTTCTTCGGGCAAGAATCCAGAGACCTTGGCGTTCTCTCTGGGGCGAGCAAGGTCGATATCCTTATGTGCTGTATTCACATCGCCGCATATGATAAGTCTCTTGCCTCTCCGCCGTAATCTGTCAACGTAAGCTAGGAATTCATCGTAAAAAGCCATCTTGTATCGTAGCCTCGCTTTTGAGATTTTACCGTTAGGAAAGTAGACATTAAAGAGAACGAATGAATCGTAATCGGCCACAATGACCCTGCCCTCGATATCGAATTTTCTTACACCCCAACCTTTCTCGACGACTCTCGGGGCAAGTTTCGTATACAGACCTACCCCACTATACCCTTTTTTTTCGGCGGCCGCCCAGAAGACTTCATACCCTGCGATGTTTTTCAATTCCTCTGGAATCTGCTTCTCAGCGGCTTTTGTTTCCTGCAGACAGAGTATTGCCGGCCGTGTCGCATTAAACCAATCGAGAAAACCCTTTCTGTGTGCGGCCCTGATGCCGTTAACATTCCAAGATAGTAGTCTGATCTTTTTCATCGATACGACCCCGAGCTTGGGTTCTCTTTTATCATCGCATCAGTTCTTGGCCGATACAAGACGATTAATCAACATACCTTGAAACACAGAAAAGATTACCATCATCAGCGTGAGCAAGAATATGTATTTCAGTCCAAAGTAGTATATCGCAACTGGCAATAACGGAATCTTGATGGCTCGATTATACAGAAATGTGGCCAGATATCCGTGGCCGACGCCTTTATCTCTCAGTTCGGCCAGCAGTGGATACCAGAGATAAATAGGCCCGGTCGATAAAATCCCAGCAATAATTACGAAAAACCACTTCTTGATGCCAGGTTTTTTGAAGTATTTCGTAATAACCTTTTGACTAATAAAAATATTCGCCACTGTCATGAGAGCGAAAACGAGCACGAAGATCGGCAATATTTGCCAAAAAATGACAAGGAAAAATCTAATACTTTTTGAAAAAAGGTCATGATTTATGAAAAGAATAAGAATGTAGAGCGATACTACTGTGCCCAAGAAATACCATTCACCACTGATTTTCTTCATGATAACTCTTTCTCTTTAGACTAAAGGCATTATCAACATGGTCAAGATGCCAATAACAATAGCAAAAAAGAAAGCAGTCGAATTCCGGGCAATGGCGAATCGCCGACCCAGTATCATAATTTCCACTGGTAATTGTACCATACCCACGGTGACCCAAGCCACGAGGAATGCAGTAACCGCACCAACACCTACACCATTTTTCAAGAATTCGCCGCCTAGTATGTAGCTCGTCAACGGACTGCCTGCTGAGATGCTGCCGATGACACTTCCGATGACCGAATCGAGCAGCGCATTCTTTTTGAACAACGTCATGTAGAATGATTTGGGTATGATGTTATTAAGCAAACTCACCAGTAGTATGGCACCGACTATTAAGGGAAGCAGCTTGGATATAGCCCCAGCTGATTTCTTCAGTGAGTGCATCAGCCTACCTGTGAAATCGGTTCGTCGAGATATACGCTCGGCATCTAATCTAGATAGCATTTAATGCCTTCCTCAACAAATCTAACGCATTCCTACAGGCTGTTCTGCGTATTGTCTGTCGACCACCCTTGAACATGAATCGTCTCACTACGACATTGTTCTTAATAGCCAATGCCACGTACACCAAACCCACTGGTTTCTCCTTCGTGCCGCCACCGGGTCCAGCGATGCCTGTTATGCCGACACCAATATCGGCCATCATTTTCTTCTTCACGGCCAAAGCCATATCCTTTGCTGTTTCAGGACTCACAGCGCCAAAGCGCGTCAGCGTTCCGGATCTAACTCCCACAACCTTGTTTTTCATTAAATCGGAGTAAGCAATGATTCCACCCATAAAGTACTCTGAGCTACCTGGGATACTCGTAATCATCGCGCCTAACATGCCCCCAGTGCACGACTCACAGATACTGATCGTCATGTTGTTTTCCGATAGTAACCTACCAACCCTGCGAGCTAAATCATCCCTCATGGTGTTCCTTAATAGAATAATCCAAAGGATTTCAGTACAAGAACGATGATCGTTGTGTACACTGCAGCCAAAAGGTCGTCCAGCATGATTCCCCAACCACCCCTCAGATTTTCCATGTGTTTGACTGGTGGTGGCTTTACAATATCAAAAAACCTGAAGAGAAAAAATGTGATACTCAGGGGAATTATCCTCGGTGGAGTGAAAAAAAGGGGAATGAGAATTGAGGCATACTCATCAATCACGATGCGTCGCGGATCTTTGCCCCAATCTTTTGCCAGATTATCAGACACAAAAACGCCAAGAGAGAAAAGTACTGCCGTGCATATAATGTACAGTATCTTATATGAAATCAGAAAATACCAAAGGGCAATTCCAATGAAACACGAAAATGTTGCGGGTGCCACTGGCACGTAGCCAATGAAGCATCCCGTTGCGAATACTATCTTAAAATATTTCGCTATTTTCTCTTCTTAGGAAATCTTTCTTCCCAAACCGATACTATGTTGGCCAGAATAAAAAT
>Ga0209635_10001344_pt1 | contig 18201 bp, 16 predicted proteins | sample DeeMarSWOR230_32_FD_187463 | JGI IMG/M metagenome (GOLD analysis project Ga0209635, IMG submission 187463) | Marine sediment microbial communities from White Oak River estuary, North Carolina - WOR-2-30_32 (SPAdes) (version 2) | ecosystem: Environmental > Aquatic > Marine > Intertidal zone >... | reverse complement strand
AAAAGAAGGAATAAACAAAGCATTTCCAATAGCATTCCGCGGAGGAGCCGTCATGGGCTTATCCGTTGTTGGACTTGCCCTGCTCGGAATAAGCGTTGTCTACTATCTCACGGGCGACCCGCAAATGGTTCTCGGCTTCAGCTTCGGTGCAAGTGCCATGGCCCTATTTGCAAAGGCTGGAGGAGGCATATACACAAAAACCGCTGACGTAAGCGCTGACCTCGTGGGTAAAGTGGAACTAAGCATCCCCGAAGATGACCCTAGAAATCCAGCGGTAATAGCAGATAACGTTGGCGATAACGTTGGTGATGTAGCGGGCATGGGCGCCGATTTATTTGACTCTTACGTTGCCAGCATCGTAGCAGTAATGATATTGGCAGTAGGTCTCGCACCAGGAGTTATATCATTTGAAAATCCCTTTGTCAATTTGCCACTAATATTTGCTGGGTTAGGAATCTTCGCCTCAATCCTAGGAGTTGCCATCGTAAGAGTGGGTAAAAAGGGCAATCCTGGAAAAGCACTTAACTTGGGAACATATCTAACCTGCGTAATTTTTGCAGTCTTGACGTTTTTTGCGACCTATTATCTAGAATTTAATTTGAATCTAGAAAGTAAATTGGCCATCTGGGGAACAGCAGTTGTTGGATTACTTGCAGGAGTTATAATCGGCATCACAACAGACTACTTCACCTCCATAGACAAAGCGCCCGCAATAAAAACTGCAGAAGCATCTCAAACAGGAGCAGCCATCAACATAATAACCGGTTTTTCCTACGGTTTAATAAGCATGTTTCCACCGCTTCTCGGAATCGCGATCGCAGCTACAGGAGCATACTTTTTAGCTGATGAATTCGGAATCTCTGGAGTGTACGGAGTCGGCATGAGCGCTATTGGAATGTTGTCCATCGTTGGAATGATTGTTGCCGGCGACGCATACGGTCCAATAGTTGACAATGCAAAAGGAATCGCAGAGCAGTCAGGATTAGAAGAGGAAGTAATAGACATAGCTGATAGACTAGATGCAGCGGGCAACACTGCTAAAGCCATAACAAAAGGTTTTGCAATAGGAGCTGCAGGACTAACAGTGCTTGCGTTACTTGCTGCCTATCAAGAAATAGTTCAAAACTTAGCTTATCAAACCATCGGCTTTGACCTCATGAACCCATTGGTTTTAACTGGCGCCCTCATCGGTATTGCTATGCCACCTTTATTTTCAGCGATAGTGATGCTCGGCGTGGGCAAAAATGCCTTTAGAATGATTGAAGAAATTAGAAGGCAATTCAGAGAGATTCCAGGCTTAAAAGAAGGAAAGAAAGAAGCAAAACCAGACTATGCAACATGCGTAGACATTGCTACAAAAGGAGCCTTGAAGGAACTGATGCTTCCAAGCGTACTATCGATTGTTGTTACTCTGGTCGTGGGCTTCGTTGGCGGCATAGAAGCGCTCGGCGGATACTTAGGAGGCAGCATATTCTCTGGTTTGATCTTTGCACTGTTGATGGCTAATGCGGGTGGACTATGGGATAATGCTAAAAAGTACATTGAAGCTGGTGCATTCGGCGGTAAAGGTTCAGATCCGCATAAGGCTGCGGTAGTAGGCGACACTGTGGGCGACCCATTCAAAGATACAGCTGGTCCATCGTTAAACACAATGATAACCGTAATGTCTCTAGTTGCTTCAGTGTTTGCCCCCATCATCGTCATGTATGCCCTATTTTAGCAGTGGATCATCAGAAAAGAAAACATTTTAATGATACTGTTTAGTCGTAATTTCGTTGCGTTAAATGATGTTGGCGTGGATTACTACTGATTCAAGTTTATTACACTGTAACAGGAAAAAAACTCCACAGTAACGACATAACTTCTTTAAAAACATTGCATAATCTCAGTAGTAAAGCTGACTGGCTCTGGGTTGACTGTTCAGATTTAGACGATAAGGAAACCATTATCCTTTCAGAGTTCTTTGGAATCGAAACAAAGATTTTAAACAATATTGAGAAGGAGAAAATTCATCCAAGTTGTGAGAGGTATCGTGATTATGCTTTAGTTTCTATTCCTTTTGTTGAGTTTGGAAACACGCTACAACTGCATCCAATATCTGTAATTGTGAAGGAGAAAATTATAATCACTTCGAGGGATGAGTACTCTACAAAACTTATTGGAAATGTGGTTGAAACACTAGGAAGTTACATGATAGAAAACGGAGTGATAGAGCTATCTTTTGCAGTTGGCAGGTTGTTACGTGAGGTAGCAGATGAGAATTCAAATGCTATGATGTCCCTCAAAGAACAAATCGACAAGATTGAGGAGAAGGCGCTCGAAAAACCATGGTATAAATCGGTTACTCATTCTGTTTTCAGGCTTAAGAGAGAGCTTTTCACGCTTCATCGGCTTTTATGGGTTGAAAGAGAGCTAATGTCTGGTGTAAGAGAAGGCTTGGTGCCACACATTAAAATTGATGAAGAAGCGGAATTGATTATACACGATGCTATCGATGATATTGACCGAGAGCTTGAATTCGTAGATTCTTACAATAGGACTTTAGACAGTATTTTAACATTACAGGATTTGGGCTCAATTCATAGAGTTGAAAGAACTCTAATTTTTATAACAATTATGATTCTTCTATTAGATGTGTTTTTAATAATTGGTGAATATATCTTGGGCACTATGGTGGGGTAAGCTTTTACAAATTTGCCGTTAAACGTGATTTGCAATTGGACAGTATAAACGCGCGCATCTCGAATAGTAATATAGTTATATAGAAAGAACAAAAACTAACTGCGGTTTTTACTTCTTTACAACAAGAACGTCACAGTGAGCTTTTGAAACTACCTTTTTAGAGATGCTTCCTAGCAGGAAGGATGCTGCGCTACCTAAACCTCTACTCCCTACTACGATTAGGTCGAAGTTTTCGTGTTTAGCTACGTTTACCAAGGCTCTGGAAGGATTGGAACCGAGAATTGATGACAGATTATAATTGATTTTTTCTTTTTTCAAATATTTCTCTGCTTCTTCTAGAACTTTTTCTGCTTCTTTGTCCATACCTTGTTTATAAACAGTAATGACTTTTACAGATCCCGAAAAATTTTTGGCAACGTTGATAGCTTCTACGAGTGCTGCTTTTGAATGATCTGAACCATCAGTTCCAACTAGAATTTTCATTTTATTCTTCATTTCTGTTCACATATTATTAATATTCAATGCCAAATAAAGTTATTTTGAATAGTCAACCATTCAACACCTTAAAATTGATATCCAGATACGCTTTGTTGAAAGTGCATCCACGAGTTCTGGATTCTTTTTTGTTCCTCTAACTAAAACGGGTGGAAAAGTGAAAGGTCCGGTTCGTGGCGGGCAGAGAGCGGAAAAGATGTCTGCAACATCTAAGGAGGATTTCCACTAGATAAACCCCAAGAGTAAATGCCTATTATTATTGGCTTCAAGATTATAGCGGTCGCTATTAGAGCGGAGTATAGAGTGAGGGAAATAATTCCAGAATTAAACAAGATGAATTGGACAATTAAGCTTGTGCTAAATCTTACACCGAGTCCTACGCCTAGTAACAAAGAGTATTTTGTTCCAAGCATTTTTCGGAAAAGTAGGAACGATGCTGAAAGTTTCGAAACTTTTGCAACAACCAAGATGAGAACAATTACCAAGGGGGAAATGAGAAGAGAAGTTAAAGAAACGCTTGCCCCTATGCTCAGAAAGAAAAGTGGGGAAAGAAAGACGTAGCCAAGAAAATTTATAGCTTTCTCCTCTTCATATAGCATTTCTTCAGGCAATAATTGTCTTGTAACTATGCCACCTAAAAGTGCACCTACTGCAGCCAAATCTTCGAAAACAAGTCCGCCCAAAGCAGCAAAAGAAAAGAAAACAAGTAAAAATAGGAGGAGGTGCACGTAAGGCGTTTTTGAGTTTTTTCTTAAAATGTTTTTGATTTTACTTCCTAGTTTTATCATTACCAATGTAAGAATAAGCAAGCCGCCTAAAACAGAAAGAATTAACACCGGGTCTGGAACACTCTGAACCTGAGCTTTTGGCAAAAACGCAGGCAAAGCTGCAATAATTGCAAGCATTAAAACCTCAATGATATCATCGAAGGTTCCTATCCCCAACGTAAGTTGACCAAAAGTTGTGTTAAGCACGTTAAATTCAGAAAGAATAGGTAAGAGAATTGCCTCGCCAACTGTAGCAAAAGAAAGAGCGGTTATCAAAGCGACCAAATAAGAATTGCTTACATCAACTGGAAAACCGAAATAAAAGAGCAAACTCCCTAAAAAACCTTCTAATGATATTATCAAAATAGCGCCCATGACAATCTGTTTCCCCAGTTTCTTTATCTTCTTCAAATCCAAATTGAAACCAATCATGAAAAGCATAGCAAGCATCCCCAGCGTCGCCAATAGCTGAAAAGGTTCGCTTTCAATAGAGGGACCAAAGAAGCCAAAATCAGAAAGAAGAATGCCAAAGAATAAAGCGGCAAACATCCATGGTATTTTTAAATACTTCTGTAACAAAAAGCCAAAACCTAACGAAACACTATAAGTGATGGCAATTAGAATCAAAATGTTTTCCATAACTTTCTCACCCTAGAAAGATGAATAAGGACGAGGAGCGAATTAGTGTTGAATTCAATGCTACCACTCCTTTTGGATGACATATTGCAGATGTCTCACATGTTAGAACGGGAGAGCCGATTGCGCGTGAAGCTAGATGAAAATCATTATTTGATCTCGTCGTCTCAATCCTTCAAAGGCTTCAATGGAAGCAAAGCTTCCTATAAATCTTCTGTAACCAGCACCAAAATACAGTGCGCGCTAAGAAGCTGAATACACGTAACCATCGTCGTTTAGCCCATGTTTTTGCGCCGTTCTGTTCCTATCTTGGAAATTAAGGCTTAACAAAAAGACGTCTTACCTCTTGTCAACTCATTTTTAAACTTCATAACTTGAATATATAGAGTAGGCTTCGGTGGCATAGAATATGAAAAAACTGAAAAATTGGACTAGGAAGCCGAGGAAAATGGTGAAGGAAAATCTCTGGATCTTAAAGCTCATCGACAGCCCAGAAATTGCCGCCGATCTAAACTATAACGCAGATGGTTTATTAGAGAAGGCGATAACTTGGAAAGGTTTGTGTGTAGCTTGTAAAGGGTCAAAGTTCTTGTGTGGAAAGACCAGATGCCCCCTAATCGTTCGGTTAAAGTCGTACTTTCGAACGATGCCTCTCATCCCAGGCATGGACATGGATGGCGCTTCTCCTCCCAGTGTCTTTGTTGGTCGAATCGGATATCCCTATGTCTATGCCGGTCCTCTTGTTCCACCTGTGCATCAAGACACAAGCTTTTTTGACCTTCCCGAGTTCTGGTTTGGAAAATCTATTGATGAAATTGTTGGCTTCAGATCGATGCTGGTTAGGGGAAAGCACAGAGTTCACGTTAAAAGGTTTGAGGAAGCGGGAAAGATCATGGATAGAACCAGGGAACTCGCGTTATCCAGTGGCCCTGTGGACGTGGAGTTGGCATTCAAAAAGAAACCTCAGAAACAACTTGTCCTAGACGATGACATTCAGCCGTTCGGTCCCTCCGCTCTCATCCGATCTATGGGCATTGGAACGTCTCGATGGGATCATCAGATTGAGAAGGCATACGCAGACACGGATTTAAAGGCTGCTGAGGCTGTGGTCACGCTTCACAAAAAGGGTGGGTTAGTTTCAAGAATTCAGCGAGCTTTCAGCGTAGGTGCGTTCGGGCTGAAGAAGCAGAGGCGGTTAGTTCCAACTCGATGGAGCATAACAGCGGTTGACAGTATCATCTCCAAGAATCTGATGGATCAAGTTAAGACGTTTCCAGAAATCAATGAGTATCGCGTCTACGAGTCGAAGTATCTAGATAACCAGTTTGAGATATTAATGGCGCCTGACGCTTGGAGCTATGAGGCAATGGAAGCATGGTATCCAGGCACGGTTTGGAACCCAACTGGACGAAACGTAGTTCTCTTTTCCGACTTTGAAGGAATTGATGGGCGCACTACATATGCAAGTATTGGGGGATGTTACTATGCGGCGCGACTGGCGGTGGGCGAGTTGCTCATAAAAGAGAGAAGGCAAGCTTCCGTGGTTGTGTTGAGGGAAATTCGTCCCGGTTATATCATGCCGGTTGGAGTTTGGCAGGTGAGGGAGAATGTAAGGAATGCGTTGAGAAGGTCTCCACTGAAATATAACACGTTAGAGGAGGCGTTGGCTAGAATTGCCAGCCAGTTTCGTATTCCGTTAAAACGGTGGGTGGAAAGTAGCAAACTGTTGCAAGATGCGTTGTTTCAGAAGAAAATTACGGAATATTTGCGTAAGGGCTAAAGGTTGTGTGAAATGGAAAGGAAGAACGATCCAAAAACTTCTCGACATGATTCTAAAGAGGAGATTGTAGATAAAGCGAAGAAGGGAGTTTTCGATAGAAATCCTTTGTTAGCTGCTTCGCATGTGCTGGTTTGCAAAACTTGTGGATACAAACAGAAAATCACTTATCTTTCTTATTTGAAGTCTGGACGGTTTGAGGTGGGAGAGACAAGGATGGTGGAAGTTGTCCACGCGGCTCCAAACATATCTGGGTTGAGGCACATCATGGAGAGAGTTACGCCTATAATAATACGGATTAAATGTGAAATGTGTGGAGCCGAGATGTCGTGCAGTCCAGTGAGCATTGAATATTTATTGTTCACGGTGGCGAAGGAACAAAAGCTGAATCAAATGTACGTTTAGATAGATTCACCTAGTTCTTCTACTTTTTTCTTTATTTCCTGCAGTACTTCACGGTCTGAACCGGCTGGCAGGTAAATTGGGTCGTCAATGTCCCAAACCAGTATTTTATCTTTAACTTGAGGGTGTCGTTGGAGAATTTCGTTCTTATGGTGTTCTTTCATAACCACTATCAAATCGTATTCCTCCAAGTTTTTCTGTCCAATACCCTCTGGCTTTTGCCTTAAATTTTCCAGCGCTCCCTCTTCTTCCAATAATCTCTTTGCGTTGGAAGCGATTTTGCTGGCAGGTTGAATTCCGGCTGACTCCACATGAATGTCGTCTCGAACCTTTTTTAGTAAAGCCTCAGCTACTGCGCTTCTGAAGGAGTTACCCGTGCACACGAAAAGAATCTTCTTCAACGGATGGACACCTGAACAAGCCATTGCTAGGAAGAGAAGATTAAAAGCTTTTGCAATTCTATTTTCCAGTTTTCTTTACTATTGGATGGACAAATTGGCGGCAGTGAGGACATTCAGCATATCCGCTTGCACGACTTGCTTTCCAATGGTTTTTACAGTAGGGGCATTTCAGCAAGATGTTTTCTTTAGAAACCGAGAAGACTTGGTGATTCAACGCTAGAACAAAGATTCCTAAAGCCAGTACAGCTCCTCCTATAATGGCCAAGTCAATCAGTTTTAAGCTAACACTGCCAAAGTCGAACTGTTTTGTCAAGAGATATGATCCTAAAGCTGAGAACACGTTAGTTGAATTGGATACGTTGGGCCATGCGTTCAATAATACTGCAAACAGCACAATTAATCCGACAAAACAGAAAGTAAAGCCTAAAGCGTAACCAGACTTTTTTCCGCGAATAATTCTTTTCATTAAGCATCCTGAATTCGTTTGAAAAGACGGGTTTATTTGATTTATGAAGTTAAAATAAATAAACATGCATTGGACATCTTCAATTAGAAATGAGAGTAGCAAGTTTGGAGAGAATTGGATAGTGCAGAAGCAAGTTGTGGAAGCTTTAATGAAGCCTGAAGCTTACGATGAGAAAGCAGGTCAAATTGAACTAGTCCAGACTCATATATCCTTTGTTTTTCTAACCAAAAATTTTGTCTACAAAGTGAAGAAGGCTGTGAACCTCGGATTTCTAGACTTCACAACTCTTGAAAAGAGGCGTTTCTTTTGCGAAAAAGAGTTAGAGCTTAACAGACGATTATGCGAAGACATGTACATAGAGGTTGTTCCCATTAACAAATCAAACGTTATCAAGACGAAAGGTGAAGGAGAAACCGTTGAATATGCTGTGAAAATGAAGAAGATGCCTCAAGAAAAAATGATGAACAAACTCCTTGAAGAGAACAAAGTAGACAGCAAACTCATTGACAAAATAGCGAAAATAATCGCGGAATTTCATGCAACGGCTGAAACAAATAAGAGGATAAGTGAGTTCGGTTCCTTGGAAATAATAGAAACCAATTGGAATGAGAATTTCGAGCAGACTCGAGAGTTTGTTGGCGAAACGATAGGCATGAATGATTTTAAGCTAATTCACGAAGGAATCAACGATTTCATGAGGAGAAATGTGCCTTTTTTTGAGAAAAGGATTACAGAAGACCGAGTTAAAGATTGTCATGGAGACATCCATTCGGGAAACATTTTTGTTACGGACCAAATTTACATTTTTGATGCTATAGAGTTCAATGAAAGATTTAGGTATTCTGATGTTGCCTCTGACATTGCCTTTTTAGCCATGGACTTGGACTTCAAAGAACGTGCTGACCTGTCTAACTTTCTCATTGAAAGATACATCGAATATTCTGGAGACCAAGAGCTAACAGAACTTCTTCCTTTTTACAAATGCTACCGTGCCTACGTGCGAGGAAAAGTCATCAGTTTCAAACTTAAAGACCCCGATGTAAGTAGTGAGGAAAAAAAGGCAGCAACAGAAGAAGCAAAAACATACTTCAAACTAGCCACCGCCTACGCGAAAATCCTTTAATTATGATGCAATTAGGGCAAAGTCTACTCAAATGTTGAATTGTTTTGCTACATATTCGGGGATTTTCACTGTTCCCATGAGGATTGGCTTTTGATGGCAATCGCTTCCTCCAGTCATTATTAGTCCATGTTTTTTTGCAAACTTTACGTAATGATTCGTTGTTGAAGCGTTATTTCTAGAGTGCCAACATTCTATGCCATCAATATGTTCTAAAATTAACTCTTCTATTATCTCTGTCTGTTCGTGCAGCGACTTGGTCAGTTCCGCAAGTGAGGTTCCATGAGGATCGTTAGGATGAGCTAAAACTATTATTCCCCCAGCATCCCTCACCAACCTTGACGCTTCTTCAATGTAGAGAGGATACTTTGGAACATTACAATTCACAAGATACCGATCAAAAGCTTCTTGTTTGGTTCCAACAACCCTCTTTCGCACCAAATAATCCGCTATGTGAGGTCTCCCAAGCACTCCTTCAACAGACTCATGAATTTTCCTCAAATCGTTCATTGTCAACTTTTCAATCCCTTCCTTTTCAAATTCTACATTAATCTTATCCAAAATCTTTACAGCTCTCTCTTCTCGATATTTCCCGATTTCTTGAAGTCTATTTTTTAACTCCTTATTCTCTATGTCAAATTTGTAACCCAAAAAATCCAACGATATTGGTTTGCCTTTACGATATCTGGGATGTGAAAAGGTTACGTTCAATTCAACTCCAGAAACATAACGGATATCATTTTCCCTTGCCAAAACCATGGCTTTCCTTTGACAGCTAATCGAGTCGTGATCTGTAATCGACATTAACCCAATATTTCTGAGCTTAGCTTCCTTAACAATCTCTTCAACAGTCAAGTTCCCGTCAGAACAACTTTTTGAATGAATATGCAAATCTATTTTCATGATAAAACGAGATCCAATTACCTTTTTTCCATTCCAATTATGTACCAATCTTCAGGAGGATCATACTCTGTGTCAACCGTTAAATGCACTATTTCAAGTTGTGGATATCTCTTTCTCAAGTCATCCAAGTCAACAGGTTCAAACTGTTTCTTGTTGTTGAGATAAGCTTGTCTAGTCAAAGCGTTTGACTCGTAATTCTCTTTAGTTCTTTTCAGAATTCTCGTAATAGACGCTTCTTCAGAACAGTGAGTTTGAAGTATAACAAAAGTCATGTTGTTTTTTACAGCAATCTCAGCAGCACGTCTCCGCAGTTTCTGAGTTACAAAAGTAGCATCCAAAATTACACCTTCGTTTTTCTGCGCAAAATCCCCTGCTCGCCGAAAGATCTCATTATAAACAAGCTCCCGTTTACTCATACTTGACGCAACTTTTTCGTCAAAAACGTCTTCATTCTTGAGAACTTCCAGCCGAATCAAATCGGTTCGAAGAATGGGATATCCCTTTATTTTTGAAATCTCCTGCGAGGTCTCGGTCTTCCAAGTTCCTGGAAGCCCACATGTGATTAGCAGAGTACCGGGCTTTATTGTAGCTTTAACAAACTCGGCAAAAGGTACCTTCAACTCGGCGCATCCTTGTTTCATTGTATTTAACTTGAGGTAACTCATATTTTTTACGATTTTGACTGTTTCATTTGAGCACTCTCCTTATTTTTGATGATAAACCTATTTCTTCTTTAGGTTTACTTAACGTTTCAATATTTTGTGGTTTTCTTGTTGCCGAGATTAATGGAGCTTTTATTTTTTGTTCCGTGTTATTGCGCGCGCGTGTTCAAAAGGCATACTAGGCTTGATTGCGAATTTTTGTTGGATTTAGTATTCTGTGTCGCTCATAGGCTAGCATGTTCACAATTGTAATGAAAAAGTTTGTGTTGTTAGTTACAGTAAAAATGAGGATATTTTTACCTTATGGGTTTGCCTTTCTTTTTGAATTTGCCTACATAGGGCGTTTGCTTTTTTACGAAAACACCGGATAACAGCATATTTGCTCCTAGCGCTGACAGTCCAAGACCTACAGGTTAAAGCATTTGTGCCAACTCCCATTGTGCACGCATGCAGGTCGGCTTTCAATGTTCTAACCTTCCATTAGTCTGGGGTTCCTTTTTATTCCTCTTGCGAGTGCAAATGGGAAAGTGAAAGTTGTTGCTATTGTCATGACCACTAGAGCAGAAAAAATCTCTGGGGGAATCAAACCAAACTGTTTAGCAATTAGGGCGATTACCATTTCCGCTGCTCCTCTTGAGTTCATTGCCCAACCCACATAGTATAGTTGCTTGAGACTTAACGTTGAAAAAGGCTTCGTTATTAGAGTGCCAACAATCTTTCCAAGAAAAGCAATAGCAACAGTCACAACAAGAAGAAATAAGTTTGAAGACAAGCTTTCCAACTCGAAGTTTAAACCAGCATATACGAAGAAAAAGGGAACAATAAAAGCCAAAGTAATGGTTTTAGTCATCTCAATCATGTCTTCTCTACGCTTTTTTTGAATTCCTCTCAATGAAATTTGAAGAAGAAAACCACCTATGATGGCGCCAATCAAATAACCTAATTCCAAAGTTTGAGACAAAGCGGAGAGAACCAAAACAAAAATCACTACCATAGAGAAAAGCTCTGTCTCATCACCGCCATTCTTATCCAGATAACGAAACACCTTAGAAATGACTTTGAAGGACACAAACGCAACCGCAATGAAGATGACAAGTTCCAGAGGAATTATGGCTAACTCCATCCAACTACCACCATGAGCCATCGCCACCACAAGAGCCAAGAATGAAACTTCAAATATGTCATCAATCGCTCCAGCGGCGAGCATTGTTGCTCCTAATCGAGTGTTCAACTTATTCATGTCCATAAGCACCTTAACTTTCGTTCCTTCCGAAGTGACCATTAGAGCTCCACCAAAAATTAGAGCTGTTAGGGAACCATGTTCTGGAAAGAAAACCGTAAGAAATGAAAAGCCGAGAAAGAAAGGAAGAAGAGCAGAACTTAAAGATATGAGAATCGAATCTCTTGAATTCTCCTTTATCTTCTCAATATCTATTTCCAATCCAGCCAAAAACAGAAGAAACACTATTCCAAGAACTGACAAGAAATCGACTATCATAAGAGAAGGCTCATCGAACAACAAGTTCCTAATTACAGATATGCCAAGCAACATCCCCGCCAGAATTTGCCCGACAACTGGTGGAAAGCCAACTTTCCTAAACACTTCACTGAATACAAAAGCTAATATCAAAATAATAGGCACTATGACAAGTGTGTCCATTTTCCTAATTCTCCAAAATCTTCGTTTTTGGATAGCGTTTAGTCACATACAATGAATTTGTTTGCGTATTCTCGCCTTCTATCGAACTCTCTTGAGAAAGCAAAGAAGACAATAATAAACTTTGCACTCCATGCTTCTCAAAGTTTTCTATGAAGTAGAACATATTCATTCATATTTATTTTGTCAAGTTGAAGAATCTCATGAGAAAACAAAGACCAGTTGGTACAGTTTTGAAGCCTTATTCATGTTTGAAGTGATCTTATTTTATTCCTTTCCATAAGCTGATTTTTCCATTTATTTTTATCAGTTGCGTTTTTGTATTCTTGTATCAGTTGACTAACTGATTTTTCAATCCATTCAAAAAACTGTTTGATGTGTAGTTTGTAAACTACCTTTGTTGTTTCTTTGCTATATTATTTAGGAAACTGGTCGATTATTTCGTTGTCGGACATCACTAAAACCTCTGTTCGTTTAAATTAATAAAGCTGTAGATAAATCGCAATTTTTCAGAACTATCTTGAGATAAGACAAGATTAGACTTTTGCGTCTAGAAATACGGTTTTTTCTTAAACAACAATTCACACTTAGCAAAATGATTAATTCTCCTCTAAACTACACCTTCTGAAGAACTTATAGCACAGAACCATTCAGTCAGCGACTCAACGGTTAAATAATCAGTCGCTAAACTAACACACGTGATCTAAAATGGCAAGTTTCAAAGTTAAAGAACAAAAATTAGCTTCTCAAGGAGACCTCCTCATCGAATGGGCATCCATGCACATGCCAGTGCTCAAGCAGATCAAACATCGATTCGAAAAAGAAAAACCGCTCAAAGATATCACTCTAGGAGCGTGTCTACATGTAACCAGCGAAACTGGTGTGTTGGTAGAAACGCTCACAGCTGGAGGAGCAGAAGTTGCCTTATGCGGCTCCAATCCTTTATCAACCCAAGATGAGGTGGCGGCAGCACTCGCAGAAAAAGGAACAAACATATTCGCGTGGAGAGGCGAAACCACTGAAGAATACTACTGGTGCGTCAACAAAGTAATCGATCAAAATCCAATTATCACTTTAGACGACGGCGCTGACTTGGTAGGCACGATCCATAAAGAACGAACTGAAGCCTTAGAGAACGTGAAAGGAGGCACTGAAGAAACTACAACTGGAGTCATACGATTGCGAGCAATGGAAAAAGCTGGAGCCCTTAAATATCCGATCATAGCCGTAAATGACGCTTACACTAAATACTTGTTTGACAATCGCTACGGCACTGGACAGAGCACTCTAGATGGAATCCTCAGAGCCACCAACATTTTGTTGGCTGGAAAAAACTTTGTTGTATGCGGCTACGGATGGTGTGGCAGAGGACTCGCTCAGAGAGCAAGAGGAATGGGCGCAAACGTGATTGTCACTGAAGTTAATCCGGTAAGGGCGCTGGAAGCGGTTATGGATGGTTTCCGTGTAACATCTATCGACAAAGCCTCAACAATAGGCGACATTTTCGTAACCACCACAGGGGACGTCCACGTCATCCGAAAAGGACACATGCTGAAGATGAAAGACGGCGCCATACTTGCTAACAGTGGACACTTCAACGTTGAAATCAACATACCCGACTTAGAGAGCATATCTGCCTCAAAAAGAACAATTCGCCCCAACTTAGAAGAACACCGCCTTCAAGATGGAAGGAACCTTTATCTACTAGGTAACGGAAGACTCATAAACCTCGCCTCAGCAGAGGGGCACCCCTCAGAAGTCATGGACATGTCCTTCGCAAACCAAGCATTAAGCGTTGAACATTTAACTAAAAGAAAAAAAATGGAACCAAAAGTGTACAGCGTCCCAAAAGAAATAGACGAATTTGTGGCGAGTCTCAAATTAAAGGTAATGAAAGTGGAAATTGACGAGTTAACAGAAGAACAGAAAAAATATATTGCCTCATGGGAAGCAGGAACCATTTAACTATTTTTTTCGGAATAGACAACAAACTTTATAATAGGGTTATTTAATAAACATGGCTACGTTATAGTGGTGATGACATATGGTTAGTAAAGATCAAGGCATTGGCGGATTGATTTTCATAGTCTGTGTAGTTATCGCAATTGGATACGTAGTTACATTGTTCGGTTACGATGCAATAGTTAAACCATTGCTTGGTGTAAATTGGACTTACAGTGGTGTTCGATATTGGCTAATCGCTATTCCAGTTTTGGTTGCATTCGTTGTTGTATTGGCAATCGGAGCTTGGATCGGATGGACAATGGCGACAACACCACCCCCAAAGCCAATCGAAGAGTTTGAAACTGAAGAAAAAGAAGAGGCAGAAGAGAAAAAAGAGTGAAGAAAGAGAGAAAGCACATTTCTTCTCTTTTTGTTTCACAGTCTGTGGGGCTTCTATGGCTAAAATCAAAGGGTTAATTCTCTGTGGAGGATCAGGTGTAAGACTCAGACCAATTACATACTATTTTCAGAAAACCATGTTACCCATAGGGACAAAACAAAAGCCCCTTCTAGAATACGTCGTTCGACACCTAAAATTTCACGAAGTTAAAGACCTAGTTCTCATGGTCAACTACAAAGCAGAACAAATACAGAATTATTTTAATGACGGATCTAGATTTAACGTGAACATCTCATATGTGCATGACGACCCGGAGCTGAAAGGAACAGCGGGTTCCGTGCTAAACGCCTACAAACATGGCGCAGTCAACACAAAAGACACGTTGCTAGTGTATTATGGAGATATCCTCACAAACATGAATCTTAAAGATTTACTGCAATATCACCGAGACCAAGGGTCTTCAGCAACCGTTGCTTTAGCCTCAGGCTTCACGGTTAGAGTGGGTTTAGCGGATATGGAAGAAAATGGAAAGATTAGAGGGTTCGTGGAGAAGCCAAAGTTAGAAAAACCAGTGAGCATAGGAATACTGGTCTTAAATGGAGAAAACATTACTGACATGGACAGCTTGAAAAAGGAACGGCGTGGACTAGATTTAATGAGACACGTAATTCCGAACCTCGTAAAAACAGGCAAATCAGTTTACGGTTATCTATCGGACGCATTTTGGTATGACGTAGGCAGCACCGAAGCATACGAGAAACTGAGCCAAAAACTTGTTGAAGAAACCTTTTCCTATCTATTCTAAAAAACTTGACAGTCACGCTGGCAGATAAAAGTTGAATGTTTTCGTGCGGAAGGAATTATAAATCTAAAAGAACAACACTAAATACCAGAGACACGGAAGAAAAATGTGTTTTGGAGAATTGCTCCACACAATCCAATGGAAGATGACATAATGGCAAATTCACGTATAACATTGCCCTACATTGTTAAAGACAATGAAAGGAAAAAGCCTTTCACGCAAGACATGGAAACCGCCGCTATTCTCTGCTTAGCAGAGGCGAAAAGGAAAAAACCACGCATCCTAGGGACTTCACAGGAAAAACTTTCGTTTATCTCCAAACTCTACTATCCCTTGTGGATAATTCCTTGGGACAACGCTTCCATAATTGTTGATGGACTGGAGACATTTTCTCACACAATCACGTACATGAAACCACCAAACGTTAAGCTCTTCGTTGAAGACCTCCAGATGAGCAAAACACTTCGCGAGCTTTTTCGAAGCAGTTTAAAGAAGCATATAAAAACTTTTGAAGATTTCGTCGACACGACTCAAATTTCCATGAATGCTATTGTAGCAGACAAGGAAACACTTACTATAATCTCACAGTACATCGCACAGGGACCTGCATCTAAGAAAAAGAAAACAACACCTATCGCATTAATCCCATTGAAACTCGATGGGAAGGTAGCGCTGAAAACGGCTGAAAAAGTATTTGACAATTGGAGATTAACTCAGTCAGAGATAAAAGGTTTACAGTATGCCATCAATGTTCTATGCGAAGAAAGCGGATTTCATGAGCAGAAAATTGTGAGTGAAGTTGAACAAATAATAGAAACGTTTGAAAAAAAGATTTCGCGCATCAAATCAGAGGTAGATAAAAAAATTGAAAAACTAACGATAGAGCGGAACGCTAAAATTAAAAAAATATTTGAGGCTTCTGAAAGAGAGCTGAAAAATGCGCTTAAAGAGAAGGAGAAGTATGAACAAAAACTGGAGAAACTGGAAAGAGACAAACGTGTTTATCAGAAAAGAAAGCAGCTTCGCAAGCGTAAAGGCAATGAAGCAGGCATGGTATATTGGGAACACAAGATAAAGGCGTGCAAAAACAAGATTTCCGAGACTAAAGGAAAATTCAAAGCTCTCTCACAATTTATCGAAAAAACCCGCAAACAAAGCGAACTCAGCATCAAAAAACTGAATTATAGTTATCACGGGATGATTGATAAGGAAAGAAAGAAGGTTTCAGATGTAGAAAAATTGCGAGACTTTCAGATTAAGATAACACAAAAAGAAATTGAAGAATTAACATCAGAGACTTCGGCGATAACAAACCTAATTGGACAACTCATAGAACAGAAGAGACTGCACGCAGCTCAGCTCAAAGAATTAACTATTCCATGGAGACCAGAAAAAGCCACTTTAATTAACATGCCGTTCTACGTATTTCGATATGAAACCGAAACAAAAACGCGATATCATGTGCATCCGCCTGCAGTCGTCATGGGTTATGAAGGTATCATAAGGAAGATTCAGAAGGTCATTTGGAGCTTCAGTCTTGAATCGCGAATCAAACTTCTCTTGCATCCCAGATCAAAGGCATTGGAAGAAATGTTTGCTTCAAAGTTTGCCGAAAAGATTCGGAAGGATAAAACTCTCGTAGAAATTGTGTACAGAGTAGGCTCTTTTAACAATCTACTTAACACCCAAAATTTCGGAGAAACATTGGTTAAGGGAATGGAAGAACTTGAAGTGGAAGGTTGGATCGACCAAGAAGAGAAAGATACAGTATTAAAAGCCTATGCTTAATCAAGCAAAAGCTTACTTCGATAGTTATAAAAAACTTGCTTGTTAATTTCCATTATGGGGATGCGAATTGGCCTCTGATGATAAACGGCTGGAACGAAAACTTTTGCTGAAGAGAACTTTCCCGCGAATAGAACTTTTTGAGATTGGAAAAAAATTTAACATTCCATATTTTGATCGCTTCGAGAGCGGATGGGACATCAATGAAGACGACGCATCTCTTGAGATAGCATCAAAAATAAGCGATGTGCAACTCAAGAAGGTTTTTGAGAGGTATTCGCCTCGCAAGTGGACGATGTTTAGGGGCACACACTACACGTTCGAAAACGGAGAGCTGCACTTGGAAGGGTCTGATAAAACTATTCGAGCCAATGTTTATCAAGCCAAAAAGAAGTATGGAAAAAACTGTGTCGCCATCCTGAAGATGTTAGTTGAGGCCGGTAGAGGCTGTAGCCTAACTGAAATCAAAAAAGCCTTGAAACAAGACATTGATCCGCTTTCCATACTAATGGAACTCGAACAGCTAAAGCTCATCACGATATCCTATAAGGGCGGCCAGTATCAAGAGTGGAAGATACCAGAGGAGGTTTCTCCAACGGTTCAGATGGAATTGAATATTGTTATGCCCACGCATCCAAAAGTAAATGCCGCTCCTGCTGTTGGAATGATGGAAGCAGATTATATGTTGAAGGAGCGCCAAAAAATCGGGAATATGGATAAGGAGCTTGAGCAATACTTAAACAACTTGTTAAAACATCGTTTGCAGTCAACCATCAAATTTGGAAAAACTTTCTCCGTGGCTTTTCTGGCAAACTATCTTCAAGATCTTTTTGGACCCATCCTATACTTTGACAGTTTACTTAGCATCATCCAACAGTACGGATTAGCTGACGCAAATATCATCCATGAACATGGAAAGACGGGCATGCGAACTGGTTGGAACCTCTCATTGTTTGGTGAACCTGGAACAGGGAAAAGCTTCTCTGCGAGGGACATGATTCTGGGCAAGCCAGATGCAAAAATATTTCCACACGGGATTCCTGGGCGCAACCGTTATGCGGGTGGAATGACACCCGCTCGGTTCATTAGGATTGGGCAAGCCTATGTGAAACGAATCTTCAACTTCATCATTCCAGAGTTTAACGACTGGTTCAAATACAAAGGTATGGTGGAACCGCTGAAGCTAGCAATGGAGCGGGGAGAAATTAAATATGAAATGCACCGTGAGGTTATTGGACCGTACCGTTTCGGCTCATTCTTTAGTGTAAACTACAACGTGTCGACCTATGGTAGAGGATACGA
>Ga0209635_10001343_pt1 | contig 18202 bp, 20 predicted proteins | sample DeeMarSWOR230_32_FD_187463 | JGI IMG/M metagenome (GOLD analysis project Ga0209635, IMG submission 187463) | Marine sediment microbial communities from White Oak River estuary, North Carolina - WOR-2-30_32 (SPAdes) (version 2) | ecosystem: Environmental > Aquatic > Marine > Intertidal zone >... | reverse complement strand
AATTTCGTGGAGATGTGCTGGAATGAAAACGTATTTGAATATACTGTTTTACAGTGAAGGGGCGAACCCTGTTGAAGTTGTTGAGCGTCTTCGTTCTCTTGGATTCGAACCAGTTAAAGGAGTTCATGATCATGTGTATGATTGGGGCAGGAATGTTAACTTGGACGATATACTTCAAATCGCGACTTCTGTTCATGAGACACTGAAGGGTTTGAAGGTGTTCTACAAGCTGGAGACAAGATAGAAAGATGATAGAAGGTGAGAGACTTCGCTTGCGCAGCTTCGAGCTTTCGGACCTCAACGAGATCATGAAGCACTGGAACAGTATGGAATTGAGAAACCTAGTTGGAGCTGCAGACATGGGTCCGGTGTCTCGCAACGACGAAGAAGAATTTATTAAACGCACATGGAAACAACGTCAAGAGAAAAAAGCCTTCACGTTAGCGATCGAAACCATTGCAGACGGTAAGCCCATAGGAGGAGTAAGCCTCATGAACATCAATTGGACCAGCAGAAGCACCATGTTGGGAATAAGCATATACGACCCGGAGAATCGAGGCAAAGGCTATGGGCAGGAATCCATGAAACTATGCCTTGACTTCGCTTTCCGAAATCTAAACCTTAATAGAGTTGAACTTGAGACGTTTGACTTCAATGAACGAGCAAAAAATTGCTATCTGAAAGTTGGCTTCAAAGAAGTTGGGACGAAAAGAAAAGCCCGTTTCATCAATGGACAATATCACGACGTTATAATAATGGACATACTAAGAAATGAGTGGCTAGCCAAATCTGAAGGGCGAGAAACAGGGTGATTTTTTCTTTCGTCATAGCTGAGAAATAGACTTGTCGTTTAATCAGTTGAGTAAGTTCTCGTCTAGATTTTATTGGCTTTCAAAAAGCTGGATTAGTGGCGCGCGCTCGTGTTGATGACCAATAGGATTTCTTCGGCCTCTTTCATGTCAGCCTTGTGGATGCCCATGAGTTATCTATAATGAAAGTAGAAACTTAGGGAAACGAGATTTTCACTTTTCGGATATCTTTTGCAAAAAAACCTCGAATACGGATGCGTGCACGCTAAGTTTCCGGGATACAGGCCAGCTGACGCAAGTTCAATTTCCCAGCCATTTCTTTGAACACTCAGAAGTTGTTGTTTTTCCTAGGGGTTTTTAATAACAACTACTAAGCCAAATCTTTTAGCTGTCTTCACAGTCTGCGCGAAAGCAGTTCAGAACTGGCAAGAACTGGCGGACGGGATTTGAACCCCACCACAGTGGAGATATCAGCTGAAAACCCGCTTAACATTGATATAACATTCTTTTTTCGTTTCTTCTCATATCTTCACTCTTGCATTTCCTGTTTTCGTATAGTTCACTCTTGGTGGTTAGTAGTAGCGGGACAGCCACTGCAATTGTATTCTTCTCGCAATTGACATGTTTTGCAATCTGCCCCGCATGGAGCAAGATCTGTCTTCTCTTCTGGCATTCTGAAAACAGATTTTTCGGGATATAAAAGATTTTGAACAATGTAGACCCGTGCCTTTTCTAAGCCTGTTGCCTTTGGATTTGTCTCAGGGTATTTCAGCCACCACTTTTTCTCCTCAGGAACAATATAAACGGAGTAGAATTTATTTGCAGATGTCCCTGAAGCCACAAGATTAGGACAATTCTTGATCGTCTCTGCAAGTCTCTTGGCTTCTTCTACCGAACTTGCTTCCCCAATTACGATTCCGCAGATGTTTCTTTTCACAGTTTCATGCTCCTACTACTGACCTTATTACTCTTCGCAGTAGATTAGGTTTCTTTGTCGGACAAACAGCAAGCAGGTACAAGGCTGCCAACCCCTTGCCTGTTTGGAGCCAAATATGTTCGCGTATTGTAGGAGGAAGGTGCGTTCTATTGATAATGTTTGATTATTGTTTCTAGAATTTTTTGGGCGGCTTGTTCTGGTGTGCGTTTTGTGGTGTTTATTTTTATCTCTGGGTTTAGCGGTGGTTGGTATGGTTGTCCTATGCCTGGGACTGTTGGGGCTTTGCCTTGTTGGGCTCTTTTGTAGATTTGTTTTGGCGCTTGGTATGTTTTTCCTCTTTTTGTTTCGCGTTGTATGCAGACTTCTAGGGGGCATTCCAGGTAGGCTTCTATATAATTAAGGATTTGTTTCCTTGCGTTTTGTCTGTAGCGTCTCAGGTTGCCTGTGGCGTCTATTATAACGTTTACGTCGTTTTGGGTTAGAAGCTTGGCTATGTAGACTAGGGTTGCATAGACTGCGTCACGTTCTTCAAGGGAGTAGGTGAGTTTTGGGGTTAACACTTTGCGTAGAGCATCAGAAGGCAATAATTGGGCGTGGATGCCTTTTCGCTTGAGGAGTTTATGTAAGGCTTGGGAGACGACGGATTTGCCGCTGCCAGGCAAACCAGTAACCCAAACACACCAACCATTCATAAAAAACATTCTAAGAAGCGAATTTAATAATCATTTCCTTCCAAGCTTTAATCAATCTAACACAACTACATAAAACCACACCAAGGATTAAATGATTAGACACCAGCAGAAACTTGCGGAATAGCAGTCAAAGGCAAGAATAAATGGATGACTCTAATCCAAAACGCTAGCAAATGTGAGAGTGTTTAGCACTTGTGTGTGTATAATTCTATTTGTTCTTCACAGCAGCCCTTTGAGCTCTTTCCTTAAAGTCTTGATTCTTTCCTGTTTTATCCGCATGAGATTGAATCCTTGCAGCAGCTTTTTCATCCATTTTTGATTGTTTTCCCATTATTTTCACCTCTTTTGTTAATCATATAACACAGAGATAAACAGAAAGATAACAATTATGGCTATTTCGGATATATCCCACAATAGTTAGTATCCATCAACCGATTTTTTGTTAGCCTTTCCTATCACCCGACAGTTAACAGGGATTCTCATCACCCTAAGACTTAACAGAACCCTTTTCCATAATGTTTATTAGTTGTTGTTTTGCTTACGGTTGAAAAAGCGTGAAAAGTTTATGTTGATTGTTCAGATTTCGGATGTTCATTGTGGACCTATGTTCGATAAGGACGCTTTCCGCAGTGCCGTTAAAGAGATTAACGCCTTGTCGCCTGATGCAGTAGTCGTAACAGGCGACCTAACAGAAGACGGTATACAATCCCAATTCAAACAAGCAGCAGAAGAACTCAAACAACTAAAAACCAAAAACACCATATACGTGAGCGGAAACCATGATTACCGCGCCACAGGCTACCTCCTCTTCAAACAGTACTTCCCCTTCAACCAGATCACAGAAATCGATGACGCCGTCATAATAGTGCTGAGCAGCGCGAGACCGGACAGAGACGACGGCGAAGTCGGCCACAGACAAAACCTGTGGCTAGAACATACACTAAAGAAACACAAAAAACACACAAAAATCGTGGCGATCCACCACCACATAGTACCAGTGCCAGACACAGGGGCAGACCAGATCACGATCATAGACGCAGGCGACGTCCTGAGAAGCCTAACAAAATCACAAACAAACCTAGTCCTGTGTGGACACCGCCACAGACCATGGAGATGGCAGATAGAAAAGATGCAAGTAGTCCACGCAGGAAGCGTCTCATGCGAAAAACTACGCGGCTTCTTCTGCAACTCGTACAACGTCATACAAATCAAAAACAGCACGATCAGCCCCAAACTGAAAATAGTCGGCGGAGGCTACGTAGATTTCAAAGAAATAGTGAAGAGACGCGAAATCCTACAAGCCTCAGATATCCCCCGTCATTCCATATTCTCCAAGTAATCACGCCGTGAGACTCAGAACAACCGCCCCTTCTTAGAACCCAGCGGATATTTGGCTCCAAATAGGCAAGTAATGTTGAAAGGGGGGAGGGGGTAGTGAAAACGATAGGGGATATTCATTTAACGGTTTTGACTGGTGTACTTGGATCCAAATACACAAAAAATGTTGAAAACAACGTTTATCCCGAAACCAAGAGATAACTAAAACGTAATTATGAAAGAAAACTAGTTCGCTAGCACGACAAAAACCGTCGTCACAGACATCTCGGTTTCAAACCAAAGAAATTAACAATTAACAAAAGGGTTTGTGCCAATAACAAGTATCAATAACGTGCGCGCATGGTCAAAAGTCGACAAGTTCATCGAAGCCTTCAAGCGAACATGGGGAGAGAACTCACAGGCTTAGACGTAAAAACTCAGAAGGCGTGCAAGAATATCTGAAAAGTGTTCAGGATTATGCATGCACTGCACGAGTGAAATTCGCCGTCAAAAAAGCCATAGAGCTTCTTGAATAATCCGAATCTTTCAACATAAACAGATGGCTCACACAACTGCAGTCAGAACAGCCAAAATTCCCAACTGGAACAGCCTTCTCACTCAATTCTCTCGCAACCCTACACTCCTCGGATTTCTCTGCCTCTTTGTAAAACACCTCCACAACCTTCGCAGACGTATTGTCAAGCAGATAGTCAATATGCCAGAATTTCCTCTTCGCTTTTCTAAGATGCCGTTCAATCCGTTTTTCAAGGTTCCTTTGGGCAGAACCAACATAAGCATATAAGCCCTTCTCAAAATCTATGCTGCCCAAAGCACCAACATTCACCTCAATATCCTTTCCAACTGAAACAACTAAAACGTAAACTCCTTTTTCCATACTCATCTGTCAGAACTATTCTATTTGTACCATTTCAAGATTTCTTCAACAGCCCTAACAGAGTAGCCTATCTCCCTAAGAGTTCTCTCCAAATCGTCGACAGATTCAGCATTCAAACACAAGCACCACAGGCACACAAATTTAGTCAAAAACCCTATTTATCCTTTAATCCTATACAGGAATGCCAAACCAAAACCCACTTTGTCATGTAGCCTTCTGCGGCGTTGTGTACGCAGACACACGCTATCCATGGAGAACCTAATCGCTGCTAATGTAAGAATTCACACGTCCCAATTCAAACCGGTCGAATCGCAAAACATTCCTCACAAAGTCAAGAAGCTTAACACGAACTTCCATATTTAGACTAGGATACCAAACAGGTGAAGCCACAACCAAACCGCGCCAAGCATAAAAAGGCTGAACAACCTCCAGAATTTCCCGGTCGCCAGTTTTGTGCAGATAATTCTCCCAGAAAAGCCGAAACAACCGCTCAAAAACCCCGGCTAATTCGCCGTACTTCTGCAAAGAATAAAAGACATAATTAATCGTCATTGCGGCCACGTCGTCAGCGGGCTCGCCCCATTCGCCCCTACTACGATCCAAAACTGTGAAGTCAACGCCTTCACGAAACAGCACATTCCACGGGTGAAAATCACCATGCACCTGACTGAGCCTATGAGCTTTACGTTTAAGACGCCAACGCCAAACTACACAATCGCGCTCAATTTTAACTAAGTCTGACTCAACAACAAAAGCAGGTTTAGGCGGATAACTATCTAGCAACCCCATGATACATTCACCATGTCCTACAAGCTCTCGCGCACGCCTGACATAAAGCCTGGGCAGCTCCCGTTTAACCTTATGTATCTCAACAAGATAATCAGACAAAGCCAAACAACGCCGCTCATCCAACTCGTTCAACCGTCCAGTCTCCTTAACACGATCCAAATCAAAATGGTATAGTCTACCATCCACAAACTCAGTGACAATAAAAAACTCGCCACAATCACCTAAAGACTTCAAACTTTCACCATTCGCGGTGAAAGCGCCAACATCGACAGAACGCACATGCCGAGGCAGTTTGTTGAAAGTGGAATGTTGCCAAAGCAGAATTTTAGAACGGTCAGAAAAATGGTCATGCCCAAAACCCTCAGAACGCATAGTCTCCAAAACAATCCTTTTAGCCTCGCCACCAACGATAAACTCGATAACGTAAGGGACGCCATAACCAAAGCCCTTCAAGTCTCTTCCAGCCTTTGCTTCCTTCTCCATGCCTAACGGAAAGAAACGTGAAACTTCCGCTGGCTTTTTGTAAACGGAGGAGAGATATTCCTCTAACCGCTTAACACTCAACTTCAACAAGGAAACAACAACCTCGAGCAAAAGTAACAGTGAGTTAAGTTAAAAAGCTAATGGACACAAGGCAATACACAGCTAAACAAGGGAACATAAATGGAAAAAACCGAGACCATAAGCCTAGCGCTCATAATAGCGGGCTTACTCATCCTATTGCATCATTACATCTTCTGGCAAAGAATAGCAGACCTAAAGGACATACTACACCATGAATTCTTCGAAGCCGTATTCCTCACAGCCGGCATAACACTTCTGATAAGCAACCATTACAACAAGAGGAGAAGCTAACAAAAATGAATATTCTCATTCAAAACGGAACCATAATCACAGTACACAATAGAAGAATAATTCATCACGGCGCAATCGCCATGGAAGACAAAAAGATAATTGGTGTAGGAAAGAACCGCAAGCTGAAAAGAAAGAACCGAAGAGGATGTGAAAAAATAGATGCGAAGGGCAAAGTTGTCATACCAGCGCGCGCGAAATGGCCGAAAAAGCAAAAAACAGTCTTCTGGAATGCCTAGGCACGCAACGTTAAATAGTTAAGATTGCGAATTGGCATAGAGAAGGAAAATTAAATGGAAGATTTCAAAGTTAAAGATGCAAGTTTAGCCTCTAAAGGTCTTCTACAAATAGAATGGGCATCAAAACATATGCCAGTTTTAAACCAAATCAAAAAAAGATTCAACAAAGAAAAACCGTTTGAAGGTGTAACCCTAGGAGCATGTTTGCACGTTACTAAGGAAACAGCTGTTCTTGTTGAAGCATTGCTTGTTGGCGGAGCAAAAGTTGCTTTAAGCGGTTCCAATCCCCTTTCCACGCAAGATAGTGTTGCAGCAGCCCTAGCAAAGAAAGGCGTCCACGTCTTTGCTTGGCGAGGAGAAACAACCGAGGAATATTACTGGTGCGTTGAGAGAGCAATAGATCATAAGCCCGCGATAACATTGGATGATGGTGCAGACCTTGTTGGCACAATCCACAGCAAAAGAACAGAAGCGCTAGCCAACATTAAGGGAGGAACAGAAGAAACGACAACTGGCGTTTTGCGGCTGCGAGCCATGGAAAAAACTGGAACCCTCAAATATCCAATAATAGCTGTAAACGACGCCTACACAAAATACTTGTTTGATAACCGCTACGGAACAGGACAAAGCACAATAGATGGAATTCTAAGAGCCACAAACACACTCTTAGCAGGCAAAAACTTTGTGGTCTGCGGTTATGGATGGTGTGGAAGAGGAATAGCCATGAGAGCAAAAGGAATGGGAGCAAACGTCACAGTAACAGAAGTGAACCCGCTTAGGGCGCTTGAAGCAGCGATGAACGGGTTCCGTGTAATGCCAATAGCGGAAGCAGCAGCCATAGGAGACTTGTTCATAACAACAACAGGCGACATAAACGTCATAGGAAAGGAACACATGCAAAAAATGAAAGACGGCGCAATACTTGCCAACAGCGGTCACTTCAACGTAGAAATAAACATTAAACATTTAGAAGAAATAGCAGTTTCAAAAAGAAACTTAAGACCAAATCTAAAGGAATACACACTCGAAGACGGTAGAAAACTATACCTCTTAGCAGAGGGAAGACTCGTAAATTTAGCAGCAGCGGAAGGACACCCGTCAGAGGTTATGGACATGTCATTCGCAAACCAAGCCCTCTGTGCAGAATACTTAGCCAAAACCCAGAAAATGCTGCCGAAAGTTCACCCAGTACCGAAAGAAATAGACGAGACAGTAGCAAAGCTAAAACTCCACGCGATGAAGATAAAGATAGATGAACTGACAGATGAACAGAAAAAGTATCTGGCGACTTGGCAAATGGGAACAATCTAGCAACAATCCGAAAACCACGGTAAACCTTAAAAGGCTTAAAGGAATAAACATGGCTTTATGTGGTGAAACATAAAATGGTTAGTAAAGATCAAACAATAGGCGGAATAATATTCCTCGTATGCGTGGCAATCGCTATCCTCTATATCGTTTTACTTTTGGGAGCCGAGTGGATGGAAGGCCAAGGATGGGTAACGTGGAACCCTGACACGGTTCGCTTTTGGGTAATCGCGGTTCCAGTTTTCATTGCTTTCATCGCAGTTATGGGCATAGGTGCATGGATAGGCTGGACCATGGCTACAACACCACCACCGAAGCCAATTGAGGAAATCACAAGTGAAATAGAAGAGAAGAAAGAAGAAGCACCAGAGGAAACTTTGGAACAGGAAGAGGAGAAGGAAAAGCCGAAAGGAAAAAAGAAGAGCGGAAATTAACAAAGGTCAGTTCCTGAAATCTATCCCAACCAAAAACTCCACATCCTTAATCACATTTTATGTTAAAATGAGCAAAAAACCTGAGGCTGTAGCAGTCTTCACAGCGGGAATTTCACCAATTAAATAAGTGCCATACAAGTGGATCATGCCCACGCTGCCTAACGAAATAACATTTTTTCTGTCAGTCTATATACACCACCACTTACCTAGGCTTCTGTCATCAGTGTGCACTTCAACTTTGCATGTCTTTTATCGTTTTTCAGTTAAACCGTAAGAACATGGATAACATGAGGTTGAAGCTATGGGGATGCCAGTTTTTTAAGCTCTTCTTCTCCTCCAGCATAACCGGAGGCAATTAAGACGTCTTCAGGTTTCATTTCTGTGTGGGGCTTAGGCCTTATCCATTTATTTTCTCTTCTTATGGCGAGAACCCACATGCCAGTTTCTTTCGGTATTTGTGCCTCCCGCAAAGTCTTATTTGCCAGTGGAGAATTCTCAGTCACCTGCACATAAGTCACTGTTTCTTCAGCTTCCTCTATAGCGAGTTTCAATACTGGATGCGGCTCTATCCCCCTTAAAACAACTTCAGCTATTTCTGCAGCGGCATCCGCTATTTTTTCAGTCACCACGCCCAGCCGTATAAGCCCCAGAAAGCCTTTAGCTTCTTCCGGCCTAAACCTGCTTGACAAAACAAGCAACTCAAAATCGGTATGTAACTTATCCACATGGTCCTCAAGCCTTTGCACATCTTCAGCCAATTCTCTACTGTTCAAAAGCACGGAGGAGTACGCCAAATCCATCATAAGCTCAGAAGTGTTCTTCAACTCAACGAAACGTTCAACAATTTCCTCAAAATGTTTTAGGCGTTTCCGTGGCATCTTAATCCTCCAGCTTCCGCAGTTTTCCTTCAACAAGTCCTTTGAATTCCTTGATCCCTGATGGGGCTCCACGAGCGATAAGAATATCCCCATTTCTGGTCCGTTCCGTGTCTTCTGGGTCGAGTATCCAGTCTTTGTTTCGACGGATTGCAATTATGTCAACACCCATTCTTGCTGCTAGATCGAGTTCGCCTATTTGCTTGCCGATAAGAATTGAGCCTTCGTTAACTTTGGCTCTTGTCAGGCGTTCTTCAACTTTTTCAAATCCTTCGCTCACTATTGGATTTATGCCGATGTTTTGCGTGACTATAGCTGCTATGTCTGCGGCTGCATCTGAAATTTTGTCAGCGGCGGAGGCAACCTTGGAAACTCCCGTTAATGCTTCAGCGTCTTCAGCGTCCCGTGCGGCTATCATGATTTCCATTTCCAAAAGATAGGTCAACGTGTCAACGCGGTTTTCAAGTTCGAAAATATCTTCCGCAAGTTCTTTGTCATTGAATAATGCTGCCGAGTACGCTAAGTCGATCATCAACTCGGAGAGGTTTTTCATTTCCAAAAATAGTTCTCTAACAGATACTGGTTTGTATTCTATCCTTTCTAAGCGGGGCATGGTCTTTGGGTCGCTCCGACTAATAGAGTATAAAGCAATGAATATTTTAACTCTATCCCCTGTCTGATTCAACCTATCAAAAACAAGGCGGCAAGAAGAGCGATAGAGGTTATGCCGTCTGCAAGAACACTTTCGACTGGAATAACAAAATTGTCAGGATCTAAACCTTTCTGGAAAGTCAGAATGGCTACAGCATAGGAAATGAGAATTATGGCGGTAACAGCAATCACATTCGTGATAAGCAACAGAAGAGTGAATCTCAGAAACAGTTGTTGTGTGAGCGTCCCATGTATGCTTAACGACAGAAAAGAAAACAGTATAAACATAATTACGGATGCTGCCCAAGTGCAAAAAACTTCTCTTGAATGTTTTCTCATATCGGAAAATGACGCTTCAAGCAAACCAATGGCAAGTTTTGTCGTTGCTGTGGAACCTACAACAGCTCCTACGTCACCTATATTAGCCATTAGAGCGGGATAAACTATGTATACTTCGTTTTTGCCTGTTATGGCGGTACTAATTCTGTCTAAAACCGTTCCAGTTATATTTACAATAATCGCCACAAAAATCAAAGTTAGAAAGGACTCCTTAAGCGTTTTTATGAACTCCTTCTCCCTAAAATTTCTGAGAAGGCTATGTAAGGCTAAAGTTATGAGAAAAAGCCCTAATAAAACAATGAAATATTGGCCGAAAAGGTTTGACGAGAAAAAGAGTGTCAGAACAAAAATGTAGGAAAGGGTTATGAGAACGTCAGACATGGCAGATACAGCTGGATACAGGAAAACGTCAGGGTCTAAACCGTGCTCAAAAGAGACGAAAGAAACGCTTGCTGTGACTAATGCTATGATTAAGCCTAGACTCATTGTTGCTGAGATGACAGCTAGAATGTTGGGAAAATGGGCAAGAGTTATTCCCCAGAAAAGGATACCAAAAAACGTGGAAAAAATGCTCATTATGACGCTCACTTCAAAGGTTAGGGTTATAACGGCATTAAATAACATGTGAAAATCCTTCGTGTTCTTGAAAATTCTGGGGAAAATTGTGCCTAGGTGCAAGCCGGTGCTTAAACGCCCACTAAACAAACCACCAATTATGCCTCTTGCACTCAGAATAGCCGGATACGCCGCGATACTCCATGGAGAAATCGAAAAAACGTCCAACTGAAAGAAAATAATGGTTCCTGCAATTATCCCAAATATATCGAAAAAGTATGCTGCCAAAGCCTCCTTAAAAATCTTAAGAGCACCGCCTCTGGACTTTGCCAAAGCAGTCATGGATTTGCCTCCTCCTTTGAAAAGTATTGCGAAAAAATTGAACAAGCAGAAAAGGTCAACAGTGAATCAAGTAAATAGGGAGATAACTCGGTTTTCTTCAAGCTGAAAGCAGCCAGTTGATGCTGCAAGCTTTTGGCTGGCTTCATCTTGCCCATCCTCCAAGCTTCCCCCTTTTCCGTCCATCAATAGCCACCCTTTCAACAGAGCCTTTCTTAACGAGCCTTCAAGCTCCACGTTCATGTCGCTCCTAAACCCTACAAGATGATACAAAACCCTTTAAATAAGTTTCCAAATACAAGAGTCTGAACAACAAATCCATATTCAAAATTCACAACTGTTTTAATTATCCACACTCTAACCGTCTTCTTGTGTCCAGACGATGGTGAAAGACTTGTATGCGGTATGGATAAAGATCGATGAGACCCTACCATGGATTGAGCTGAAAGGAAAATACCAAACGAGAAAGGAGGCTAAAAGGGCGACAGACAGATTTCTAAGCGGCATAAAAATAAGAGTTGTGGCAATACCGGAAAACAGCAGACGAGTCAAAGCATTGGCAACTGTAAAACATACTAGAAAGTAATTATATGCCCATTTCTAACATGGTCTAGTCCTTTTTCGCTACCAGTACTACTTTTAAGCTGTCTTTTCGATATCTTGATTTATCAAAATCACCGTAAACGCAGACCACCTTCAAGCCTGTTTCTTCAAGCAGCCGAATTATCTCGTCTTTGGACATCATTGCAACCTCTCCATATTCATGAAAACTTTCTAATAGTTTGCCTTCTTTGTAGACATCGAAGAATAAGTCCAAACTGCACCTCCGCTTTGTCATATCCCTCCTTGTAAATATGCTTCGCACAACCATCTTTCCGCCTTCAACTTTCTTCCTGTCAATCCACCACGAAGCCTCAGGCTTGCTTGGAGGCACTTGTTCAAGGTCAAAGGCGAAAGTACCGCTCTTCTCTAAATGTTCATAAACACATTCCAGCGTCCGCTTTTGATCTTCAACTGCGATGTTGTGGTCGAATGTGGAGGCAGGGATATAGATAAACGGAAATGACTGATTCAATTCAAAGTCTTTCATGTCTGCATTTTTCAAGGTTACACGTCTTCTAACAGCTTCAGATTCTTTAGCCAATTTTTCTCTTGCTACTTTAAGCATGTAAACAGAGTTATCAATACCTACCACCGTCACTCCGACTCTAGCAAGAGGGATGGCCACTCTCGCCGTTCCTACACCTAACTCTAAAGCCTTGCCTCCGCTTTGGAGAGCAAGTTCTTTATAGAAATTCAAGTCATTTTTGGAACCGAACAAATCGTAGTATTTAGCGGCGAGCCTATAAGTCAAGCACACACCATTTTAGAATAGGTGTTTACTACTTAAGAAGGGGTTGCCGCCGACCTTGCTGGTTATAATATTTGAGAAGCCTTGTTCGCGTAGTCTATCAGCCACCGCTTCAACCTGACCCTTGAAAGTATTAATAAAAACCGATGGTCCCGTATCAATAGAATACCATGCAGATATATCTTCACGCCGCATTCTCTGAACTTCTTTTATTATGCGAACTGTTTCTGGCTCCCAGAGAACCATGTGGGCTTCGCCAGTCATTGTGCTTGCGTGCAGATTCAAACTATCTTCTTCGGCAAGTCTTCCTATTGTGACAATGTCTCCCGTTTTTATTGCTTCTTCCATCGTCTTGATGATCTTCGCTACGTATTTCAGCCTAGCTTTAAACAGTGGCGAACTGAGAACCTCACTATGAGCTTCATCCGTCCTGATTGATGAGGAAATAGGTATAATAACCATGCCTAAATCCACAGCTTCCGGTTTGACCAGCGGCTCCGCATAGGACTTTCCGTTTTTGTTGGCATACCAGATTGCAAAACTTCCTGCAAGACTTCTTGTAGCGGACCCAGCACCCAACCTAACCAATTCACAGAGAGACATGTAATCAACGTGAAAGCCTAGGGCAGCACATGCGGCCACGCCAAGAGCTGCAAAACCAGAAGCTGAGAATCCTAGTCCCTTTCCGGATGTTACACTGTTTTCAGAGACAACATGAAAGAATCCTGAATGGTCGGTCATTTTTCTTAGTTTGTTGAGAACAATTTCAACTCTTTCCAAGTCTGTGCCTACAGCCTTTTTCCCGTTTATTACTACTGAATCTTCCTTCAATGATTCGGTTGCTTCAACCGTTGTAGTAGTATGTAGGGCACCAACGCAGGCAGATATGCTGTCGTGAAACGGAATCCTAAGCCTTGCATCCTCCAGTCCGTGATACTTTATCAAGCCCTGAATTGGATGCGCAATTGCCGTTGCCTTCATACACTTCAACTCTCAATCTTAAATCAATCGTCTAGGTACGTTTAACGCCGGGGAAGGGATTCGAACCCCTGCGAGCCCAAGGCCCACTGGCTTACTTGTCTTCTATCCAGCCCTCCATATTTTTCATTGCAAGATCTCGAGGCCAGCGCGATAACCACTCCGCCACCCCGGCAAATAAGACAAAGTTGTTTTCCTTCTAAAAGGGTTTTCATTGAGCAACCAGTGGTGACGATGAAATCCATGGGTTCTTCTCTTGGCACGCGCTTTTTCTATCGGCAATGTGGTATTGTTTGTCATTGGAAACTGTTAGGGGCATGTTTATCCACCACAACTAAGATTAAGCATTCAACACAATTATCAGTGGAAATTCGGAGAACGCTCCTCTTGTCCAGTGAACGGAGAAGAACAAAATATGACATTTACGCCGATACTATCGAAGTAATCGCAAGGAAGGGTTTATGCTCTCTAACTAGGATTTCTTATGGAGCAAACATGCCCGTAGATAGAGCAAAGAAAACCTTGAATTTTCTGGTTTCACACGGTTTCGTAAGAGAAGTGACTGTAGGCGACAGAAAAAAATTCAGAGCAACAAAGTGGGGGCTGGAATATTTGGAAACCTTCAAACGCATGCGAAAGTTCTTTGCTGCTCTGAAAGAGTGAAAATAGTAACAACTTGTAACTACAAGAAGGGTTCTCAACATGTGCGTCGCCTTTTAAAGCCTCAGAGGCACTACTTCTTTTCAATGGGAAAGATGTGATGAAAATGGAAAATCGTACTAGATTTGAAATAGGTTGGAAACAAAAAGCAAAAGACAACTTAACTCTTAGAACACAAATATTATTTGGCGTCATCCGAAACATCTATTGCAAATTAAACAAATCAATATCAGCAACCCATTTTCGTGCAATCAAAACGGCAAAAACGCTTAAAACCCACAAGTTGAAAGTTGCACAGAAAAAAGCCGAAACGATCGCGTTTCTACGCAGAAGAACATGGGCAATTTAATAACAAACAGTAGTCACAAAACGTGAGTTTCCCTTTTAAGGCTCCATAATATTTCACATCGAGGGTGCAAAAAGTGAACAACAAAATATTCGTCCCTTCAAGAAGCAAAAAAACATTAGATTTTGTTGAAGGAAATCTAGTGGTAGGCAGACATGCGGTCATAAATGGGACAGGGACACCGCCTACAGTGAAGGTTTCCGGCATGATCTATTGTGAAGGGCACAACACTTTTGAGTGCACCCTTTCAGCGGAAAACCTGGAAGCCGAAGACAACGTAACAGTTCATGGAGACCTAAAAATCGAAAATGATGTCAAAGTGGAAGATGGCCGCCTAAAAGTTGACGGGAAAATGGCCGCAAAGCGCGTAGATGTGGATGGGGGTCTATATGTGGCCGAAGACTTAGCAGTTGAAGAAGTTGACGTTGGTGGAAGCCTAAGAGTTGATGGAAGTGTAAAGGCTCAAGATGTTGATGTAGGCGGAAGCTTCAAAGCCGGAGGAGAAGTAGAGGCAGAGAAGATAGACGTGGGAGGGAGCGTCTCAACTGAATCTAAAGTGGACATCGCAAAACTGGAGGTGGGAGGCACGGCTATGGTCAGAGGCGGCAAAATCCGTGAAGTTGATGTAGGCGGAAGCTTCGAGTCGATGGATCAGTTAGAATTCGAACGTATAAGCGTGGGCGGAGTCGTTCGACTTGCCGGCAAAAATAGGGGGGGCAGCATAGAGGTTGGAGGATCATTTAAAGTTGAAGGAGATCTAGAGTTCAAAGACATTGATGTGGGAGGCAAGGTAGAGATAACTGGTTCCGGCGAAGGTTATGAAATTGACGTAGGAGGCAAAGTGAAAGTGGGCAAGGCGCTAAAGCTTTCTGGAAATCTTGAAGTAGGAGGCGAAGTTGAAGCTGACGAGGAAATTTTGGCAAAAAACATTGAGGTAGGCGGAGTACTACGCTCAAAGAAGGCCACCGCAGAAGAGCGCATAGAGGTTGGCGGTTCAATAACTACTGTGGAAGGTGCAGTAGCGCATTTTGTTGAAATAGGAAGAAGAGGCAAAGTCCGCGGACCCATAAAGGCAGATCGAGTCGTTATCGGTAGGGATGCGCATGCAGAGGATATTAACGGAAAGAAAGTTCTTCTGAGAAGCGGAGTACACGCAGAAAATGTTTACGGTGAAAACATCACCATCGAATCCAACTGCCACATAAGCGGTGAAGTGCGGTATACTGGTGAACTGAAAATTAACGAAAACGTTTCACTTGCTAAGCCACCACGAAAAGTAGATACGCTTCCTTTCTAAATCTTTTTAGGCATCACCAGATCCGCTATGTCCACACTGTGCTCATAGATCTGCCTTAAAATAGATGCCACAGTCAAAATCTGTGGTACAACATCAAGTGACTGCGCCCTAGCAACCTTTTCGATGTTGACAAATATTTTTTCAATTTTCTCCTGCATATCCCGCACACTTTCAGCTAAGCCTATATCACCAGTGAAAAAAGCTTTCAAGGCATTTTCATGAGTCTCAAAGCAAGCCGTGTGAAAGTCTACAAGTATCTTCTTTAAGTCTTCAGCCAGTTTCGCGCCCTTCAGTTCAACTGTTTTTAGTGCCGCCCGGACACATTCATCACCGATTGCTTCCACTAGACTTGCTGCCAGACGATAATCTAAGCATTCAATTCGGCGAACACCCAGTTTCTCACTTAAACTCGGGTTCTGAATCACGGTGCGTAAAATGCGAACTAAAAGGAAGTAAAGTCTGTTGACCTCTTCATCTCGGGCTACAATACTTTTTGCTAAGTGCAGGTCTCCGTCCACAAGGGCGTTAACCACATCACGATGCATACCAGCAGCAATCGCATAGCTTCGGCGAAGGATCTTCTCTGGCGGAAAGCCCGAAGGATCTAACAAACACTGCAAAACAATGCCCAAATAATCCTCCTCAACAATCTCTAATCCGATTAAACGGCTAACAGTTTTCTTAACAACTTCTCGCACCTCAAAGCTAATGCGCTTCTTAGCTTCAACACGAATAATGTCAAAGCCCAGAAGGTACTTACCCACGATTTCACGGCTTAAATAGGGTCCAGGCCTTAAAGTAATAGTACGGGGAGAAGGCTCAACGTCATATTTGGGGTCTATGAGAAGTCTGCCGTCGCTGGTCTCGCTGACAGCTACTATGTCGCCTCGTTTCAAACCATAGCGTTTAGCCCAAGCCTTCGGAACACAAACAAAGAACGTGCCACTCGGGGTCCGTTGAACTTTGCGCATTTCACCCATTTGCATCACCATGCTAACAAACCAATATGCGAGCACTTGGGTATTAACGCATCTAAACAAAAGCCGCATATATAAACCTAGACGTGAATGTTAGAATTGGAAAACGTAGCTACAATCGGTATAGACTCGGCTGGAAAACCAGAAAATCCAACGGGATGGACCCTTTGGAAAAAACAAAAAGGTGAAAACAAACAAACCAAATCTACACAGATGAAGAAATACTAGGAGGCATCACCAGCAACAAGCCGCGCGCGGCTTTAACAGCATACGTCCACATTCAAAGTCAAACAAAAGCCTTAGGTGATGAGGAGGAAGGTTACATAATCGTTCCAAAAAAGCAAGATTGGAGAACCTTCAAAATATGAGCGAAACAGAAAAACTGCGAAAGGCAGTGGAGTTATCAGTTACAGCTGGATACCAGCTAGACAAAGAAGCTTTTGAGTTTTTAAGCATTCTAGCTGCAACTGAGGATCCAACAGAAATTATAGGCAAAGCTGTCAAAAAGATAGAATCCTTAAAGGAAAGGCCATTGTTCATTGAAAGAAGTTTTCTAGAGGAACTGGTGAAGAAGCTGGAGCCGGCGAAAAAAGTTCTCACTCATCCATTAGAAGAGCCGCTTCAAACGTCGCCAGAGCCTCAAATAACAGAAAGAAAAAAGCTATTTCACCCATATGCAAAGGAAGTTGAAGCAGACATCAAAATAATTGAAGATCCAAGTAGAAAACTAAGCTCAAGCGGGAAAATCGAGAATTATCTGGAATATTTCCGAGACAGATTCAGGCGAATGGAGAAGCTACTGAGGCAGAGGATAGACGTTAGAAGCGCCGCGTCAATCATAGACGCGTTAAAAGCTCCGGCAAACACGAAGCTCAAAATAATCGGCATGATAACGGAAAAGAGAGAGTTGAAACGAAAAATACTTTTAAGGATTGAAGATTTGCATGCAACCGCCACAGTACTTGTGCCACAGAATGCTCCGCAGAGACTAATGAAAAAAGCGCGGTTACTCTTGCTTGACCAAGTTGTCTGCCTAAGTGTCATAAAAACAAGAAGACGTCTCCTTATCGCTGAAGACGTAACCTTGCCTGACATTGCTCGAAAGCCTCGACATAAGGCTCGAATTCCGGTTTATGCGGTGTTCACCTCAGACATGCACGTTGGTAGCACAAAATTCGATAAAGAATCCTTTAACCGTTTTGCGTTGTGGCTTAACGGCAAATATGGAAACGGAAAGATGAGAGAGATAGCAGGCCACGTGAAATACGTTTTGATAGCAGGTGACATTGTTGATGGAATAGGTGTCTATCCTGGCCAGATTAAAGAGCTGGCAGTCAAAGAGGTTTACGAGCAGTACAAACTGGCTGCGAAGTTCATTGAGCAAATCCCAGACTATATAGAAGTAGTAATTATACCTGGAAACCATGACGCCTCAAGAAAAGCGTTACCTCAGCCAGCAATCTCAAACGAGTTTCTAGAGCCTCTACAGGAATCAAGAAAAGTTCATTCCCTTGGCAACCCATGTCTCCTAAGTCTCCACACCGTAGAGGCACTGCTCTATC
>Ga0209635_10001342_pt1 | contig 18220 bp, 19 predicted proteins | sample DeeMarSWOR230_32_FD_187463 | JGI IMG/M metagenome (GOLD analysis project Ga0209635, IMG submission 187463) | Marine sediment microbial communities from White Oak River estuary, North Carolina - WOR-2-30_32 (SPAdes) (version 2) | ecosystem: Environmental > Aquatic > Marine > Intertidal zone >... | reverse complement strand
TTATATACATGAATTGCTCTACTGTTTTCAGTGTGAACACGGAGATATATCTTCTTCAATCCCTTCTTTTGAGCTATTTCAAGGAGATGCTTGATCACGAGAGTTCCTAAGCCTTGATTTTGGTAGTCATCATGAATGGTTATCCCAAGCTCTGCTTTGTGTCTGACAGCTTCTTGAGAATTAAAGGATAAAGATGCTGAACCAATAATCCGTTCCCTTCCACCTTCTTGAATTAAGGCCAGAATTGGCAGATTCTTGTTGTAGTCAATATTGCTAGTCCAGCTTTCAATTCTCTCTCTCGTAAACGGATGAACAAGATTTTCTAGGCTTTCCTTAGAAAGAGTGGAGAACATTTCCCACAACATTTCCGTATCACTAGATAGTTCAGGTCTTAAGAACACTTCAACTCCATTACTTAAGACAACCTTTTTTGTCCATTCCTTTGGATAATCGGACATTAGCTTCACCTCAGTACTCTACAACCAAACTTCAACTTTAAAATCTTCTATAGGTTATACCTGCACACCCACTGATCAGAATAGTTTTATGACTTGTGTAAAAGAAATCCCTGAAAGAGATAGGCAAATTCTTATTCATAACAGGATTCTAAAAAAGATATGGCGTTAACAATGGGATATTTGGTTTATAAGTGTGAAGAATGTAGTAAGTTTCTGCTATCTGATGGAGGTTCTTTTCTGGCACACAAGAAAATGCAACATCACAAGTCTGGTTATGGTGAAAGCAAGGTTGTGGCAATAATTAAAAGTAGAGAGAAGAAGTATGAGTTTAGAGATACTCCTCAAAGGCAAAGAGAAAAATGGATAAAGGATAACGGTATGGTTATGCATAAGAAAGTGAAAGGGTCAGAGAAAGAAGTTTATGTGATTGGCTAGACTAACTGTCTGAATTCTGTCAGGCTTGGACACAGAGACATAAAGTCAACCATGATCTACATAAACCTTGAACAATCGCTATTCAACGCTGCAAGCGACGATTTCCACGTCAAAACCGCCAAAACACTAGAGGAAGTATGCAAGCTGGAAGAAGTAGGATTTGAATACTTCACTACAATAGACGACGTTCAGGTGTTTCGCAAGCGGAAATAGGTGTGGGTATATAAGTCGAAAAGTAGGGTTTATAAGGCTTTATAAATCCAGGACTGGAGATATCTCCAGAAGTTCAAATTAATAGTTAGATTTTCGTCTTATATGATATACCAAATGACATGATTTTTCATAGAACTTTTTTTCTGAAATCTTAAATGCTGCTTGATACATATTTTTTGCATCTGCGGGGAGAAAAAGAGAGAAATGATGTCAAGGATAGTTATTGGAATAGCGTCTACACTGCTTCTAATAGCTGCACTAACATCAGCATTCATCGTTCGACAAGTCAAAGCAGTTGATTGGTGGCCAATGTTCCGCCACGACCAAACCCATACAGGATATTCCACCTCGACAGCGCCAAATACAAACCACACTATATGGAACTTCACAGCGGGAGGTTGGGTTAGATCTTCTCCTGCCGTTATTGATGACAAAGTCTACGTGGGGTCACATGATACCAACGTTTACTGTTTAAATGCTAAAACTGGAACTGAAATCTGGAATTACTCAACAGCCAACACTGTGGAGTCTTCTCCAGCGGTTGCAGACGATAAGGTCTACGTAGGATCAAATGATGACAGATTTTACTGCCTGAATGCTTCAAACGGAGCAAAAATTTGGAGTTACACAACAGGCGGCGACGTATATTCCTCTCCAGCAGTTGCTAACGGCATAGTCTACGTAGGATCAATGGATGGTAACATTTACGCTTTTGGCCCCCCAACAGTTGGCGGCGTCCTGATTCATATTGACAAGCTTGCCTTGTTGGCTCCTTACATTGCCTTAGCTGCTGTTGTAGTAGCTTTTGCTGCTGGTTCGGTGTATGTCGGAAGACATTGGTTCAGAAAGCTCATTGTTCCAAAACCATAAGACACAATCAAAAACAAAACTCCCATTTTTTTGTGTTTTGGTGTGGCATTCCTAGATGTTTTGGTTTTTAAGCTTCAGCTCGACGAATTGCGAAGGGCTTCGGTGACGACGGGGGGATTCCTTTCTAAGGGGGGTTACCCGTCGGCGCAAGCGCGTCAGCGTCCGCAGACCCGAGCAATGAGGAGATTCAAAGAGGCTGGAGTTAATTTTGGCGCGAACAGCCTTGCATCTTCTAATGCATGCAGAGTGCCTGTTTCATACGTGGTATATATAATACTTATTATATGATGCGTAAATTTTGACTGCATATCGCCAATTCATAATACTTTTAAACACTAACGCATACTCAATACGCAGGAATCTTAATTGAGACAAAAGGAAACCAAACCCTCAGTATTAAAAAGCGTTGGTCAAAGTGCTGAGCTTGGAGAAGAGCGAATGGAATTGCCAGATATAGAAAAGAAAACAATTCTCGGTTTCCTGACCCGAGAAGAGAAGAGACAAGAAGCTAGCAAGCCTTTGTATCTGAAACGCTACGAATAACCCAAAAAACTGAGCAATCTTACCTTTTGGAGTGTTTTCGGTCTAGTCTATGTAGCTATTGAAGTGAGTATGCGCCACGCGAGTAAATTTTGGTGCAAACCGCTTTGCAGAAAAACGCGGGAGATGATAACTTTTAAGCAAGTTAAGCATAGTTTTATGCGAGTGGCGATTTGTACTTGCGCCCTTTGGGTGTGCGTTGGCTGTGGTTTAACACTGAAGGGTGCATTGGATTGATGCCTCTGCGTGCTTGAGCAGCCAATTGGTTGGTTGCTTAGCGGTTCGATGGTGGCTTTTTTGTGGGTTTGCCTTTGCATCGCCCTCTCTATTAGTTCAGAGAGGTGGAAAATCGACCGTGAAAGCACGAAATTGCGATAACGGAGGTGAAAAGGCAAGTAGAGAATGTCCTAGATGTCACAGCAAAAGAATTTGGAAGAGCGGAGTAAGACCGAATAAGAGGATTCCAAGTGTCCAACGATATGAGTGCCGAGATTGTGGTTACAGATTTAGTGAATCGTCAGTTTTATCAATACAATCCGAGTATAATGGAGGTCGTCAAGTATGCGCTATCTTGACGGAAGCGAAAAACTTGACCACAGTGGAGCCGCCTAAAGATGGGCTTGCGGGAGCCACAGAGGACATTAAGGGCAAAATCGTAGAATTTTCATGGTGGCTAAAGAAAGAAGGCTACAGAGAAGGGACAATTCTCACCAGAACTAAGATTCTAAAGACACTTACAAAACGTGGATCTGACCTGTTCAATGCAGAATCGGTGAAGGAAGTCATTGCTAATCAGAATTGGAGTGAAAACACAAAACTCAATGCTGTTATCAGCTACAAAGCCTTTGCAAAATTCGTAGGCATTTCATTTGATTCACCGAAATATAGAGGCACACGTAAGCTTCCTTTTATCCCGATGGAGAAAGAAATAGATCAGCTAATAGCTGGAACAGGCAGCAAAACTGCAACATTTCTGCAACTACTTAAAGAGACAGGTATGAGATGTGGTGAGGCTTGGAGTCTAAAATGGCTTGATGTGAACTTTGAGAGTAAAACAGTTACAGTGAACAATCCTGAAAAGCATGGAAATCCTCGAATGCTCAAGATCTCTGATAAACTTATCACGATGCTTAACAACTTGCCGAGAAATCGCAATAAAGTCTTTGAAACTAAATCATTCCGAAGCTTTAGGCAAAACTTCGCAATTCAGAGAAGGCGAATAGCTCAGAAGCTTGGAAATCCAAGAATTAGAAGAATTAGCTTTCATACGTTTCGCCATTGGAAAGCCACAATGGAATACCACAAAACTAAGGATATTCTCCATGTTAAACAAATGCTAGGACATAAGAGAATTGAGAATACTATGATTTACACTCAGCTAATCAGCTTTGAATCAGATCAATTCCATGTTAGAACTGTAAAGGCACTGAAAGAAGCATGCAAACTAGTTGAAGCAGGCTTTGAATATGTTACCGACATGGATAACTACAAACTCTTTCGAAAACCAAAATAGACAATGTGGTGATAGCGAAAAGCAACGCCGAAATAGATTTATTACTTAATTGTGTATAGCGATAGTCTAAAAGAAGGCTTTAGCCATGGGTTTACGATCGAAATTGCAAATAGAATATAAGGGTATGTTCTTCTTCGCCATTTTCTACTTGATAACAGGCGTCGTAAACTTTACAATCCTAGGAATATACGGGTTAGCCCTCTTTCACATAGCCCTAGTGGCAATTTTAAGCCTGATCACTGCCTTTGGAGTGTACCGACTCCAAAGCTGGTCTCTGTGGTTCGTTGTAGGCTTGTTCTTTATTGCCACAACTCACATTGCCCTTATGCTTAATGTTTCGATGGAAAGGTACGCAGTGAACCCCGACATAAGCAGCCTAATTGTAATTCTTGCATGGATAATATACCTGATACTCACTTGGATAGCAACAATATACGTTGCCGCAAAAAGAAAGAACTTGAAATAGAAAAATTTTCAACTCTCTAAGGTCTTGAACAAGAAAACCGTGACTTCTTTTCCTGCCTCGATAAATTGTTGAGTTTCCTTTAATTCTACATAGCCATCTGCTTTCGCCAATGTTGTGATGGCGCCAGATTGTCCCGTTGGGACGGGAGAAGCTAACCACCGACCTTCCTTGTCACGGGAAAGAGTAACAGTGATGAAGGTTCGCCGTCCCCGTGCCGAAAATAATTTTTCCATAATAACTGCTTTAACAGTGGCAAACGGTTTTTCCTTTTTTCCAGCCATTCTGAAAAGTATGGGACGAACAAGCAGGTGAAACATCAGAAGCGAAGAAGTCGGATTACCTGGAAGCGAAAAAACCGGCTTATCGTCGACTATTGCGACTGCAACGGGCTTTCCAGGCTTGACAGCTACACCGTGAACTACTAAGCCAGGTTTCCCAAGTTCATCTGTTATTTTTGGAATCACATCTTTTGGTCCAACTGAAACTCCACCCGAAGTTATTACAACATTTGCTACATCTATCGCTTTCTTCAGCGTCTCCTTCAGCAGTGTCAAGTCATCGTCTTGAACTATTCCAAAACTAATTGGCTCTCCACTGCTTTCTAAGATTGCTGCAGTTAACGTGTAAGTGTTTATGTCATAGATTTTTCCTGGAGGCAAAGGTATTCCTGGTTCGATTATTTCTGCTCCTGTTGAGACAATTGCAACCTTAGGCTGCTTGAACACTTTCACTTGCGTATATCCTAATGCAGCTAATACTCCTATTTCGAGAGAAGACAGACTGTTTCCACGTTTTAGGACAGCTTCATCTTTGTGAATGTCCGAGCCCATCGTCATTATGTTTTCACCCTTTGCCACAGGTTTGTAGACAAATATTTTCCCATCTTTCTGTGCAGTATTCTCCATCATGACGACCGCGTCGGTTTTAGTAGGCAACGGCGCACCAGTCACAATCTCAACGGTGCTACCTTTTCCAACAGCCAAGCTCGATATTTCATCCACATTCACACATCCCATCAACTTCAACACAACTGGATCATCCTCCTCAGCGCCAAACGTATCTTCAGCTCTAACTGCATAACCATCCACAGTTGAACGATGAAAAGGTGGAACATTAATGAGCGAAACTACATCTTCAGCTAACACACGTTCAACAGCCTTCAGCAATGGAACCTCTTCGATTCCAAGAGTCTTTGGGGAAAATGCTTCTTCAATTCTCTTTTTCGCTTCGTCTAAACTAACTAATTTTTTAAACAGTTTACATTTTTCCTCCCTTTACGGTATCGAAGAGATGAACGACAACCAACTCGTCTTTCCTCAAACCTTCTCTATCTTCAGGAATGATTACGTAACCGTTTGCTTTCGTCATTGTTGTGATTACGCTTGAGCCTTTGACTCGAATTGGTTCAGCTAAAAACTCACCTTTTTTTTCCACGACTTTCACTCTTAAGAAAACACGTCGCCCTAAAACTCCCGCAACTCGTCGCGTCAATTTTGCCTTCAACTCTATCCTCGCTTTATTCTTTATTCCCAGTAGTTTTTGAACAAGAGGACGAACAAAAACCTCAAAGCCTACTGCTGCAGCCACAGGATTACCAGATAAGATTATCACTGGTTTTCTCTGCACGACAGCAAGTGCGGTGGGCATACCTGGACGCATAGCTATTCCATGGACAATTATGGATTTGGGTTCAATTTGTTCAATTACTTTTGGTACTAAATCATGGATACCAACACTTGTCCCGCCAGTGGTAATTACTATGTCTGCTTTTGCTAAACCCTCGCTGATTTTCTCTTTAATCTCGCTTTCATCGTCTTTTGCGATGCCAAGACTAAAAGCCTCCGCCCCAAGTTCGGCACACATACCTGACAAGATTATACTGTTAGCTTCGATAATTTGATTCGGTTCTATTTTGTCTCCTAACGCAACTAGTTCATTGCCTGTTGCTACCAATGCGACTTTCGGCTTTCTTACAACTTCAATTTCCCTCATCTCCAGCGCAGTCAACAAGCCCAAATGATGAGGGGTCAGTTCTACTCCTGCTTCCATCACAATTTCGCCCTTCTTTACGTCTTCGCCTTTCTTGGAAACATTCATACCAGGCGTTAAAGATACGACAATTTTGATACCGCAATCTGTTTTTTTTGTATATTCCAACATTACAATAGCGTCTGCACCTTGGGGAAGATTGTGTCCAGTCCATATTTCCTTTGCTTCTCCTTCTTCTACAACTTCTTTTCTAACAAGGCGGAAAGCCTTTGGTTGAGACGGTGAAGCTTCAATAGTGTTCTTTGCTTTTAAGGCGTATCCATCTACTGCTGAACGGTCAAAGGGCGGCAGATTTCCTTCTGCAACAACATTTTTGGCGGTTACTCGTCCTATCGCTTCTTCTACAGAAATAAGAATAGCGTCTAGTCTTTTTGGTTGGAGCGCTCTAAAGAATTTATCTAAGGCTTCGTTGACAGGTGTTAGTTCTCGGAAACCCATAAGTCGTGCCAACTAAATTCACCACTTCATTGCAAGAAGGGCATTGCAGAAAAACTTATTGTAGAATTGTAGCGGGTTTCAGTTTTTCGTAAACAATGTCACGCATTTTTTTAGCGTCTTCGTCGAGAAGTGGGGTTTCGCTGATAATTATGGGTCTTAAGTCGTGTTTGACTATAACTTCTGCTAGTGACTCGAATTTTGGACCATATCCTGGGATACCCAAAGGGTGGTGACGTCTTTCTCCTCGGAAACTATATTCGACTAGCGAGAAGTGACAGTGAAGGTTTTTGGCTATTATTGTTCCAAGACGTTTTTCGATTTTTTCTAAAACTTGTTCGAAGTCATTAGCAGCTCTGAGGTTACCCCTTCCTCTTGCATGGAGATGTGCCCAGTCGATGACTGGTTGTATTTGTTCCACATTTTCGCATATGGTTAGGATTTCCTCGAGGTTTCCAAGTTGAGCGAGTTTGCCTGAGGTTTCGGGTCCGAGGTTGGCTTTTATGTTCATTGATTGCATGACTTCTGTGACTTCTGTGAGGGCATCTATGCAGTTTTGCAGGTCTTTTTTGTGTGATTGTTTTTGACTGTAGTATCCTGGGTGAAAAACTATTGTGTGGGCCTTCATCCATTGGGCAGCGGTGGCGCAGGCGATTAGGCGTTTTTTGCTTGCTTCAAGTGTTTCTTTGTTGCCGAGGAGGTTTATGTAGTAGGAGCCATGGATTGTCAACCAAATGTCATGTTTCTCTGCGTTTATTCCCAGCTTTTTTGCTTCTTCTTGTTTTATTTGGGGGTTCCGTCCCCATCGTACTGCTTCGTATTCAAGGGCATCAAGCCCTTCTTCTTTGAGAAGACGGGGAAGTTCACAGGTTGGTGCTTTTAATTCTTTAAACCAGTATGGGATTCCTGCGGGGCCGAATCTTGGTCTGTCTGACATGTTTGTTTACCGTCTGTAGCGGCGAGTTTTGACATATTGGCTGTATAAGAGTGTGAAGAGGGCTACTGTCCATGCGGCGGCGTTTTGAATTATGAGGTATTTTTCAGTTGAGTTAAGAGAGACGAGTCCGCTTGCTATGGCAGATGCTGCTGACTCAAGCATGTTGCGGAATGCGGGCGCGGCGAAGATTAATGCATTTTGTATTGCTGTCGCTATAGCGCCTATTGGAGGAATAGTGTTTGCGATGGTTTCAGAGGCTTTAATTGTGGTGATGACGAAGTTGAGGAAGGTCGTATTCCACTGATAGAAGTTCATTGTGGCTGTTGGAATGAGCTTTGGATAAGCCGCGATTGTGATAAGGAGGATTATGGTGATGAAGGTAACTGTGATTGTTGTGGCGCTTTTTATTATGGTTTTTGTTAGGGTTATTCGATGTCCAATATAAGTAACGGTTCTGGTTTTTAGGATTCTGTTTTTGATCTTTCGTATTGTTCTTTGGAGTCTTTTGTGAAATTTCCGCAGAGGTTTTTGGCGGGTAGATTTTTGATATGTTTTTTGTGGGGGTGGTTTTTTTGGAGATTTTTGGGGGATAGTAGCGGTGTGGATTGTGAGGTAGGTAAAGCTTGTGGTTAGAGTTATTATTACTGCTATAGGGAGAATGTGGTATAGGAGGCTTATGGTGATGTTAAAGGGAGATAGGGTGATTGCTGTTGGGTCTTTTGTGCTTGTGGGGATGGCGTAGGTTATGAGGATGTATTGTGTTATTATTGTGAGTATTGTAAAGAGGAGGATTGCTAGGAGGTTTTTGGGGGTAGTCCAGCGGAATATAAGGCGTTTTCTAGGTTGGATTGTCATTTGCTTTTATCACTTGCCATTGAATGAGGTTTTGTTTTAGTAGAGAGTTTTAGATGAATATCAACTTTGCCGTTTTCTGCTGCGGATATGTGGCAATCTTTGGTCCCAATAGGTTTCACTTGGTTTAAAATCGGGTTCTAATGGACGCCAAACATACCTGTTTGAATAAGCTAAGACAAGGTTGAGTTTTCTAGTTATGGGGTCTCTGGATTGCTGTTGTGTTTCTACCTTCAGTCGAGTTTTAGAGTTAGTAATAGAAGACCAAGAAAGATGAGAATCCCTGCTGTCACGGTTTTCAATGTTATTTTTTCGCCTAGAAAAAGGACTGATAAAACTATGACGATTAATACGCTTGCTCGGTCCACTATCGCCACTTGTGAAGCGTCAGCTATTTTCAAAGCAGCAAAGTAGAATAGCCACGATATGGCTCCAGCTATGCCAGAGAGAATTATGAATCCTAGGTCTTTGCTTGTGAATTGAGTTAGTTGGTGTCCTTTTCCAGTAGCTATAACAAATGTGAGTGTGAAGAGCATCATGGCGGTTGCTCGCGTCGCCGTTCCCACTGTAGGGTCTACGACACCTTCTAACCCGATTTTTCCAAATATCGCCACAAGGGCTGCAAAGAAAGCTGAAAGGGCTGCTAGAATAAACCATTCCATTATTAGTCACCTAACGTTCATAGAAACCATCAGCCTATTATCTTTAACGTGCGTAATGTTTAAAATCCGACTCCCTGTCTTTTTTCAAAGGGTATCCCAATGGCGAACGAAAAAAGATTGACCCGTGACATAGTAATCCGAACTCTTGTCGATGCCTTAAAACCACTCGACTATGTCCATGCCTTTTGGGAAGGGGGCGCCGCAGCCTTTAACCGGATCGATGAATGGTCTGATATTGACGTCTATTTGGTCGTGGACGACAAGAAAGTCGATGAGTCATTCCTTGTTGTCGAAAGAGCTCTGAGATCGTTGTCCCCTATTAAACAAAAGTATGAGATACCCCAATCCCCAGAGCTGGGCTACTCCCAAGCCTTCTATAGATTAGAAGACGCAAGCAATTATCTTATCATCGACCTTGCAATCCTGAAGCTGAGCAGTCCAGACAAGTTCTTGGAACCCAAAATACATGGTAACGTTGCATTCTACTTCAACAAATCCAATCAAATCAAACATGCTCCATTAGACAAGGAAGTGTTGGTTAGCAAATTGCAGGAAAGATTGGAAAGATTACAAGCAAGGTTTGATATGTTCAACAATTTTATACAAAAGGAGATCAACAGAGGCAATTACCTCGAAGCCATAGAGCTCTATCATGCTCTTACCCTTGCCACGATAGTTGAAGTTTTGCGAATTAGATATAACCCTTTCCATTATGACTTCAAGATGCGTTACATACATTATGAGCTTCCATCCAAAATAATTAGGAAACTTAAGCACCTCTACTTTGTTGAGGATGAGAAGGATCTTCAAGAGAAATATCATAAGGCAGTTAAGTGGTTCCATGAAACAATGTCGGAAATCGATCAGAAGGAGGTAGAAAAGCTAGTAAGAATGTCATAACATTTGTGTGCACAGGAAAAGAATAGTTTGTATTCTTGACTATTTTAGCTGATTTGTGGTTTTTAACATCTTTCTTCTGTTATCATCTTTTGGCTTAAGAAGATCCTCTACAAGTTTGAATTGTCTCTCGTAGATATGGCAGTTTTTAGAATGAAAAATTAACCGACCAGTCTTGATGTCAAGGTTTCCTCGTCTATTGACTTCTGAGACAAAGGCTTCGTTAAACAATTGAACACCAGCTATATTAGCCGGCAATCCTGCGTAGGCATCCCAAGATCTGAAGTAACATGTCAAGTGAAGTCCCCCTTCAAGAATCTCTGTGTCAATTAGGCTTAAACACGGTGGCTCATGCCTCCTGTCATCAACACGTTTCATTATATCTTCCGGCAACCGTACTGCTAGGGTAATCTGCCTGTCGGCGGGCTCTTCAAGATAGCGCTTAATTGCTTCTTCTATCTGGTCTACAGGTTTTCTCAGTCTGCTACCGTAGGTGTATGTTTCATCTTCAATTATCCCTGACCACAAATATTTCAGCGCGTACCATTGCACATACTTCATATCGCACGGCGCCTTGTCATCAACAAGCGGCCTAGTTTCCGGCTTAGTGATTTCTATAGAAAGATTAAGTTTCTTAGTCTTGGCACGTTCAGAGCCATAGCACACTTCGAAAACGTCACCCTCTTTCCATATGGCGTCTAACGTCTTATACCACGCATCGGGACAATCAAAAGCGCTAATCTTAACGTATTTCATCGCTGCACCCTCTCTGGATAATCTAACTAATGAATGAGCCAATCTATAAATTGTTTTGACAACAAAAACTCAAGATTGCAGAGGGTATGTGCTTAGATGTGGGCATAGACACGGATATCTGAATATCGCCCGGTGCTCATTTCATTTTCGATTTCTCGTAACAAAAGAATTCTCTTAAAGGTTGCGGGGTGGGTAGAAAACCATGTATTGATAGCTGTCCACGTCGATTTAGCCTCTTTTTCCATAGCCAAATGTAGTTCCCTCTCATCTAAGACTCCGTCACGATCAAGGTCGTAAGCGTCCTTTCGCTTAATTATGCCTTGGCACTCCTGCTTTGCCATAGCAGGATCACCTATGTAAAAAGTTCTTGCGCCTGTTGTAGGTTTTGGCGAGATTGAAAGACCGTAGGTGATCTTGGTTAGCGCACTTTGTAGTTGCCTTGGCTGTCCAGTTATGTAGGCAGAGTAGGCATCCGCGTAGTGCTCACGCTTTCTGCTTAGACTCATTACACATAGAAGCGTAACGATGTAGACTACGTATGATATTAAGGCGACTATAAAGAACGCCGCTTTGAGACCACCCTCCTTATTACCACGGGAACTGCTACTGCCACTCCATCTTGCAGCCTCAAATGTTCCCCAAGCAATCCAGTAAGCAAGAAGAGGTAACGCTGAAAGCATAGTCATAACTAGATAGTCTTTGTGTTTAATGTGGCCAAGTTCATGGCCGACAACTGCTTTTACTTCATCTTTGTTTAGCTTCTTAAGTAATCCCTCATGCATTGCTAGAGTGGCGTCGCCAGCAGTTCTTCCAAAAATGAAAGCGTTTGGTGTTTCGTCTGGGACTATTGCTAGTTTAGGTGTGCGGATGCCGCTTTTTTGGGTTAGTTCTTTTACTGTTGATTCTAGCCATGGATTTTCGCCTGTTTTCAAATAGCGCAGGTGTGTGGAGCCTCTTACGATTGCTGGTCCAATGAGATACTGCAAAAGAAGGAAAAATAGAGTTGCAACGAAAGCCCACACTACTGGAAGGTGAAGTGCAAACATTATCACACCCAAGAAAATTACAAAGATTATACTGACCAGAAGGATAGATATGGTCATAGAAAGTTTTAGTTGGGCTAGTCTGGCCAATATTGAAGCCTCATTTTAAGGGTTAAAGCTGCTTTTAGAAAATAAGCATTTCCAGCAATCCAAACACGAACACGTGCAAATCATATATACCTTAGACGTATAGTTTTTAGCGACAATTTGGATGAAACTATTTGGAGGAAACTATTTGGCGAAGATTCATTTAGGGCTTTTGTCCTTTGGCATTTTTCTAATAATCGTTGCAGTCTGGATAGCTGCCTATGTTTTAGAAATTATCGCCGTTGAAAATCTGGTTCCTCTAATTCTTCTATCTAGTGGTGTTTGGACCGTCGTTGTTGCATGTCTTAAGACAATTAAGCCAGGGCAAAATGGTGACGCCTTCAGTACTTTCGGCTGGGGCATGCTTTTCATAGTTCTTGGCGGCTCGTTGTACATGGTTAACATGGGGATGAACCCTGTTTATATCGTTGTGTTTGTATTGGCATTGATCGGAGTCCTAGCAGCTGTCACTGCCTTGCGGTCAAGCAGAAAATAGAAACTTTATTTCAATCAGCACCATTAACAGATTAGAGATTCATAATGTCTATAATACAAAAAATCAACTGTGCTCATTGTGGAGCACCAATCCAGTTCAAACCCGGAGAAATCGTGACTACATGTCGTTACTGTGGCTACACCCAAGTAATCGAAACAGGCAAGCCCTTCACCTTTGAACATTCCATGTTCCTAAATGAATATGATCCAGCTCAGATTGAAAGTGTTGTGCGGGAATGGATGCAAACAGGCTTTACAAAGCCAGGGAACCTAGCAAAGGTGTCGAAGATAACGGAGAAAAATCTAGTTTACATTCCTCTCTGGGTTGTGGAGGTTGAAGCAATAACCGCATTTAAAGGCGTTTTTGAACGACTCACGCCACCAGTAGTGAAGGAAGGAGAAATCGAAAAACACTACGACTGGCTTATCCTTGCGAGGAAAGCTACTCAATTCCCTACTAGAGAGTATGATGTCCCGTTAGAAGGCAAGATCCCCTACGATTTTCGAAAAATAGAGGCCTTTGCGAAAGTTCTGAATAGCGAAATTGAGAAAAGCGAAGCCTTGGAGAAAGCTAAACAGCAGATTGAAGCTTACCATCAATTTTCGGCCAAGCAAGAGGTGGATAGAATAATAGAGATGCATACTGATTTTGAGTTTGGTGATTCTGTCTACCTTCATGCACCAATCTGGTTTGTGGTTTACGAATACAAGAGGAAAAGTTATCAAATAATCTTGGATGGGGCAACTGGAACGGTGATTAAGGGCGACCTACCATCCATAAAGTTTGGTTTATTTTAAGCAACTATTGCGGCTTCAACTTCTTCTTCTGTAGGAAACGCATTACTAGCGCCAACACGAGAACATGTAATAGACGCAACAGTCTGCCCATAAGCAACAGCCTTCTCAAGACTCCAACCATGAAGCAAACCTTTGATTAAACCAGCGGAAAAACCGTCTCCTGCGCCTGTTGGATCAACAGTTTTAAACTTAGCTCGCAATTGAGATGCCACTGAAAATTTCTTATGTTTGTCTCTGGAAAATACTTCGCATCCTTCAACGCCCTTAGTAAGAATTACATTCGTCGGACCATGTTTCAACAGATCGACGGGACTTTCTATCTCTTCTTTGGAGGATACCCTCAATTGTCTCCAGCCTATTTGATTCAGAATAAACATAGTTGTATGTTCAAGTATCCTGCGAAGGTTCTTGATGCCAAATTTCATGTAAGGAACGCCAGGACGATAAACAACAACTTTGTTTCTTGTTTTTGCATAATCAGCGATTGTCGAGGCAATTTCAACGAATACTTCCCCAACATAAACAATTTTGGACCGCTCAAGGACTTTCCAATCAACTTCTTCAGGTGATACTAGAGAGATTGCAGATTGAGGCGAACCGACGGTGAAGAGCCACCGATGCCTCTTGTTGTCGCTGAGAATTAACGTCTGCAATGAAGAAGCATCTACAAAATGAATGTTTGAAACATCAACGTTGTTTTTTCTAAGATTTTCCAAGAGCATTCGTCCCACAGAGTCGCTTCCAACCCTTCCAAAAAAAGTAACTGGAACATTAAGCCTAGAAAGGGCAACAGCAACATTTGCACCCATTCCTCCTGAAAAACGATACGTCTCTTCTGCATATACAACTTCATCCGAGGCTGGTAACCTTGTTAAGATTCCATAGATGTCAAGAGCAGCACTTCCGAAAACAGCTACTTCAGACTCAATAGAATACTGTTTCTTGATGGCTTCCAACAAATACTGCTTATCCAAGTTTCGATGAAACGAATCGATATCCATACCGTATCTTTGGCAAACTTCAACAATGCTGGAAGAGTAAAGGCAGAAAAGCTCTTCGATAACTGTTTTTGTCAGGTCTGGTGAAACTTCGTTTGGAGGTTTTAAAAAAAGAATAAACCATCTACCCAAACTTGTTGGCTGATACCACTTCATCCAAACTGCTCTTCCCTTTTCTTTACTGACCTCCATATACTGCTCAAGAACTCCTGCCTTCACCATCTTTTTTAAATATTTTATAATCGACTTGTTGGAGTAGGGCATCTTCTCTATCAAGTCATGTTGATAGGTTCGCTTGTCAACACTAATGTTTCCCAAAATTTTCAATCCAACCCGAGATTGGAGGATACTCCAAATCAATCGTCGTTTCTCGGGGTCTAACGGAAAGGGCAGAATGTAAGGCCAAAACCGTTCATCACTTATTTCTCGTTTCATTTTCTATTCCACAACACAGTAACTACAGATAATATCGTTAGTATTTGCAGAAAAGCACTTCTGCTTTAATGATTCTTTGCGTTGAGAATACAAGTTAAGACTTATATCAGTAAGTCTTTCCTCTTCAAGGAAAGAGTGAAGTTCATGGGGCTAATGGATATTCTTAGGCGAGAGTTCTCATTCATTACAGGAAACTATCGAATTCTTGTAATAAGCTGGATAATAATGGATCTTGCCATGGAAATGCCTAACCCCAATTTTCAAGCATACGTTGTCGACACTTTACACGGACCAGACATGGCGCTGGGAGTTATAGGTCTAGCAAATTTCCTCGCAATGGCTGCTGTAGCCTTTCCAGGTGGCTACCTCGCAGATAAATATGGAAGACGTTGGCTCATTACAACTATGACGTTTGGAATGGCTTTATCTTTCCTGTTCTTTGCACTTGCCCCAACATGGCACTTCATTTTGATAGGGTCAATCGTAAGCAGCCTTTGTCTAATCTATCAACCAGCGTTGTTTGCAATGGTTCAAGATTCGCTTCCTCCAGAGCGCAGAGGCATGGGCTCTTCAATTATACAGCTTATTCACGGCACGTTTAACACTCCAGGTCCTATAATCGCAGGTTTTCTGTTGCTGCAATTTGGACTAGAATGGAGTATGCGAATCATCTACCTGCTCATGACAGTTCTCTATCTCACCGCAGCAGTTTGGCGGCTTAGATTAAAGGAAAAAGTAACGAACGGGGAACCAATTCGCTTTAGCTATTTCATCTCTTCTTACCCTAAGGCTATAAAAGAAAGCGTCAGTGTCTGGAAGAAAGTGCCGCGATCAATGTTTTGGCTATTTATCGTTCAAACTCTTGTAATGTTCGGAATGGCCCTTACTCAAGTGATCAACCAACTTTACGCATTAAATGTACTGGGAATAACCTTGGAACAGTGGTGGCTCGTCTTTATCCCACTTTTATTAACAATGGTCGTGGCTTCAATACCAATCGGTAAGACTGTTGACAAATTCGGAAGAAAAATTCCGCTAGTTCTTGGGATACTTGTCCTCGGCGCGGCTACGTTGATTTTTGCCACTGGCAACTTTTTTACTGTCATAGTTTCAATGGTTCTATTTGGAATTTCTCAATTATTAGCGATGTCTGCGGTGATGGCGCTTTCAACCGATCTTGTGCAGCCAGTGAATAGAGGTAAGGTTGTTGGATTCAGAAACTTCGTTGGCTACATTGTGATGGGTTTCGGCATGTTATTAGGTAACTATCTCTTCGTGGAAGGGATGAAAATAGGTATTCCCCAATTGCCCTTCTACGCAACACTTGGATCAATTATTCCAATGCTTCTCATAGTTCTGTTTCTCATACATGAACCCAAAGAGCGAGTAGGACAATGAGTTCAAACTAGACAACAATTTTTATCTTTTCCAACGCTTCATAATCTGGTGGACTGAAACTTTAATGACAGAAAAAATCATCGGCCACGGCACATGGTACGATAAAACAGCCGCCAAAATTATAGAAAGAGAACGTAGACTAGACCGCAGTCTTGACTTGATCCGAACAGAAATGGGCCTCGGTGCCTCAGGTCTACCACACATTGGCAGCTTTGGCGACGCAGCAAGATCCTTTGCAGTAACCTTAGCCTTAAGGGAACAAGGCTTCAACTCTGAATTGGTCGCCTTTTCAGACGACAAAGACGGTCTACGAAAAGTTCCAGCAGGTTTCCCAAAAGCAATGCAGAAATATTTAGGCTACCCAGTCACAAGCATACCAGACCCCTTCAAATGTCACACCAGCTTTGGAGAACACATGAGTTCCCTGCTACTGGAAGCCTTAGATGAATCCAACATAGAATACAACTTCATTTCAGCAAAGAAAGCCTACGAAGAAGGCTGGTTCAACGAAGAAATCAAAAAAATCCTCATAAACGCCAAACGAGTGGGAGAAATAGTAAAAGAAGAGGTTGGACAAGAAAGATACACTGAAGCCCTACCATACTTTCCAATATGTAGCGATTGCGGGCGAATCTACACCACAACCGCTCATGAATTCTCACCAAAGGAAGGAAGAATTCTCTACACTTGCAAAGGCATGGAAATTAAGGGAAAATGGCTTGAGGGCTGTGGATACGAAGGTGAAACAGATTACAGAAAAGGCGAAGGCAAGCTAAGTTGGAAAAGTGAGTTCGCGGTAAGGTGGAAAGCCTTGGATATAAGGTTCGAAGCCTACGGGAAAGACATTGAAGACTCGGTAAGAATCAACGATAGAATCTGCCGAGAAATCCTACACAGCGAACCGCCTCTGCATGCGAGATACGAAATGTTCCTAGATAAGAGTGGAAAGAAAATTTCAAAATCTGCTGGCAACGTCTTTACCCCACAAATCTGGTTCCGTTACGGTTCACCCCAATCACTAATCTTGCTCATGCTGAAACGTTTTGTAGGCACCCGCGAACTCTCAGTAGTAGACATTCCCCAATACATGAACGAATTCGACGAACTGGAAGACATCTATTTTGGCAAGAAGAAAATCGCCAACAAGAAAGAACTCGCTAAACTAACAGGCCTCTACAAGTACTGCTGGTGGCTAAACCTCCCTTCAAAACCTAGTATCCATACGCCTTATAACCTCATAGCATACCTGATCAAAATTGCCCCAAAAGGCAAGGAAACAGAATATGTTATACAAAAGCTGCAAGAATATGGCTGTATAAAAGGTATAGAATTACCGCTTACGAATTTAAAGGAGAGAATCGAATATGCCTTCAACTGGAACAATGACTTCATAGAAATAAAAGAAACTCCACTAAAACTTATGGAAAACGAGACAAACGCAATAAAGGAACTTGTTAAAACTCTTCAAGACAAAATAGATTCAGAAATCATTCAAAGCTCAATTTTCAACATCGCCAGAAAACACAACATACCACCAAGACGATTCTTCAAAACACTCTACACAATTCTCCTTGGAACACCTGCAGGACCAAGACTAGGCCCTTACATAATTGCTATGGGAAAGCAAAACGTTACTGAAGCGCTGCAGCGAGCAACAAAGTTAGAATAACTCTAAAAAACTTCTTTGCTTCTATCACTAACTGATTGTTAGAATCCAGTTGAATGGGCCCGTAGTCTAGTACGGATTAGGACACTGGCCTGCGGAGCCGGAGATCTGGGGTTCAAATCCCCACGGGCCCGCCAACTGCACCGCGTGGATTCCAGTGCTTTGAAATTTAAGAATTTTTTGGATCTATCTATGTTGCACATTTTTTATGGGACGA